>Ga0114919_10005560_pt1 | contig 10056 bp, 10 predicted proteins | sample BlataG_FD_88682 | JGI IMG/M metagenome (GOLD analysis project Ga0114919, IMG submission 88682) | Deep subsurface microbial communities from Black Sea to uncover new lineages of life (NeLLi) - Black_00105 metaG | ecosystem: Environmental > Aquatic > Marine > Oceanic > Sediment | place: Atlantic... | reverse complement strand
CTTTCAGGCTGTAAACATATTGCTTGACCTGCTCATCTATAAATGGAGCCAGACAGATAATAAGCCTGAAGTCATTGGTCCCAATGTTTGTCATTATACTACTCACCGTTGTTCTCACCAGGTGCAATGTACTGTCGGGACTGCCCACTTCAATTGCGATTGCTACACTGCTCATAGAATTCCTCTGTTTCTAAACGGGATTTCAACGTCGCCATGACCCGTAGTCTCTGCACATTGACGATGGCTCACGATGTTCTCTATGCTATTATACTTACAAGCAATTTAGAGAATCTATATCTCATCGATAATCTTTATATATGAGTATATTTTTCGTCTCAGGTCTAAAATCTTCTCTTTTTGAATTATGCCAGTTTGGGCCAATATCAAGTTTCCAAAATATAGATCACTCTTATCTTCTAAGAAATTCGAATGTTCATTAAACCGAAATTCTCCCAATACATCAAAATTCTCTTTATCTCTAATAACAAACAAGCTTTCCTGAAAAACTTTTTCTTCATAAATCAAACGGTGGATTTGTTTCTTAAGCTCATTAGTATCGTATTGCACTTCTACAAAAAGAATTTTTGGTGCATTGAATTTATTCATTGTTGTAAGTATTCTACCCTCAGCACCTTCAACATCTATCTTGACAAAGAGCAGGTCCTTTGTGATATAATTATCAGTAAAATACTCTTGATATGTTTTTGATTCTACTGTAACCTTCTGGAAGCTATCGAGATAATCTCTTCTTTCTGAATCTTGAATTGATTTAGTTCGATAATCTGGGTCAAGTGAAGAAATAATCATGTTGTCACCTTCTCCTTTATAGAAGATGATGTTTCCACTTTTTTCAGACAAAACCCCTTTGAAAAGATGAATCTTTCCCTTCTTAGAATAGTTAATTAACTTTTTAATATGTATAGCGTATGGATTATCATGCACGCTCAGGACAGGTTCAACACAGTAAACATGATTAGTGTATTTCAGGCAAATGTCATAGTAATTTGGTGGAGGACCTGCACCAATATCGATAACAGAAAAGTCTGATTCTGTTTTTTCCTTATATCGTCTGATTAAAAAATCGACAATGTATTGCTCACTTATCTCATCGATTGGTTTTGAAAATACCGCTACTGCTGGAGAGAAAGAACTCAGCACTATCTTTTTCAAACAGGGAAATTTAAACAATATTTGTTTTATTTGTTTCTTAAGTATGTCCTTTAAAACAATTCTTAATTTCTTCATGATTAAGTGTTCTCTTAAAATTGGATACCGCGAGGAGTGGATACGCTAGCCGTTCGCTCATCTCAAAGGGTACTGAGCTACTTAGAGAATCCGTTCTCTGATTCTCTCACTACATATTATCGCACGAATGTAGCCGCATACTTTAGCCTCTGTGAGCCGCAACAGACTCACTCTCTGCTTTTCTGTATGATCTTCTCCAGGTCCTGTAGTGTTTCAGGAAAGAGCACATCACGGGCAGCTCTTTCCAGCATAGATTTTCGCAAAGCATCTTTGACTTTTTGATCCTTGAAATTGAACAGGTTTACCAGAGAAACAAGCCGACCCACCTGTGATTCATAAACGCACTTCGAGAAGATGCCTAACAATAAAATCCCTTCTCGCTGCAGCGCTTCGCCGGGTATAAAGGCAGGCACAATCCTCCCGTAAGCACTCAAATCCATGGTCTCTTCATAGGCAGGATGATGTTTTATCAGCACTTGATTATTATCAAAGTATTTTACCAAAACACTGAATATCTCTTGCATCTTTTCGCAATACTCTTCTTTGCCGGACAGGTTGGGCTGGATGAAAATATCGGCCGTATCATAGAACACCAAGGCAAAATTTTCTTCATCAACGAAAGATATATCCGCCAATGAAAACCTCTCCAACCATTGCTTCCGCTCGGCATAGGTTATATGTTGGTTTACCATTGCCATAAAACTATCTTCGATGTATGATGCTATCTCCCCATATATAAATCTGACCAATCTTATCCCTTTTCCACAAGTAAACCGCAGTTTTAGCTTTCTCAGCAACATGATTAAACTGTCTGTGCGCACCTCTGTGAGATCTATTTTTTCATAGTCTCTGTCATCAACATAAATCAGGGTGTTACACGTTCTTAATCGCTTAAGAATATAAAACGTATACCTGGTATATACCCTGCAGAAAAAGTATATCGTTGCTCCTCGCACATCCTTGAAATGTTGACGAAAGACCGCTTTTAGATATCGCTTTTCTCCAAGTAAATTCTTAATATGGTTTAACCGTCTGTGTTCCCAAGTGGGCATGTAAATAATATCAAGCAACGAACCATAACGGGTTTGCCTGAGATTCTCAAACAATTTCAGGAGGTCATGGTTTCCTATAATGATTACGGTCGAGGGTTTTTCCTGCTGATGGTTCTGCTCAAGAACAGACAGCGTATTTTCAAGCTGAACATACGATTCGCAAAAAATATACACCGGCCTCACAACTCACTCCTCGTCAACAATCTCTCGTTCTCGGTGCTTCAACAATACGCCCAGCTTGATGTACGCCAACTGCCATGTACGACGAACATCAGTGAACTGATCAGGGTGAAACAGGCACTCAACAGCAATCATCACGGCAAGATACCCCATAGTGGTTCCAAACACCCCCCAGAACAAGCGCATTATCTCGCTCGACCCGTGAGATAGCAGGAAAGAGGTACCCGCAGCACAAGCGGCAACGATACTTGGCAGTATCATTGGCCGGTAGATAGCAACAGGTGCAATGTCGAGCTGGCGCGCACTTAACCACATCAAAACCGGAAACTCCAGCAACGCTGCAAATAGAACAACCCCGGCCACTCCAGCTATTCCATAGTGTCTCGCTGGCCAGAGCAATACCACCAACAGGGCTAGTTTGGCAAAAATCGTGTAGGCCTCAAGCACCGGTCGCCCAACCGCTCGCAAGGCACTTCCTGCCGCCGCACGCTGCGCTCGCAGGCTGCCCCACAGAACCAGTATCTGAAAGGCCGGAATCATGGGCATCCACTTTTCACCAAGTAATACGTGTACCAGCGGCGCAGCAAAAAAGAACAGCATGGCCGAAATCGGCATCATAACCAAAGCAAGCATTTGCTGTACCCGCAAGAATGCGCATCCCAGGCGCTGCCTATCATCCTTCAGTTTGGAAAACGACGGGAACGAGACCCGGGCTAACACATTCGCCAACTCGGTCGCTGGCAAATTGCCCAGAGTATAGGCTTTTCGGTAAAACCCCAGTGCCGACTCTCCCATCACCTTACCGACAAACCAGCCATCAAGGTTGGTGAAAAGATAGTAGCCAATACCATTAATCATAATCTGACGGCCATAACCCAAATGATATTTGACTACAGACCAATCCCAGACAAATCGAGGGCACGAAGGCGAAACAAGGTATGACGCAAGGACCCGCACCAGATGATTCGTAAGCACGGAAGCAACCAATGCCCACACATTTCGATAGAGCAAAGCAAATGAGATTCCAACCACAACACTGGTTACCAGGCCTGCGGCTTCAACGCAAAACATCTTTTTTGTTTCCAGCTCTTTCCAAATCAGTGTCATATCTATATTCGGCAGGAACAACAAAAGGGGTATTACTGACATTACGCGAATAACCGGGACACTTCCAGGGCTATTCATGAAAGCACCTATGTAAGGAGCACTAAGAAACATAATTACCCCAAGAAGCACCCCTCGTACCACATCGAAAGACCATATAGCATAAAGTTCAGGGCGACTGACTTCTGTTTTTTGCACAACTGAATGCTGAAGCCCGGAACGAGTAAACACTTCCAGGGCTCCTATGATAAGCATCGCAATACTAACGAGCCCAAAATCGGAGGGCACAAGTAGGCGCGCCAAGATAACAAAGCTTACTAATCCCAAAATACTGGTAACGAGGCGCAATCCATATAGCCAGGCAGCAGCCTTGAACATCCGATTGCCTAATCCCATTGGCTACTCCCTACTATCCTGGCATGTGTTCCATGCGATAATTTCTTCTGTATCAGCATCAAATAAAAGACTGCCGTTGGCGATGATGCCACTTAATTTCATCCCCCCATTCAGACATTAGGGAACTATCAAATAATCAGCCATCTCTTTGATAACACCCTCTCCGCCCTTTGCTTTTGTAATCAATTCCGCTACTTTTTTTATTTTGGGATGAGCATCGGAAGGTGCAACAGGAAAACCGACAATCTTCATAATTTCCAAATCGTTCAAATCGTTTCCAATGTATATTATTTTGTTCAAATCATAGTCATGTTGCCCGCAATAATTCTCTAAGGATAGTTTTTTATCTTTACAGGAAGTAATGACTTCTATACGAAGTTTTGCCGCTCTGGCCTTTACAACTGGATTTGTTTCTGTGCTCAGTATCAATTGAGGAATACCCAAATCACGGAAACGGTCAACTCCCAACCCATCTGCTCGATCAACGATAACAGCTTCGGTTCCATCTTGAAAAACAATGACGCGATTATCCGTCATCACGCCATCAAAGTCGTAAACAATGAGGTCAATATCTCTATAATTAAAATGCATCCCACCAAAATTAGACTTCTTTTCTACCAACATATTCTTCCTCCATCTACAATAAGATTTGAGCCCGTCATATATGAGGAAGCGTCAGAGACGAGAAAGAGAACAGCGGCTTTATATTCATCGTGTCGAGCCATGCGGCCCATTGGTATAAGAGCTGTAAGTTTTTCAACAAAGTCTTCTGGTTGATTAGTGTATACCCCCCCCGGAGAAATCGCATTAACCCGTACTTTGTTTTCTGCCCAGTAAGTGGCAAGGTATTTCGTCAGGCCGATGAGGCCGTGCTTTACAACGGAATATGTTACAGGTTTTACAGGTTGTTGGTGGTTTGTCAGATTAGCTTTGCGATAAATCCGCTGATCCGGTGCGATTACACCCAGGTCCGAGGCAATATTCAGGATCACACCGCCGTTATGTTCCGACATATACGATCCTATTTCTTTGCTGCAGAGAAATGCACCAGTTAATCCCACGGCGATATCTTTCTGCCACATATCGAGGGAAAAATTTTCAAGCCGGCTCCAAATCGGACTTTCCTCAGGCTCCACCTTGGGATTATTGGCAGCATTGTTAATCAAAATATCGATGCGATGTAGAGTTTTGAGCACTTCGTTAACCCCATTTTTAACATTTTCAGGGTCAGTAATATCTACGCTCATACCCAGACACGATACGCCGTATCTTTCGGCTATTTCCCGGCTTCTATGTTGAACGGTCTGGGAATTAATATCCCAAAGCACAGGTATGCCGTTGGCTTCGGCAATCGCTTCTGCATGTTTCACGCCCAGCAGACCTGCTCCACCAGTGATAATAGCAACTTTTTCATCTAAATTGAATTTACTTAATACGTCACCCATCAATCTCTTTCTTAATTCTCATGGCCAATTTTAAGGTCTCAATTCCATCATATAGTGTTATTGAAGATTGTCGTTTATTTCTTACGGAATCAATGAATTCTCTCATCTCGTCCATAAACAGATCATTTCTCTTAAGATCAGAAAATTCTTTTTGTGTAATCACTTCACCCATATTATCCAAAAGACTTATTCTGTTGTTTGAAAAATCACTTAAAATTAAGGCGTCTTCTAATTGAATCCTACTTTTTCGCACTTCTTTTGTCTGAGCGTATGATAAAAATAAGGTCGCAGGAAAAACTTTGACACCTCTTTTAAACCCCATCAGGATTGAAACGGTATCTTCAGCATCCATCTCCAATGAACTCAAATTACCCCCTACCGCAAACAATTTTTCAGGTTGTCCCCAAATACTACATATCATATCAATCTCATGGCTTAATCCCAGGATAACTCCACCACCCAAACTTTTTTTAGCCGCATATCCTTTTCTGTAATCTTCATATGGGTGATGAGCGGGGAGATATGTCCCCCATTCAAAACTTGCAGAGACCACATCGCCATATTTTTTTTCAGATACTGTTTGCACAATAAATTTATAACATGGATGAAATCTTGTTTGATACCCTATTGTTACAATCAGATTTTTTGAATCTGCCGTTTGTGATAATAAGTCTACACCACGTAAAGTATGAGAGAGAGGTTTCTCTATAAACAGATTACAACCATATCTTGCCGCTTTCAATGCAACGTCCAGATGTTTTGAACTTGGATTGGTAATAAAAACAACATCCGGTTTTGCTTTAAGACCATCATCAAGGTTTTGGACCTGATAAAATTTATAATGTTGCTGTAAGGAACCACAAGGTGTGCCAACACCATTTTTTATCAACACATTGTGGCCTGTTTCCCTGTAAACCAATATCTTATGCCCGGCACCGATAATATTTTTAAAATTATTCAAGTGCCGCTGCCCTATTGAGCCAAGGCCTATAAAGAGGGCTTTCATGGTAATGCTCCGGCAATCACGTCCTGAATAAATCGAAAATTCTTTTTTGCCTCTGCAGCAGGAGAAGTTTCATAAACTGTCTCTAATACTAATTGGCCATCATAACCGATTTCTTTTAAAGACTTAAAACATTCTCCGAAATCAACATCTCCCTCGCCGAGCATTACGTTGGGCCCATTAACCTTTCTATCCTTTATATGTATGTGGGCAATTAGATCATTTAGTATAATTATTTCCTTCTCAGGACGATTCCCAGCAGCCCTTGCATTACCCAAATCATAACAAATCGCAATATTACTAAATGAATATCCTTTAAAAGCAGAACTAATTTGAAGTGCCGGAAGGTTTAATTCCAAAGCCAGAATAGTATTACTTTTTGAGGCTTTTTCATCTAATTTTCTTTCACTTATCCACTCAAGTACATATTGCAGAGCACTTTGCGATGTAACAGAACTTACGTCCAGTAAAGGAATTACTAGGACCTCTATTGTAGTATTATTAATAGTATCAAGCAGGTTAATTATTTTATCATAAAAGAAGTGCTGCTTTTGTGGATTCAGTATAGATACTGAGCAAAGGTAATCCATACAGATGGACTGGGCAGTAAATTGGTTTCTTTTATTATCAGATTTAATCCCAAAACTTTTGACATTGTCAAAATCGCCTAACAATTTCTCAAGAATTAATTCTTTGTCAAATAGCAATTCAACACAATCAAATCCTGCCGCTTGAATTTCACAGATCTCTTTTTTCCAATTAGAAGTGGGAAATATCTGAAGTTTATCTAACCGTTCAGGGAGGACCCGCCCTTGCATGATTCCGATTTTATTCATTGGCCTTACTACCAACAGCAAGAAGCATCTTCTCTTTTGAAAATCGGATTAATCTTCTGAATTCTTTTTCCTCTTTATCTTTCCATTTAAATGAATCAGGTAACAATGCTATAAACATTGTGAGATATTTTATCCATGGATGTTTCCAAACAATTGGCAATTGTAGAAAATACGAACAGTTCACATTTTCAAAACCATTTATAATCATAGCATCTTGCAACGATTTCCGGGTAAAAGCTTTTACATGTGTATAATCATCCCAGAAAAATTTGCACTGGCTTCTCCAATCCGGCGTCATAAGCACGGCAATGCCCCCCGGTTTTAATACACGCAACGATTCGGACAAAAAATTGTCTGCATTCCTGATATGCTCTAATACAGATTTCGAATAAACAAAATCAAACCAATTGTCATCATAAGGGAACCTCTCACTCTCGATATCGCATTCCTTAATGGTAAAATTGTCCAGAACAGAAACACATTCATTCCTCTTGTCAATTCCATAGCTTTCCAGGTCCTTTCTCGAAAAACCAACCAAATGATTTCCTTTGCCTGAACCAATATCAAGTATTTTTTTGCCTTTGACGCTACCGGTTTTGGATAAACATTCTTCGACGATATGATTGCATAAAAGCTGTGGATAAGCTTCTTCACTATATTCGTCTCTGAAATAAATCGTTTTCAAATAACTACTCACCAGTTTTATCCCCCAAATAATCTATAATCTTTTTGAACTTTTCTTCATGCAAAACATTTTCAGCAAAAGTAATATCCGCAATTGTGTCGATATCTGGAATTTCATCAGTTTCCCACAGCTTTATTCTGTCCCCATGTAATAAACCAGTTTCAATAAATAGTGATGGTATAATAATGTCAACGTACCCATTGGGTATGTATGCATCTTCAAATATTTGGCGGGGCAAATTATAAAACTCCTTGGATCCCTCATAACTTAAAAAGGATCTCATGTATTCACCATTTAACTTAAACATTTTATAAGGTGTTAAATGAGTTTTGTGTGCCGACCGCAAGGCCGTTGCGTCGGTATTATTAATCATATATCTAATTGCATTTTCTATTACTTCAATTTTTCGTAACGGCGATGTTGGCCGCAAGTGAACTAAGTAATTTGGTATAAAACCATCTTTCTTCTGCATCCAATCAAGTGCATGCCTGACCCATTCATAATCCGTACTACTATCACCGGATATTTCCGGTGGGCGCAAAAACGGGACGTCGGCACCATATTTGCGTGAGATATTTGCATACTCCTGGGAATCCGTTGACACAATAACACGATCAATTCCGCTTGCCAATTGTGCCGCAGAAATACTATAGGCTATCAACGGATGTCCGCCTAACAACTTGATATTTTTATTGATAACACCCTTAGAACCTGAACGTGCGGGAATGATCGCAACAACGTTTACCATAAGACAACACCTCTATCGATGAGGCACAAAGCAAATATGCGATCGGAGTTTCTTCGCAATCGGGACTTCTTTAATATTTAGGGCTATTTTGCCGTTTCCCATGGCCTTTTCAATCTTTCGCACAGCACCCACCAGTTGACGAAATCCCGCAGGCTGCACAGACGCCGCCTGATCAGACCCATACATAGCGCGATCAAGAGTAATATGCCGCTCCAGTGACGTAATTCCAAGAGCCGCAGCAGCATACGAGACCGCCAAGCCGACCTCGTGCCCACTGTAACCCACATCGCATTGATAACGATCACGGAGCGTCTTGATACGGCTTAGATTCGCATCCTCATCTGCCATTGGATAAGTAGAAACGCAATGCATAAGCTCGAAAGGACAATTTGCAGTTCTGAATATCTCCACAGCACGGTCAACCCGTTTAATTTCCGTCATTCCCGTAGAGATAAATGTGTGCTTCTTTTCCAAAGCTACTTCTCTAAGCAAATCCTCATGAACAATCATTGCAGAGGCGATTTTATTGTATTTACAGGCAAACTGTCGTAGAAATTTTTGACTTTCAAGATCCCATGCTGAGGCAAACCATGCAATTCCCTTTTCTTTACAGTAAGCATCGATCTCTTTATATTCATCCAGACCGAATTCAAGACCTTCCTTTTGCGCTCGCTGCGTGGTTCCCCAAGGGCTTTCCCGTGGTGAGTCCAGCATTTCCTTTGAATATACCAAATCAATAGTTCTTTTCTGGAACTTGACGGCATCAGCTCCGGCTGTTTTGGCAACATTAATCAACTGCTTTGCAATTTCAACATCTCCATTGTGATTAATACCGATTTCAGCAATAATAAAAGTAGACATTTCTAACATCCTTTCTTAACTTGCGATTCAGATTCTTTTTAAAAATCGTAAATCTTCTCAGACTCTGTCCCCGTCGTCTGCGCCGAAAGGGAAAAACAATACCGATTTTCTAACCGCATAGCCCACAGAGAAAATATGAAAAAAATTTGAACCCCGATTAAAACAGGCAAAAATGATAACAATAAAAAGCTATCAGCCCTCGCTTTTTGAGAGCCGATAGCTGGTTTCAAACTACTTACAGCACGACCATAGCTGTATTACTGGATTCACCGTCACCGGCTTTGTTTACGGCAATGATGCGGTATTCCAGTTCTTTGCCGCGGGGCTGCTCGACCAGCGTTGCTTCAGTAATAACCGCGGTAGCAGCATCTTCCCAGGGTCCTGCAGGACGCTCGCGCCTCATTACTTTGTAAGCTGCCGGTGCGCCGCCGTCGATAGGCGCTTTCCAGTCCAAAAACACCCAGCCCTCACCCTGTTTGGGAGCTTCCAGCAGCCGTGCCT
>Ga0114919_10005559_pt1 | contig 10058 bp, 7 predicted proteins | sample BlataG_FD_88682 | JGI IMG/M metagenome (GOLD analysis project Ga0114919, IMG submission 88682) | Deep subsurface microbial communities from Black Sea to uncover new lineages of life (NeLLi) - Black_00105 metaG | ecosystem: Environmental > Aquatic > Marine > Oceanic > Sediment | place: Atlantic... | reverse complement strand
GCAAGAAAGTATCTCCACTGGTGAAATAAAGGGGAAGATTAACTTTGTTTTCAGTAATCGGGAGCCTGGTGAATCGCAAGAAAGTGACTTATTCTTTGAGTTAGTTCACGGCTATGGCATCCCCCTTATCTACTTTTCTTATAGGAAATTCAAAACCCTCACCCAAATCCTCTCCCTTGAAGGGAGAGGGCCGGGAGAGGGTGAAGCAAAGCAATCTCAAGTGGATTGGCGTCTTAAATATGATAGAGAGGTAAATAGGAGAATTGAAAGGTTTAGTCCTGACCTTTGTGTCCTGGCTGGCTACATGCTTATTATAGGTGAAGAGCTATGCCAGAAATATAATATAATTAACCTTCACCCAGCCCCCCCTGGTGGACCTGTAGGAAGTTGGCAAGAGGTAATATGGAAGTTGATAGAAAGTAAGGCTGAGGAGGCTGGGGCAATGATGCACTTAGTGACTCCCGAATTAGATAGAGGACCAGCGCTTAGTTACTGCCTTTTTCCTATCAACCACAAGCCCTTTGACCAATATTGGCAAAAAGAGGATAAAGAACCACTGTTTAAGCTTATTCGTCAACACGAGCTTGGCCGAGAATTCCCCCTCATCATTTCCACCCTTAAAGCTCTGAGTCGAGGGGAAATAGCTGTACGAAATGGCAAGATAATTGATGCTCAAGGAAATATCACCCAGGGATATAATCTCACAGAGGAAATAAATCGGGTGATGAAAGGAAACTCAACATGAACTTAATCTGCTTTGACCTCGAAGGCCCTTTAGCCCCTCAGGATAATGCTTATGAGTTAATGAAGCTACTCCCCAGCGGTGGTAAGATTTTTGAAGTCATTAGCAGGTACGATGATTTATTGACCCTGGAAGGCAGAGAAGGCTATGAGCCAGGAGATACCCTAGCCCTTATCACTCCCTTCCTAGCACGGTATGGGATAAAAGAAAAACAAATCGCCACTATGGGACAGGAGGCTAAATTGACTCCGGGCGCCTCTGAGTTGATCTCCAAGCTAAAATCTCGAGGCTGGCAAATATTTTGTATTAGCACCAGTTATGAGCAATATGCACTTGGCATCGCACAAAGGCTGGGAATTCCAGCTCAAAATGTAGCTTGCACTCCCTTCCCCTTAGACCAGATTTCCCAACTACTAAACCAGGATGATTTTGCCTTGCTAGAACGGGCAGAACAGGAATTTATAACCTTCACTCCTCAGCTAGATGATGCCAGGATAAAACAAGTCCTGGACCATTTCTACTGGCAAGAGCTGCCCAGGACAAGTTCAGGAAGAATTATAAATAAAATTAAACCCGTGGGTGGAAAGCGCAAGCTAGAGACATTGAGAGGCTTCGCCACAAAGACAGGAAAGCCGCTCTCTCACTGGATAGCGGTGGGAGATAGCATCACAGACTTCAAAATGCTTCAAGCTGTGGCTAAGGCTGGCGGATTAGCCATCGCCTTCAATGCTAACGAGTATGCCCTGCCTTACTGTACCATAAGCCTGGCATCCACCAGCCTGGATGATTTATGGATAGCTTTAAAAGCTTGGGAGAAAGGCAAGAGGTGGGCAGTGGAATTGACAGTTAAGGAAAAGGAAAGGAGGGGAGGACAAGGTGATAGAGAGCACTTCCACTGGCTAGCTGAGACTAAAGATATATCCCGTCCTCTGGAAATTCACAGCAGGATTCGGCGCCTGGTCAGAGAGGAAGCTGCTAAACTAGGCTAATATTATGTCTAGTATAGAGGTAATCAGCAGTTTAGCAACACCTACCTGTCATTCTGAGCCCTTCGCCTCTTGTCATTCTGAGGGAGAGAAGCGACCGAAGAATCTCGCTCAGGACAGGCTCCGCGAGGAATCTAGACCCTTCGCTATTGCTCAGGGTGACAAAATAAACAGCATAGAGGTAATTGGCATAGGGGCAATTAATATTGATTGCTTATGTCAAGTAAAGGAACTCGTTACTGATGGTGAGACCGTAATGGAGCACATTAAAACAGCGCCGGGTGGCTCGGCTGCCAATACTATTTATGGCTTAGCCAAACTGGGTATAAGGACAGGATTTATCGGCGCTATAGGCGATGATGAGGAAGGCAAGGCTTCTGTTCGAGACCTTGAGGCTGTAGGTGTAGATACCAGCCAGATCCAAATTAAGAAAGGAGAGAAGACAGGCTACGCACTATGCCTTAGCGACAAGCTAGGCAGACGCTCCATCTATGTTCTGCCCGGAGCAAATAATATGCTTGAGTGGGGGGATGTAAGCCTAATTTATTTAAATCAAGCTAAAATAGTGCACCTATCTTCCTTTGTAGAGGATAAACAATTCAGCATCCAGATTAAGCTAGTAGAAAAGCTGTCAAACTCAGTTAAAATTAGCTTTGCTCCAGGAATGCTCTACGCCATCAAGGGAATAGAGGCTTTATCTCCATTACTGACCAGGACACACATCCTCTTCATTAATAAGGGGGAAATGGAGCAGCTAACCGGCAAGGATTTCACCACCGGGGCCAAGGAATGTCTCGAATTGGGTTGCCAAATTGTCGTAGTCACCCTGGGCAAAGGATTAGCTTCGGAATCAGGCAAAATTTTCACCAGCTATATTTGCCACGGGAAGGAAGAATATAAAATTGAATCTCGCCCTCGTCATTGCGAGGCACTCCTTCTCCGTCATTGCGAGGAGCGGAGCAACGAAGCAATCCCAGACAAGGCTCAGCCAGAAGCCACTGGAGCTGGCGACGCCTTTGCCTCTGGCTTCCTTTTTGGCTTCCTCAAGGGGAAAAACTTGCAGCAATGCGGGCAACTAGGAGACAGAATGGCTTGCTACGCCATGAGCAAAGCAGGCGCCAGAGAAGGACTTCCTAGCTTAAACGCCATTCTAGGTGAATAGCAGGCCCACGCAGCCCCCTCCTTACTCAGCAGGGGGCTGCGCTTCCCAACGAAGTTACCTTCTTATGAGCTGCCCTCTGTCTTGAAGACCTTCTGGGCAAAGAGTATATAGAGGCCAAAGGAAAGCAACACTGCGGCATACCAAATAACACCTCCAGGGAAGGGAAATCCGCCCCAGACTGTTATCTGGCCAGTGAGCCATGCAATGAGGTAACAGAGTACCCAGGTAAGCACGAACGAAGCGTATGCCGCCTTGCTCCACCCTCTAGAGTACCAGCAGCCGTCCGGGCCGTAGGTATACAGTTTCTGTACATCATACTTTCTCTTCCGTACCACCCAGAAATTCCCAATCATGATACCAGCGATTGGACCCAGTAATATGCCGTAGTTCGAGGCCCAAGCTGTTATGTAGTCAACAATGCCCGGGCCGCTCTGCACCGCCCACCAAGGTGCAACGAAAAAGGCGATGACCGCTGCTAGGACCGTGGCACGCTTCCAGGAAACCTTTGTTCCCGTCATAAGTAAATCCATGAGCGGCGGAGAGTTTGCGATTATATCGGTTGACCAGGGTGCCAGAAAGCAAAAAACTAGACCGAGCATCACTGCCGGTATACCTGGGGCAAACGTCACTATAAGGTCTTGGGGTACTATATGCCCGGTTAGCGTCGCCGCCATATACCCTAGTGCTGTACCTGCTATTTGACAGATAACCATCCCCACAAAAACACCAATGGGAAGGGCGCTGGGCTTCTTTGGGTCTATACCCCTGGATAGGTCAGAGATATTCAGGGCAATAGTAGCCCACCAGTTTGTTTGAACAGCAAGGTAGATCAGGAAGCCCACGCTGAAATATCCGGCAGTGCTTACGAACAGGTTTGGTATATTTGCCGCAAATTGCGGGGTTCTTGTCAGCCAAATGACAAGCCACATGTAGTATATCAGCAGCAATGGACCTCCCCAAACAGCCACCCTACCTATCGCCTTGAGTCCATACCTCATCACAGCAATGAATGAGCCGCAGTAAAACACTAAGGCTATGGGAAGGTATCGTATCGCCACTGACATGACCTGCTCTGCAGGTACCCCTCTAAGCCACACAACAATCATGGTTAGTGCAAGCGAGCCCACGTATGCCTCTATGCCAAACCATACCGTGCCAGCAATGCCTCTTAGCACCAGTGGCACACGCATACCCCTGAAGCCGAAGGATTCCCTGAGCTGTATAGGGTAGCTTACGGCATGCTTTACACCAACGCTGCCATTCAGCCACATCACTATACCGGCAGCAAGGTTCCCTATGAAGGCTCCAACAAGGACTTGCCATATACTTAGACCCATGCCAGCACCAATGGGACCCAGGAAAAACATGGGTATGCAGGTATTCATGCTGAACATCATGAACGAGAAAGTCCCCACGCCATACCGCCTCTGATTTAGTGGGGTGGGCAAAAGGTCAGGGTTCTCCTCGTACCCCTTTGGGGTTACTTTAATTTCCTCTGCCATAATTTACCTCCTTTCTTTAGTAGCAGCTAAGACTCATTATCTCTGAGTACTTTGTGCTTTTTGTTAATTAGAACATCAGCTTATCCTCCTTTCTCTAAAATCTTCATTTTAACGCAGTCCAGCACTGGGCATATATGTTTACAAAGTGAGCATCCGTCGCATTTCTCTTCATCCACCGTGGGTAATCTTTCTTCATCCAGTTTGATAGCATCGTAACCGGCGTCTCGGCAAGAAACATAGCACAAATCACATTTAATACACTTAGTTTTGTCAATCTCATAGACAACCTTATATGAAAAATCAAGGTCTGCCAGACCAGCATAGATCTTTGGCAGGGCTTGGCCTATGATCTCCTTTACAGAGCCAATGCCCTTTTCATACAAATAATTAGACAACCCTAGCTTTAAATCTTCTACAATTCCATAACCACCACACATGACCGCCGTGCAGAGCTGCAATGTAGTTGCGCCGCAGAGAAGAAACTCAGCAGCATCTCTCCAGTTAGATATACCACCTATAGCCGAAAGTGGCAGCCCGGTACCTTTAGCCAACTGCACCGCAATCCTCAAAGATATTGGTTTAACACAAGGACCAGAAATACCACCAAATGCGGAGGCCCCCTTAACAGATGGTTTTGGCTCCATGGTATCAAGGTCAATACCCATAAACCCTAGCACAGTATTTATAGCTGACAGAGCATCTGCGCCGCAGCTTTTTGCCGCCATGCCTATAGCTACAATATCAGTAACATTGGGCGTAAGTTTGACCATTATTGGCACTTCAGCTACTTCCTTGACCCATTTCACCACATCCCCAGTTAAGCCAGGGTCCTGCCCAATAGATGAGCCTATGCCCTTTTCAGCCATATGAGGACAAGAAAGATTTAATTCAATTATATCTGGCCCGGCAGGTTGCACTTCTTGAACCAACTCATGCCATTCCTCACGAACCGCCGGTGCCATAAGACTGGCAATCAGTAATTTATGGGGATATTTCTGCTTAGTTTCTTGTATTCCCGGTAGCCATTCTTCTAATTCCCGGTCAGTGATCTGCTCGATGTTCTCGAACCCTATCATATTTCCTTCCCAGTGCAAGCTAGCAAATCTTGGCCTGACATTTGGTGTAGCTTTGAGGGCTAAGGTTTTAGTGACAGCCCCTGCCCAGCCGGCATCAAATGCCCTTTGTATCATCTCGACATTCGCAGCAGGAGGTGCGGCTGACAACAAGAAGGGATTTTCTAAATGAAAGCCGCAGAAATCAACAGATATATCTACGCCATTGCTTATTTCCATAGTTTATTTACCCTCCTTTAAGAATTTATCCATCTCAAGGGCAGCACGTTTCCCATCGGCTATGGACTGAACCACAGTAGAACCACCCCTTACCACATCCCCGGCAGCAAAGATGCCTTGATGCGATGTCATCAACTGCTCATCAACCTTGATAAGCCCCTTAACATTCTCAATGTCTGGGTTGCTCTGGATGAATGATTCATCCACTTTCTGACCGATAGCCTCAATAACTATATCTGCCTGTATCTCAAATTTCGATTCGGGAATCGGTATTGGTCTCCTCCTGCCTGACTCATCTACTTCGCCCAATCTTGTCTTTACACATTCCAAGCTTTTCACATTACCATCACGCCCAAGAATTCTTGTGGGCACAGTTAGAAGCAAGAAATTAACCCCTTCCTTTTTAGCATCGTCAATTTCAGGTTCATATGCAGGCATTTCGTCAAACGACCTGCGATAAACCACATACACCTTTTCCGCATTTAGACGAAGGGAAGACCGAGCTGCATCTATGGCCACGTCCCCACCCCCGATGACTGCTACCTTTTTCCCTGAAAGTGACTTTATAGCACCGCTGTTAAAACCCTTAATAAAATCTATGCCTTGTCTTACACCATTTAGCTCCTCTCCTGGTATGTCCAAGGGAAGCTCCTGATGAGCACCTATGGCTATTAATACTGCGTCGAACCCGTTCTTGAGAAGTTTATCTGCATTACCCATACGCTCGCTTACGCGGATGGCTAATCCCATCTCTTTAATGTGTTGAACCTCTTCATGCGGCACCTCTTTGGGCAGTCTATATGAGGGTATACCATAAGTTATAAGACCTCCAGGCATGGGCTGGGCTTCAAATACTGTGACATCATGTCCCATTAGCATTAAGTCTTTGCCAGCGGCTAAGCCTGCCGGCCCGGCACCCATGATGGCTACCTTTTTCCCCGAGGGCCCAAATTTCCTCTCCTTAACCTTTATTTCCTTCCCCAGAGTAGCAACAAAATGCTGAATTGCACCAATATCAATTGGCCGACCAGCCAACTCAGTACTACAACAAGCCTTTTCACAAAATTTTAAATGGGGGCAAACCAAAGCACAGGTATCGGGAAAGGCAAGATCTTTGCTAAGGGCAGTAACCGCACCTCTAAAATCACCAGTTTTAATTCTGCGAATAAACGCCGACACATCAACATGAACCGGACAAGCCTCTGTGCAGGGTGGGTCATAGCAAGAGAGACATTTTGCTGCTTCACTTAAGACCTGTTGCAGCGAACTATTGGAAAAATTCGTCTTACTTATCATTCCTGTAGCACCTCCTTCATATTTCTTCCAGTTTATGGTAAGTCTCAGGCCTCCTATCTCTGTAGAATTGCCACAGATTTCTAACCTCCTTAATCATTTCCAGGTCAACGTCACCGATAACCACTTCATCTTTATCTTCAGATCCCTGGCCTATGATCTTGCCCTTTGGATCGCAGATATAGCTGGAGCCATAATACTTCCCGGGACCCCATTCTTCTACTCCTACTCTATTGATGGGCGCAATAAAGTATCCATTAGCTACGGCGTGCGCCGGCTGCTCAAGTTCCCACAAATATGCTGAGAGACCTTTGGTTGTTGCAGAAGGGTTAAAGATAATTTCTGCGCCATTTAGACCTAAAATTCTGGCTCCCTCTGGAAAGTGCCTGTCATAGCAAGTATAAACCCCAACCTTGGCATATCTGGTATTAAAGACGGGGTAACCCAAATTACCTGGTTTAAAATAGAATTTCTCCCAAAAACCCTGTACATGTGGTATATGATTTTTTCTATACTTGCCCAGCATCTTGCCATCAGCATCAAAGACAACCGTGGTATTGTAATAGACTCCTGTCATCTCCTTCTCATACATGGGTATCATTAGAACCATGCTATGTTCTTTGGCTTTTTTTTGCATTCTACTGCTTAGCGGTCCTGGAATTGGCTCGGCAAACTCATACCACTTTGCATCTTGTTCTGCCGGGAAGTAAGGTAGATGGAACAGCTCTTGCAAGCAAAGAATCTGAACGCCTTTATCTGCAGCTCCATCGATCATTTTCTCATGCTTCTGAATCATTGCCTCCATCTCACCCTCCCATTTGGCTTGAATTAGCCCTACTTTTACAATTCTTGGCATATAATTACTCTCCTCCTTTCCTTTTACGCCTCTATTAGCAATTTTAAACTCTGAATTTGTCCCTTTTTATGAATTTGCCCGTTCCCTTCCTTCCCACAAACTTTCCATTATCAACTTTAAGCTCTCCGTTGACAATTACTTTCACAGGATAGCCCTTCATAGTCATCCCCTCGTAGGGTGTGTAGTCTACCCTCTGGTGAAGATTCTTCCAGGAAAGAGTCACTTCCTTTTCGGGGTCAAATATCACTACATCAGCATCTGAGCCAGGGGCTATCGTTCCTTTTCGAGGATACATACCTAAAAGTTTTGCCGGATTGGTGCAGCAAAGCTCCACAAATTTGTTAATGCTTATCCTACCAGTTCCAACACCTTCGGAATATATCAAGGGTATTCTGGTTTCGATTCCAGGACATCCATTGGGAATCTTCGCCCAATTATCCTTCCCCATATCTTTTTGACCTTTCATAAAGAATGGGCAATGGTCAGTAGATATTACCTGAAAGTCCCCGGTTCGAAGACCGCTCCACAGGATATCTTGATTCCATTTGGCTCGAAGTGGTGGCGACATAACATACTTGGCACCACCAAAGTTGGGCTCTTTATATCTTTCAACATCTAAGAGGAGATACTGAGGACATGTTTCTGCATATACAGGTAGCCCTCTGTCTCGGGCTCGTTTTACATTCTCTAGGGCACCTCTACACGTTGTATGAACTATATATAACGGGGCAGAAGCGGCTTCTGCTAAAGCAATGGCTCTTGCTGCTGCTTCTGCTTCCAGGATTGGTAGGTGGGCTTCAGCATGATACCAAGGAGCTGTCTTTCCCTCTGCTAAAAGTCTCTTTGTAAGGAAGTCTACCACAGGACCATTTTCAGCATGCACCATCACCAAGGCACCTATATCCCTCGCCTTTTCAAGAACCCTGAAAAATGCTTCGTCATCACTCATAAGTGTTCCTTTATACATCAAAAATAATTTAAAGCTTGTAACTCCCTCTCTAACCATTGTTTCCATCTCTTTTATGATGGAATCATTAACATCTGTTACGCCTATATGGAAACCATAATCTATTACTGCCTTACCTTCAGCTTTCTTTTTCCAGGTGGCAATAGCATCTGACAATGTATTACCAATTGTCTGAATAGCAAAATCCACTATTGAAGTTGTGCCACCAAAGACTGCCGCAATTGTTCCAGTTTCAAAGTCGTCTGACGAGGCTGCACCCATAAAAGGCATATCAAGGTGTGTATGTATATCAACTCCGCCCGGAAATACAAACATACCCTTCGCATCAATGGTTTCATTTCCTTCAAATCCCCTCCCAATTCCAACAATCTTACCGTTCTCAACGCCTATATCTGCTTCATATGCATCTACGGCAGTTACAATCTTTCCATTTTTAATTACTAAATCCATACCCATTCTAGTAGCACCTCCCGTTTACTTTTCCTTGCTAAATAAAAAGGGAAGATATAGAGCACAGCAAAATACTCTACACCTTCCCAAATAAGAGAAATTTCTTAGGAACTGGCATATTGCCTCCTTTTAAGTTTCAAGCTCTAAGTTTCAAGGGGAAAGCCCCATTTGAATTACCAAATACTCTAGCACTCTTTAACCCAGAATATCAATATGCACTACTTCCTCCATAATAAGGAATAAAAAATATACCTTTTACATTCTATTGTAAAAGGATTTTTGATTTATGTCAATACATTGTACTCGTTCATAGGTTAGTGAGACTTGACATCCTTCCTTGTCATCGCGAGCCGAAGCCCTAAGTGTAGCGAAGGGGCAACGTGGCAATCCCGTTTCTCTCCCTAGATTGCGGAGCTTGCTCTGAGCATAAGCGAGAAACCCCGCTCCTGGTTTGCTTCGGCTACGCCTTCGCAACCGCAAAGCTCCTCGCAATAACATAAAGAACTGCTAGGGTCTGTTCCAAACTTAAAGTGAAAAATAACTCCGTGCTTTGAGATGTCCTCCGTCTATCTGAACTAGATCCCCTTACAGTCTGGATATTACCTACCGGCGATGGAATTTTAGGGCTTACTTCTTCTGCTAAGCCTAAGAAGTAGCCGGAGGGGGTGCGTTAAATATCAGGAACTTCAGAGTGCTGTCTCCGACAGGAATTATCTGATGGGAGTGCTTGGCAGGAGCAAAGACAATGCCACCCTTTCCCACTCTGTATTCTTGGTCTCCCACTTTGAAGAGACCCTCTCCTTCTAGG
>Ga0114919_10005558_pt1 | contig 10060 bp, 6 predicted proteins | sample BlataG_FD_88682 | JGI IMG/M metagenome (GOLD analysis project Ga0114919, IMG submission 88682) | Deep subsurface microbial communities from Black Sea to uncover new lineages of life (NeLLi) - Black_00105 metaG | ecosystem: Environmental > Aquatic > Marine > Oceanic > Sediment | place: Atlantic... | reverse complement strand
CCGGCCGGCAAGCAGGCGGTGTTCGAGAAGAAGCTCTACGACTCACCCCAGCAATTCCCGCGCAAGATGGCCAAGGGTACCGTCGAGGCTTTTATCAAGTACCTTAACGGCGAAGACGTGCCCAAGAAGAACTTCATCCCGTGCGCGCATTACTACTACGAAGACTCGGTCAACGATAAGAGCCGCGTCACCGAACAGTGGTGATAGGAATTTTCGCCTATCCGCTAATGGTCCAGAAATCGCGGCCTAACTTTCGAACTGCTGCGTTGGTCTATCCTATTGCTCGCGACCTACTGATACGAACGTAAGTTCTTTGTTAAGACGCAGCGATATGCAGCGGGCTCACAGCAGTCAACCGCGCTAGCTATATCTGCCGAGAGGCATCCCTTCCGGGATTACGATACCCAAGTTCTTAAGCGGTCATGGCCGAAAAGTGTGCGTTTGGGACAAATTATGCCACTTCATATCAATTTCCTCAGATTTACTTTCCCGGTTTATCTAATCATATGTTTTGATACTCAAAACAACACGTTTTGGAGGTGTTAAAGCCGTTTTTATTGGGCGTCCTAAAAAGAATAATTGCTTGTGGAACTTTTGTTGACATAGCTGCTAAATCGTGTTAGAATAGGGTTTCTTATCAATTTATGGAGAATCCGGTGGTGATGGGCCATAAGAATATTATTCTCATTTCATCTTTGCTTTTGTTATTCACTTTCACAAGCGCCTTCGGCAGTCAGGACATCGCAATTCGGGCAGGCCATATTCTTACCATCAGTGATAATCCCATCGAAAATGGTATAGTCCTTATAAAGGATGGGAAGATTGAAGCACTCGGCCGGAATGTAGTTTTGCCTGCGGATGTTCGGCTTATTGATGCCAATGACAAGTTTGTCATGCCCGGTCTTATTGATTCTCAATCCCGGCTGTTCGTGATGGACAGCGAGTTAAATGAAAGCCGGACCATCGCGCCGGAGCTTAATATTCTCGATGCGATTGATCCCTTCATAAAAGAATACAGGGAAGTTTTGGCACAGGGAGTCACAGCCGTATGTGTCGCTCCGGGCAGTCGCGGCTTAATCGGCGGCAGAAGCGCGGTGTTAAAACTGAACGGCTCTAAAAATGTAGACAGGATGGTTTTGAAGGCGGATGCCACTCTCAAAGCCGCCGTTGGCATATCAACAAGTAATGCATCCTCATCACTGGCCCGTTTGGAACATTACTCATCGATTCGTGAAGCCTTGATTGCGACAAAAGTTTATATGCAAAGAAAGGAAAAGGCCGATCGAGAGCTGGCTGAATACAACAGGAAAAAGGCGGAATACGAAAAGAAAGACAGCGGAAAAGAGACAGAAAAAAAAGAGAAGCCAAAAAGGCCGGCCAGGTTCAGGTCCAGTCCTGCCAGTGATGTTCTTGCTCAGGTCCTTCGCAAAGAAATTCCACTCCAGATTGAGGCCCACCGTGTTGTTGATATTTTGAACGCTTTGCGGTTAGCTGATGAGTTTGGCTTTTCTCTGATTTTAGATAAATGTACCGAAGGCTATTTAATAGCGGATGAGATTGCTCGGCGAAAGGTCCCTGTCATCATCGGCCCTGTTTCCACCTCTTTCGTAGACATGCCAAGATTAGAGTACCGCAACCATAATATGAGCAATGCCGCAATCTTATCGAAAAGAGGTGTAAAAGCAGCACTGGGTGTATCGGGAAGAGACGGCGCAAGTTCGAAGTTCATAACACTGGCAGCAGCGATGGCTGCAGCCAACGGTATGGACAAAAGCGCTGCGCTGCGGGCAATCACGCTGACCCCTGCCGAGATGCTTGGCGTGGCCGACCGAATCGGCAGCTTGCAAGTCGGCAAAGATGCCGACCTGGTTATACTCAACGGGCATCCTCTGGACATACGCACCCGAGTCGAAATGGTTATGATAGAGGGCAAGGTCGTTTTTGAGAGGAAATCACAGCAGTGAAAAAAAACATATTATTGAGCGTACTGATTTTACTAAGCATGCCGTGTTACATGGTTAAGGCTGCAGATGCGCCTCAAAATCTTGCCATTCGCGCAGGCAGGATTTGGACGGTAACGGATGGTGTCATCACGGACGGCGTCATCATTATAAAAAATGGCAAAATTCAAGCTGTGAGAAAAAACCCGGACGTCCCGGCAGGAATGAAATTGCTGGACTTCTCAGACAAGGATGTTATGCCGGGCTTGATTGATGCACATTGCCACCTTGGTCTATCACTTGATATCTACAGCGAAATCGATGAAACAGTTTTAGCTGTCACGCCGGATATGCAAATCCTCGATGCCTTCAATCCACTGGCAGACGATGTTAAAAAGGCCCTTCGTTCAGGCGTGACAACTGTTTTGCTGGCGCCGGGTAATAAAAATCCTATCGCCGGCCAAACTGCTGTCGTTAAATTGTCTGGCAAAAAAACAAAAGACTGGATATTGAAACGCAGTGCCGGTGTTAAGTTTTCATTGAGGGACGATGCCCTGATGTCTGACCGCCGACCGACATCCCGGGCCGGCCTGTTGGCGCTGATTAGAGAAGAGCTAAATAATGCGAAGACACACGAGCAAGATAAACCCGACTTACGCATTGAAGTTCTCAAAAGCGTAGTAGATGCGAACTTCCCGGTATATATTTGTGCATATACTATTGATGAAATCGTTTCCGCTTTGACACTCGTTGATGAATATGACCTTAACGCGGTACTCATTGGGGCCCAGCAGGGTGATGAAATTGCAAATATGATTGCCGGGCAGAATATTCCTGTCATATATTCTCCGCTTCTTCTTTTCAGCAGGGACAAGGACCTCAAACGGGTGGTCAAGATGGCTGATGGTGGAATCAAAATCGCATTTTCATCAACCGCCCCCAGAACCGCTCTAAGTGATTTGAGGACCTCAGCCATCACCGCCGTGAGATATGGACTCGATACGGAAGCGGCCTTAAAGAGCTTGACCATCAATGCTGCGGAAATTCTCGGCGTTTCTAAACGTGTAGGCAGCATCCAGAAAGGCAAAGATGCTGATCTTGTTATCTTGAATGGCGACCCGCTCCAACCGACATCCAGCGTTGAAATGGTCATTATCAACGGCACTATCGTATATCAAAGGCAGAAAATATGAAAGCGTGTGTTATCTTACTGAGTTTTTTACTGCTTATGCCTGCATCTGCAAAGGATGAGCAGTCAGAGGTCACGGCTATTAAAGCCGGCAAAATCTTTACAATGTCAGGTTCTCCTATAACGGATGGTATCATACTGATAAAAGATGGGAAAATCACAGATATTGGTACGGGGATTGAGATACCCGAAAAAGCCAATATCATTGATGCGGGCCAAAAAGTTATCATGCCGGGGCTTGTGGATGCGAGTGCTGTGCCTCCGGTTCGCGGCGACCTGAACGAGCAGTCCGACGAGATAACGCCGACGATTCGGATTTCAAGTGCGCTCGACCCACAGAGCAAAATACTAAAGCGTGTGGTTCAGACCGGAGTCACAACCTTATATATATCCCCGGGCTGGCGCAATGTCATAGCCGGACTGGGTACAGTTATCAAGCCGACAGGCAAAACGCCAAAGGAAATGATAATCAAGGAGGACGCAGCACTGACACTCGTCATGAGTTTGGATTCTACATATGGCAATCAAATTCCACGAAGTCAACCGCCTCGTAACTTCTACTTTAGACGACCGACAACACGCATGGCTATTATCTGGATGCTGCGTAAGAGTTTCTTTGATGCGCAGAAGTATGCGGCATCGAAGGAAAAAGATGACCCGGATATGCAAATTCTGGCCTCTGTAGTCGAGGATAAAATTCCCGTCCGCCTCAATGTCCGACGCGCAATAAACATCCGTACAGCGTTAAAACTGGCAGAAGAATATGATTTTCAGCTTGTCCTTGATGAGTGCACAGAGGGCTATAAGGTCGCCGAAGAAATAGCCCAGAAGCAGGTGCCTGTCGTGCTGGGACCTTTCTATTACTACCCCGGCAGTTTAAGCCAGCATCGTGAAGGCCGGGAAGTGAACTGGAACAATGCCGGCATCCTGACAAAGGCGGGTGTAAAAGTCGCATTGACATCGGGTGCTCAACCTCAATCAATCGACCTGTTAACAGCAGCGGCTTTCGCCGTCAGGCACGGTATGCCGCGCGATAAGGCTCTGAAAGCGATTACAACGACGCCTGCTGAAATACTCGGCGTCGCCGACAAAGTCGGAACGCTTGAAAAAGGGAAGCACGCCGACATCTTAATTCTCAGCGGGGACCCACTGAAAGTGACAACGCGTATTGAAAAAGTAATTTTAAATGGCAAGACTGTTTATAAAGCAGAGTGAGGAAGGAAGCTATGAACCCCGTTAGAAATTCCAATCGTGGTAAGAATAAGAATATCAGACAAGAACCAAGTATTTCTAACGGGGTGAAATCCAAGTCTTATATAGCTTTTGTTACAGTGTTCTCGATGGCATTTGTCATAAGCGTATCGGTACGTGCCGCTCCGGTCCGCAAAAAGCTCGCCGTTAAAGCGGGCAGCATCATCACCATAACCGGAGCGGATATCAAAAACGGTACCATTTTAATCGAAGATGGGATTATAAAGGCCGTTGGAAAGAAGGTGGAGATTCCCTGGGATGCGTTTGTCATTGAAGCAAAAGATCGCGTAATAATGCCCGGCTTTGTTCTGGCTCACACATCGAGCGGCTTAGATAGGGCAAATGAGAACGTCCCTGAGGTCCCTTTTCTTTCGACATTTGACTCTATCGACCCGATAAGCCCTTACTTTGAAGACTCCCTTCGCGACGGAGTTGTTGCAATGCTTGTGCTTCCAGGCAACAACACGCTGCTCGGCGGAACAGGAACGGTTGTAAAACCTCACGGCCTAACCGTCGAAGCGATGCTTATCAAGCGTTATACAGGCTTGAAAATCTCCCTGCGACCAACCGGTAACACCAGTCGAATGGGACATATGCAGCGATTCAGACGATATATGTCCGACCTGAAGGATTATCTCGAAGAATACGAGCAGCGAAAGGCAGATGCCAAAGAAGAAAAGAAACCCTTCGATGAGGAAATCGACCCGCGTAAACAGCCGATGCTCGACCTTATGAATAAAAAACTCACCGCGTTTATCTATTGTGATATCGCTGCTGATGTACTAAAGGCAATCGAGATCCACGAAAAGTATAAATTAAACACCGTTTTGGTATTGAATCCCACTTGTTATAAAGCCGCACCCTTGATTGCTCAGAAAAAGCTCCCGGTTATTTTGCACCCGCAGCTTATTATCTGGGAAACCAACGAGGAAACAAACGAAGAAGAGATGAAAGTAATTCCGATGATTTTCCACAAGGCCGGCGTTAAGTTCGCCTTCCAAACGGACACCTCCCAGTATGGTAGACGATACCTATGGTATCAAGCTGCAACGGCGGTCAGGCATGGAATGAAACGAGAGGAAGCCTTGAAGTCCATAACGCTTTATCCTGCACAGTTCATCGGTGTCGATGACCGACTCGGCAGTATTCAGGCGGGTAAAGAAGCGACTTTAATCTTCCTGACCTCTGACCCGTTGGACGCCCAGGCATGGGTGGACAAGGTAATGATTGCCGGCGAAATCGTCTATGAAAAGGAGAAAGACCAGCGTTTGAAAAAGCTTCTGGAAAAGCCTGATGAAATTCAAAAACCCAAAGACACAGATTAAGAGTAAAAATATGTAAGGACCGAATCGCATAATAGTCTGAGACAAGATTTGGCTATGAATAGACGCTATAAACATTTTGATAATCGACGGGCAATTTATGTTGCTGCGATTTCAATCCTCATCACCGTGTTGAGTGTGCCGACCGTCATGGCAGAGGAATCCTCCGTAGTGGCTGTTAAGGCAGGCACAATCATTCCGGTAACATCGGCGCCGATCCAGAATGGCATTGTGATTATTCGCGATGGTAAAATCGAAGCCGTTGGCAAAGATTTGAAAATACCCGATGGCGCCAAAGTAATTGACGCCACCGATAAGGTGGTCATCCCCGGATTGATAGATGCCTTTACAACGCTCGCAGAGAGAAGCCGGGACGATGAAGAGTCGGTGACACCGGATATTCGGGCAAAAGATGCCTTTAACTTCTATGGCAAATATCGACGGTTTCTTGCGGGCGGCGTAACGACCGTTTATGTCTCACCCGGCCAGAGGAGGTTAATCAGTGGTATGGGCGCGGTCGTCAAGCTTGCCGGTGGTTCTATTGATGACCGCTGCCTCAAGGATACATCGGCGCTTCGCATCACGCTTGGGGAACTTCCCAAGAACCCGCCTTCCATTTTCAAGCCGCCCCTCCCGCCGGATCCGTGTCATACTCTCCGGCCGGTGGAAAATCAACTGCCCACGACACGAATGGCTGAAATGGCCGTTTTGCGAAAGGTCTTTACTGATGCTAAATGGGCCGCGAAACAGAAAACGCCCGAAACGGATTCTAAAATGCAGGCACTGCTGCCTGTTTTGAAGCGTAAAATACCAGTCCGGGTTAACTGTCATACCGCCCAGGATATTCGCAACGCCATTCGCTTTGCCGAGACATTCAAGTTAAAACTCATTATAGAAGGCGCCACGGAAGCGTACGAAGTCATTGATGAGATTAAATCGAGCAAATCACCGGTCGTCGTCACCGGGGTGTTTGAACCCGGCCGACAGCAATTGAAAGACTACACGACCGATATCGCCCTTGGGCGTGTCAATCCTGCGAATCCCGCCCTGTTGGCTAAAGCTGGTGTAAAATTTGCGATTACCTCTCCCACCGACGAGACCATCCCCGACCTTCAATTCATTGCGGGCTACGCCGTCAGCCGGGGGCTGTCACCCGAAGAAGCACTGAAAGCAATTACAATCACGCCGGCTGAAATCCTTGGCCTTGCGGACCGGATTGGAAGCATCGAAAAGGGCAAAGATGCCGACCTGGTAATTCTAACAGGTGACCCTCTTGACGTTAGCTCGATTGTCGACAAGACGCTAATCGATGGCAAGGTTGTATATACCCGCCCAGAAGTAGAACCAAAGAGAGAAGAAACAGAGCCAGCCCTCATTACCGCTATTCGAGCGGGTAAGATTCTTACGGCAAGTCGTGGACAAATCAACAATGGACTTATTCTCATAGAAGGCGACAAAATTGCCTACGTCGGCGGGCCAAAAGAGATTCCAAAGAAGGCAACAGTCATTGACGCAACAAAAAGCGTTGTCATTCCCGGCATGATCGATATCCACTCGCACATCGGGCTGCATGCCGAAAGTGAGCCTGTCAAAATGAATCCTTCTGCACCGACCAGCGGGCCTGATTCCGGCAATATGCATCTCGTCAGCATTGCAAATGCTGTCAAGCCGAATGACGAAGGCTTCCGCGAAGTTTTGCGCTCCGGCGTAACCTCGGTGCTGCTTGCTCCCCGGACAAGTGGATTTATAAGTGGAAATGCCGCGTTAATCAAGCTTACCGGTGACAGCGCAAAGGAGATGATTGTTAAAGAATACGCGGCTGTTAAATTCTCAATGCTTGGAGAGCAGGCAAGAATGGCGCGAATCTGGGATGCACGCGACCAGCTCAAAAGGGCAAAAGAATATGCCGAGAAGTGGAAGGATTACGAAGAAAAGTACGAGGAATACGAACGGCGCAGGCAGTACGAACAGGATAAAGACCCTAATGAAAGGCAGGAAATCAAAGAGCCTCCCCGCCCGGGACGTGATACCAGCCTTGAGCTGTTACGCGGACTCTTTAAGCGTCAAATGCCCGCCCTTGTGCACGCCAATCGCGCGGATGAAATCCTCACGACATTGAAAGTCTTTAAGGATGAATACAATCTCGACGTCATAATTCTCGGCGGCAGCGATGGCTTCCGTGTCATTGATGAGCTGAGAAAATATAATGTTGGTGTAGCTGCAGGCCCCGATATCATCCGCTACGAAAAAGGAAAGCCGATAAACAACGCCGACCTTTTGACTCGAAATAAGCTCTGCGTTGCGTTCCACACCAGTGCGACTTCAGGAACGCAGTATTTACCGATGAACGCCGCCTATGCCATCCGGTATGGAATGGATGAAGAAGAAGCGTTTCGAGCGATAACCATTTACCCGGCCAAACTGCTCCACGTCAACGACAGGATTGGAAGTATAGAACAGGGCAAAGATGCGGACTTGGTGATTCTGTCCGGTGGGCCTTTTGATTTTCGAAGCCGGGTGGAAAAAGTCATCGTAAACGGAAAAATCGTCTATGAGCATAAATAACAGGCAAAACTCTAATGTGAAAAAACACGACGGCTATTTACCTATTCAAAGAGGTAAAGAGCGGATAATTCGTCTAATCGCTGCCCTGATTATGCTGTGCTTCTGCCGGTTGTGCGTCGCCGAAGCAGCAGAGCCGACAAAATATGCCATCAAGGCGGGCAAGATACTGACTGTCACCAAAGGGACAATTGATCATGGTATCATACTCATAGAAGATGGAGTGTTTAAAACCGTCGCGAAAGCAGCCGATGTAGATATTCCCAAAGGGTACAAGGTAATTGACGCATCGGACAAATGGGTCATGCCCGGCATGGTCGAAATTCACTCGCACCTTGCCGGCGAGGGCGGCCTCAATGATATGGTGGTCCCAACGAATCCCGGCCTGCGAATTGCCGATGTCATCGACCCGGAAGACTGGAACATTCCACAGGCTGTTGCGAGCGGCGTGACGACCGTCCACACAATCCCGGGCAGCGGAACAAATTTCGCCGGTTTTGGTGTTTTGTACAAACTGCATGGCAAAACGGTGGATGAGATGCTCATTCGCCCGCTTGGCTCGATGAAAATCGCACAAGCTTACAATCCTGAAAGAGGAGGGGGCGACCTGGGGCTGACCAGAATGGGAATGTCCTGGATACTAAGAGACATCCTTAATAAAGGCAAGGCTTATGCACAGGCTTGGCAGGCTTATGAGAAAGGCGAGATTAAAGACGAACCCGGAGAAAGATTAGAGTATGAAAATATGAGGGAGGCCATCGAAGGGTCTATCCCGACGTTGGTTCATACGGCTTCGGCCCGGGACGTGATGGCAACGGCGCGAATCTTTCACGATGAGTATCGACTCAAAACTATCGTCTCTCACGCGACTTTTCATGGCTATAAAGTAGCGAAAGAAATGGCCCAACGCGATGTGCACGTCAACGTCGGTCCGAGGCAGTATGATTTTCCCTTCTCGTTGGATAACAAATTTTATGGCCTGGCTGCGGAATATAAAGCCGCCGGAGTAAAGAACCTCTCGATCAATACGGATGCTCCCGTCCTGCCGCAGGAGGATTTGTTCTTTCAGGGCTCGATGGCCATACACTTCGGTCTGGATGAAAAGACGGCGCTGGAAAGTGTCACCATCAACTCCGCCCGGGCCATTGGAATTGACGACCGCGTCGGAAGCATCGAAGCCGGGAAAGATGCCGACCTGATTATTAAGGCCGGCAGCCTCTTTGATGTGACAATCCCGGTGGACATGGTCTTTATCAACGGCAAAATTGCATACAGGAAAGATACATGAAGAACGCAATCTCAATATATTCTGCTGTCCTGCTCATAATCGTCGGCTCAGTATATGCCGAAGACAAGCCGACACCTCCGAAGTACGCCATCAAAGCCGGTAAAATCCTGACGATGGCCCCGGCCGAAAAATCCGCCACCGATACGGTTGTTATAAACCACGGAATCATTCTTCTCAGCGATGGTAAAATCGAAGCCCTGGGGCCTCAGGCAAATATCGAGATACCGAAAGAATATACGGTAATTGACGCATCGGACAGATGGGTAACACCCGGCATCGTCGAAGCCCATACTCATATTGGGACCGAAGGCGGTTTCAACGATATGGTGACACCTATAAATCCAGAGTTACAGATTGCAGAATGTGTAAATCCGGAGGATATTACCATTGAAAAAGCCGTAACCGGTGGCGTAACAACAGTCCATACAATTCCGGGAAGCGGAACGAATCTTGCAGGTTTCACTGTCATTATCAAACTGGATAGCTCCGACCCCGAAAAGATGATACT
>Ga0114919_10005555_pt1 | contig 10064 bp, 13 predicted proteins | sample BlataG_FD_88682 | JGI IMG/M metagenome (GOLD analysis project Ga0114919, IMG submission 88682) | Deep subsurface microbial communities from Black Sea to uncover new lineages of life (NeLLi) - Black_00105 metaG | ecosystem: Environmental > Aquatic > Marine > Oceanic > Sediment | place: Atlantic... | reverse complement strand
GGATGGCTCTCCATCCGTGATGAGAATTCTAAGCTTTTTTACGCAAGTCTCAGGGATTTTATTGAAAACTTCAAATATCGATTTTTTAAGATCTCCCTCTTCTGCGGATCCCGTGGAAAGAATTTCAAAAATATTGTTAATCACGACGATTTCCACATTTGAATTTCCACGCGGTCCCATGAACGTCTCGTCAGCAAACATCACACCTCTTGGAAGGGCTTTTAATTTTTGTTCGATTAATTGTGAATTTTGTTGAAATACCTTCGAAACATAGTTCTTCTTAAAGCGGCTTAACATATCTTGAGGAATCCTCCATCTCTTTGCTATACCTGTAAGCGGATATTTTAAAACATACAGCTCGTAAAGGATTTTTTTAATTTTTTCCTGATACAACAAGAAATTCCACACGGTGACTTCGTTTCCAAAGCGTTTATTACACTTAGAGCACTTGACTCTATGAATCTTTTTATTTTTAACTTTATTATACCCGTTATATACGAGATAACCTAAATGAGCACACGGATTTTGGAACTCTTTTTTAGAATTCCTTTTTTGCGGGCCAGAAAAAAAATTTATTCTTATTATTTTATCTAAGTTAGGATAATTGGTCATTTTATACCACTATTTTTTTATTCCTAATTATATTATGGGAGAACGGCTATATTAATGTTTCCCCAGAGTTTGAGAGTTGATACTCCTCAATTAATGATAGATCAATGCAAATAAAGGCAATAGATCTAAAAGTTTAAGTATAATCGACTCAAATCTTTATAAAATAAGAAAAAGAAAAAAAGGTTTGGCATGACCTAAAAGTAATAATTGCCAAAAATTCCAAATTTATTAAAAAAAATTAAAAGAAAAATGATTCAAAAAGAAAAATTAAAAATTTTATTTAATATACTTCCAATCAATGAGATAAGAAATATAATTTATAAAAGACAAATAGGAGTAAAGGGTGTAGACAAAAAAAAGTTAATAGAAGCACTATTAAAAGAAGATTGGACAAATAAAGAATTTGAGGAAGTTCTGGATCTTTGTAAACTTATTAAGGAAGAAGATAAACCACTTGGATTCTACATATCTAAAGTCGAATCCATAGATTTGAAAGATTTGAAAAAAATACTATCCAAAAATCCTGCTCGATTTGATGAAAGTGGACACTTAGAGGAAGATGGGTTTGAGTTTGAAGAAAAGGAAAATAAATTAATAGGTAAATATTATCGGAAAATTGTAAGATCAGATATTGCTCCTTCGGGTGAAATTCGTGAATTATCTAATACGTATATAGTAAGTTTCGAAATTAATTTAGAAAGTAAGCTTCTGTTTATTTCATCTGATGTCATCTATCCTTTAGTAGTTAGTTTTTAAAAAAAAATAAGTAAGTCAGGATTAGAACTTGGAGATGTTGGACATCAAATGTTGCTTAAAGAAGACGCAAATAAAAAAGTACAAAATTTTGTTGATAAAATTAAGAAAGAATTAGAGGGGGAAGAATAATGCCAACACTAAAACTTAGAATTAAATTAATTAGGATATTTATTGAGGGAGGTGAGCTACGAGATGTGAACATTGAAGGAAGAGAAGATATTTTTGACCATCCTGATGTTAGGCATTTCTTAAAAAATAGGGAAGGGAGGATAATTTATATTAGTGGTGATTTTGAGTTCAGAGGTATATCATTTTACTTTCAAGCTGGATATATAATAGGAGAGGGATTAGGGCGTATTAGTGTTCGAAAAAAGGGGAGAAGAACTGGTAATTTAGCGATAAGGAATGAGGCTTTCGATTTTTTATATGAGATATATAAGGAATATTTTATAGAATTTTCATAAAGAATGAGATAAGAGATGAGATAAGAGATTGGCAAGAGATTGGCAATTTGAGATGGAATATTTATTAAATCTCACTCTTTTAATTTTAGGATTTCTCACAGTGCCAATCATTTCAAACTATATTAATATAACTCTCGCATTTATTTTTTTGCTCCTAGTTTCATTCCATGTAATTTTATTCAATTTAGCCTATATCTTTAAAATGATGTCAGATTTTGAAACCACAAGGGTAATTAAATTGGAAAAATTGAGTAAAGGAACTTTAATTAGTGTAATGATATCATTTAGTTATATAATTTTTTATATAATAATAAATTCGATTTTGAGTTCATTTATTCTAATTAAATTTTGGGTTTGTTTTATTTCATTAATTCTTCCAGCCTTTATTATAGCTGTAATTTTTATCCCACTATTTAAATTATATCAACTTCTTAGTATTTTCAAAAAAATAAAGGTAATTTTTGCCCCAAAAGATGAAATAGAAATATTTTCTAACTTTGAAGATACAGAACGGTTATTTTTAAAAATAGAAAACAAAACATCTCAAAAACAAACATTTAAAGTACAAATTTCTCCACCAGAACAAGTCATTTACAGTTATAGAGAAAAGGAAGGAAAAAAGCTTGAAGAAGAAATATCAATTGATACCAAAAGACAGAAGATTTTTCACATATTTTTCAAATATATTGGTGACCAGCAAAGATATGATGAATTCATAGAAATTATAATAAAACATGATAAGGGGTCATTCAATAGGAAGATTGGAGCTATGCTAAATCCAACATAATTGAATAAAAATAATGGTGGGGAAATAATTCCTTCACAAATAAGTAAAACTTTAGGAAAATATCGTGATGCATTAAATGATTTAAGATATAGATATGAACAAATTAAAAGAGGGAGATTTAGGTATGCAAAACAATTTTACGATTCTTTTTTTAATAATTTAAATCCAATTTTCCAATAATTGTTATTCCTTGAATATATAAGGGAGTGATTTTTTTTATATATCTTTGATTCTATTCGTTAAAAATATCCAAATGTTAAATACAAGAGGGGGTCTGTGCGAAAACCATTAAAAGTACAGGGAATTTAAATTGATTTTTTGTTAAAAAATTGTTATTAAAGAATGATCTAATGATTTAACATAATCTCATCGGCATAAATGAGAAGGAGTTATATAGTTGGAAATATTTTTGTCCATTTATCATTTTTTATTAGATTTATGGTTTGTTGCATCAATGATATTGCCTTGGGTTTATTTAAACCTTTTAAAATCGGATGATGATCTATTTGAAATAACAAAAAGTGAAAAACCTGACATAAGGGATAAAACAATAATTATTGGAATAAATTTAATTAAAGAATTATTGAAATACACTTAACTCATTACTTGATTAATTTTTTAGCACTTTCTCAACAAGTTCAATATTTTCCCATATTTTTTCTTTGATTTTTACATTTAAGAAGATATTTCTATCTAAGACTATATTTGATCAAAATAATTAAAGAAACCCGCTCAGAGCATAATAATTTTAAAGATTTATGTTTTCCTTTTTATAATAAGCATGTCTCGATGACTTCCTAATAGCATTATTAGATTACTATATTGAATTCGTAAAAAATTTTCGGTATTTTTTGCAGGGTTAAAGTACTTTAAAGAATTGTCGTCAAAACCAATAATGATAATTGCATGAGCTTTTTGTCCACTTTGAGTTGATAATATAACATGAATATTTTGCGAGATTTTATTTTGGATAAAATTAATTAAGTTATTGATATCTTGAATATTTTCACGTCGACATTCAAAGTTATTAATTTCCTTACTAAAATAGTCAGAAATTTTTTGAAAATAAGGATCTCCTAAACTAGGAGGAAATAATCTATATAAATCCAATTGATCATACGAATTTTCACCGTTACACTTCAATACGTTTTCAATACATGCTAATACACACCAATCATCACAAATTTGTTTTATTGCAGGAAATGAACGTATATCTATTTGAACCATAAGTAATGTATATTTTTTTTTATTAAAATTTATTTCGTAGGACTTCTTGGTTTCTTAAATTAAAGTCTCAATTATTTATTTTTGAACATATTTTTTAGGATGACTTTTAAATTCAACCTCACACGGGGTATCGCAGAAATGATATGTTTTGCCTTCATATTTATATTTGATTGATTCACTTGATTTTAATTGGATCACTACAACATTTACTTGTAGGGTCTCATTTTGCGAAGTTGTTGGCGATTCGGGAGTTTTTTTCATCTTTTCGGTTCTCGCATAGTTATTGAGTTTGTTAATGGTATAAGGGACGCATTAAATCTACCACAGTTAAAATATCAAAAAAGGAAGTGCAAAGCTTAATATTTTATTTCAATCCATTTTTCTTTTTTTCCTGTTCAATTAAATTAAATTTGATGAACAATTTTATGGTATTACTATAGGTTTGATGATTAAAGAATCTAAATTTATCAGAATGGTTGGAGAAGTAGATCAAAAATATATTGATTTATTAAAGGATTTTAAAGAAACTGGTGATAGCAATGCTCATTCACTATTCAATTTACCTCATCAATATCTTATAGAAGAGAAAAAAGATTTTTTAAACCTTTTTATAAAAAGGCTTACAGAAATAAAAGTTATATTGAAATCAAACTAGGGTTTATTTGAGCTTTTCTTTTAGGGTTATTTGTGGATATTAAGTTTATAAATTTAAAATTTTTTTACTTCATTTTTCACCTATCTTCTCAAATGTGAATAGAGCTCTATCAATTTGGCGTAAATTCCACATCTCCTTACAATCCCTTTGTATTTTTAATATCATACTTCGATAAGTATTGTAAGGCTCTGGTGAGTCTCTGAGCTTATAAATTGATTTCTCTTTATTCAAATATTCATAATGTTGAAGTACTTTAATTGTCCTTTCATCAATAATGGGAAATTCATTGGGATAAAAAAAGTGTAGTATAGTAGAACCAACAGGAATCCCTACACCAGGTAAACCATATAACATATAAATTTTCTTATTTTTGGGGAGTTCTAATGCAATTTTAATATTTTCTCCATAAATTTCTTCATAATCTTTCAAATTAATATTATGGAATGATCGCCCTCTTGTTTTCCACTTATAAAGTTTTATAAAAGTCGATTCTGAAATACTTCCGATTTTTCTAATATCTTCTTTTACTAAATTTTTAATTTCTTCATATTCTTCTTCATCTCTTTCATCATAAATGTGGTGCCACTTCACAATGAAATCATCATCAATTTTTTTCTTCATAGATATATTTCCAGACTTTTCTCTTTATTTATTAAAATATGTTAACCATTATTATTATTTAAATCCTTCAATATGTAATTGATCATTATATAATTTATCACATTTTTGGAGATATGGATTATTTCTTCCGATGTGAAAGAATTCAACCTTTTTTTATTTCACACAGAGCTGATAAACCTCACTATACAGTTTTGATAAATACAGATAATTAATACTCCATTTTCTATTGATTTACTGTTCAAATTCTTGTGTAATTTCGTTTAAATGGGATAGAATATCAGGAAATTGTCTCTTCACCATCTCATAGAGATGTTCTGCTTTTTTAAAAGATTTTCTTTTTAAATGTGCATAATACAAGTCTGGAATAAAATCAATATTATATTCATCCTCATAATGAGCATCCAAGCAAAAATCTTCCAATCGTTCCCAATCTTTTAATTCCTTATAAAGATCCACTATTATTTTATAAAGTTCGATTTCCCTATCATCATATTCAAACCACGCTTTTTCCGCGTTAAGTAAAGCAAAATCTAAATTATTTTTCAATTTATACACTTTAGCTTTATAATACAATATTTTAGGATATATTTTTTGTAATGTATCATTATTTAGAATGAATTTTTCCGTTTCTTCAATTAATTCTAGTGCTATTTTTAAATTTTTCTCTATTTCTACATAATATTTAATCGTTATTGGATTTAATACCATATCATATCTCAATTCCTGCTTTAATTTCCTCTTCCATTCTAAAAATTCAGAGTATTTTTTTAAATTAAAACAATGCAATGCTAATATTATTAATACATCCACATCATCAGGTTTGAGTTCTAGATATTTTTGACCCCAATATATTACTTCTGTGTAGTGTTTTAATTTATTATTTATTTCAAGAAGCGTTCTTAAGATTTCCAATTTTCTTGCTAAATCTAACTTATTCTTATTTAATTCTGTTTCAAGTTCTACAGAATATTTCAATAGAGATTCAGGATCATTGGGCAGATTAAGCCAAGGTGAAGGATATCCTCTTCTTTTATCAAGATAAATGTTTATTATCCTTCTTATAAAATCTTGTAATTTTATTTTCTGGTCAAAATCAATTACTAATCGAAAACCATTCAAGCAATCATCAAGTATGCGAATTGTTTCGATTGAAGGTTTAAAAATAAAATTATTAAAGATAATTTCTTGTAAAAGCCCTCTTCTTGTACGTAAATGAATTTGTTCCATTATCATTTCATATAAATAAGAATTAGATGATAAGAACCATAATCTATCTTTTTTATCAATAATCTGAAGTGTAAATTTAAAATTACACCATTCTTTACTAAAATATTGAATTTGAATTGGATCAATTTTAAATTTCTTGTAAAACCTCTCTTGAGTCAGTTGAATAACTGAAGATTGCGTTCTTAACCAATTCTCAGATTTACAATATTGAATGTCATAACGAGCTATAAAATAAGCTAATATATATTGAAAATCTTCCGAAGGAAACCTTGAATCAAAATTATAACTCATGAAATTAAGAAAATTTTCAATACAATCAATTAAAATTGAGTTATTTTCTATTGGACCAAAGCGTTTAAGAAACTCGTCGCGATAAGTTTTAATTTTTTTATCAAATAATTGATAAGCTCGGATTCGGTGTATTAATTTATCTTTTCCTAATGCAGTTTCCAATTCCAACTTTCCTTCAGGAGTGATGAGATTAATAATCTTTCTACCTTCATATCTAACTGATAGTAAATTATTTTCTCGCAAATATTTCAAATACTTAGCCACTGTATTACGTGATAAATTTAATTCCTCACTCTCTACTAATTCAGTAAAAGTTTGAGCTGCTTTTTTATCAATTTGATCCAAAATTTTTAGATAACTTGGTAAATCATGCATATTCAATTAATATTATATTAGTATAGATATATATACTTAAGTATAGTTACTTACGCGTATTAATGTTATGATTTCTACTTTAATAATAAATACTTTTAAAAAACCAAACAAAACAAAAAAGAAGTGTAAATATGATATGGGAAAAAAGAATACTCCAAATGACCAAAGGTCAATAAGTAAGAATCCAAATAATCCCACCTACTGGACTTCTGTAAGTAATAGAGCAAACCAATTAAATTCGAATAATCCAGAATATAAGACAGGATCGGGAAAATCTGAGGAGGTGTAATTTTTCTGGGGGAGAATTTATCGCTTTTTATATATTTAATTAAAAATGGTGAAAAAATAAGCTGAAGATGAGAATTAAGCATGGTTAATGTGAATTTTCGTATAGGGTATGAAATAACTAAGGACCGAATAATCAATTTTTTCAAAGATTTTGGCTATACACATAGAGGGTTAAACAAAACTGCTATAAAAATTGAGGATGAGTATATTCCTACAGATGAATTTATACGCAACACTAATTCGGGACGATTCCATCTTTTTATAGCCTTAGGTCAAAAATATTCTGGCAAAGAAAAGTATCCACAGGTGAAAATCTTTTTACATTATGATATTGTTAAAAATGTCAATAGTAAAGTAAGACATTTTCCTGATAGTAAAGAGAGTAGGAATATGAAAGAAATCTTTCGAATAGAAAAAAAATTGGTGATGGAAAACATTGGGTTTTTGGAAGAAAAAGATCGAAATTGTGCTCACACTACTTTAGAATACTCTTATAAACCTGAATTACTGAAAACACTTAAAAAAGATTACAAGCGATATGATAAAGGTAAATATCGGAAAAGATTTAATTCATCTCAATGCGTTATTAGCATTATAGAACAAGAACCGTATATCCATATTATTTGTGTGTATGCAACAATCATAAACAGAGAACACATTCTAAATAAAAAAAAATCTGAAAAAGAATTAGAAAGGATTTTTTCTCTAATAAATATGTAGGGATATTTTTTTTCATTTTACCATTCTTGAATTTTTTTCTCACATACGTTATAAGTCATTTTACTACTCATATCTGAATTCTTTTTCTAATTAAGAATTTGCTTATTTAATATTAAAATACTTCTTTTGAATATTTTGATAGTTAAAGGTGTCTTGGAAATTTTTTTTTAAAGCATGGATTAAATATTCAAGGGAGTAGGGATTTAAAATCATATGGCTGCGATTTATAATAAAATAGTTAAGGGCAAACCGGGAGAAGGGAAATTCTTTTTAGGAAACGAGGCGATAGTTCGTGGTGCTTTGGAAAGTGGAATTAACGCATACACTTATTATCCGGGCACACCCAGTTCTGAGGTTGGAGAAATTTTTCTGGAAATTATCATGGAGGTAGGCATGAAGTGGGTGGAAAGTAGCATTAACAAAAAGTAGCTATAGAAGTCGCCGGTGCCTTATATGCAAGAAGTGCCACTGTTATGGTTGGCATGAAAAATGTGGGATTAAATGTTGCTTCAGATCCGCTATTTGCTCTTGCTACAACTCGTCCAAAAAATTCAAACTCCGCGTTAGTTTGCTAACCAAACTTTATTATTTTGATGTTTGAAGGAAAAAATAACGATAAAAAAGTTTAATTGAAATTTTCAAATTTTACCCAAAGGATATCTGGATTAACTTCCAATCCGTGTTCTGTTATTATGTTTTTTAAAATTACATCAATCTCTTTCAAATTAAAGTAATAATCTATTATAGTTTTAAATACAAATACTATATATTCTCTGATATTATTTACACAATTAAGTACATAACCTGTATCATGGTTTATCTCTCTTCCAATTCTTTTACCAATTAGTTTTGAATTATTGCTTCCTATACACTTCGTATACTTTTTATCAATAATTCCCTTTTTGTGAATAATAACATGTCTTCTACATATATTCTCCCGAAATGTTTCCCAAACTCTAAAATTTCTATTTATTTGTAATCCAATGCTCTTTTTTAAATACTTTTTCAGATGATATGGATTAGCTTTAGGTATTTCACCAATTCTTTCTTTACTGAATTCATTTTTATTTTTTTGAAGTATTAAAAAAAATTCTTTATTAAAAGATTCGTAAATAGTAATTACATAAATATGAACCATTTTTAAGAAAATTGGTTTCTCAAAATTTATCAAAACCTCCATTAATGGTTTAAAAATTTCTATTTTCTCTCTTTGATTTTGAATAAGTCTTATTATTTCTCCCATAAAGAAAACTATATCATTCATTTCAGAAAGAAATTTGAGAAAAGTTATTGAAAGCTTATGTTCTAACTTCATTTTATTTCTTCTTATTAATATTGAAAAATTCTGATATTGATATCTATATTGATATATTTTGAAAATTTTTGTAATAAATGTTTTCTAAAGATAAGCTTGAAATTAGATATTTAAAAGTTAAATAAAAAGAAATAGAACGTAAAGGATTCGTAAGAATGAAAGTTTAAAAGGGCGAGAAATATTGGAAAAAATAATAGCAATTTCATTTAGGATTATCAATAAAGATAAATTGTTTAATTTTAGTAATGCTGTAGATAAAAAATTTGCAATTTAGAGAATGAATTACGAAAATTCATTGATTTGGGCGGATTGAGAAAGTATTGTCCTAATTGTGGAAATGAATTGGATGGTAGAATTTTTTGATTAAAATAATTAGAGATAAAAAAGTTTCAACAGATGAGAGAAGTATGAATACACACTTCGGTGAAAAGCGTTTAAAAATTTTATAAAAATTTAAATAATTTATATATAAGATTTTAATTAGTGAATAAAATGGAGTATGTATCATATGGATGGAAAAGATATAAAGTTAAAAAGGGGAAATTAAATTTATCTGGAATAGCAATAAAAGAAATCAATGAGATTAAAGGATTAGATAAACTCACAAATTTAAAAGCATTAAACCTAAGTTTAAATCAAATTGAAGAGATTAAAGGACTTGAAATGCTTATTAATTTAAAAGAATTAAATCTTTCGAATAATAATATAACTGAGATTAAAGGACTC
>Ga0114919_10005552_pt1 | contig 10065 bp, 3 predicted proteins | sample BlataG_FD_88682 | JGI IMG/M metagenome (GOLD analysis project Ga0114919, IMG submission 88682) | Deep subsurface microbial communities from Black Sea to uncover new lineages of life (NeLLi) - Black_00105 metaG | ecosystem: Environmental > Aquatic > Marine > Oceanic > Sediment | place: Atlantic... | reverse complement strand
TAACGAAGGAGAGGTCAAAAGAACTACTCCGGGAATAGCGGATATCATTGATTGGCTTGACCAGGCTAATCAGAAAGGGCTCCGAATAACAGGCGTAGATCTAATACAACACTTTTCAGGTATTCCATACGGGTGGGACCCGAATCTTGTTAGAGTGATCGCTGGCGCTCTTTTTCGTTCTAATATGCTAATCATCAGATATGAGGGAAATGACTTTAGGGATTATACTGTGGAAAGAGCTCAGGGAGTATTTATTGACAGCAGGAAATTTAGTCGTGCAGAGCTTATTTTGGAAACTGAAGATCCCCTTAGTTATTTGGAAATACAGAAAGCGAGACGGGAAGCGGAAGTATTATTTAAAACACATCATATACAGGAAACGCCATTTGCAATTGCCGAAGTCCTTAAAAATAAGGTGGATGAACGTCTTGAAGAACATTGTCGTTTAAAAGCCTGGGTTGATGGATCAGGATTTCCAGTAAGTGATAACTTTACAAATGCCCCTGAGGTTTTAAGTGATGTCATGGAGATTGGGCGTCCCAATGCTCTAGTCAGGAAGTTTCTTGATAAGCTTGACGATGTTCAAAAAGCAGTTAAGAGTATCGTTGAATTGTCAGAATTCTATGATAACCATGCGAATCTTAACAGATTTAACGATATAAAAAGGTTCTTATCCATAGGAAAATTCTTATGTGATCGTGTTTCCAGAAGCGAGACGCCAAACACCATTGAGGCAACTGAATTTTTTGAACAGAGATGGAATGGACAGAATCTTCTTGAGAGGTTTTCAGAGGCAACAACTCATATCTTACAAGTGATTCCTGAACTCCAGGAAAAATATGACGAACTTAAGAAAAAAACGCTTGAAACCTTATCCAGGGCTGCTGAGTCTCTCTCCGTCTTTGGCAAGGAAGAAGGGTTAACTGAAGAAGAGATATCAAATTTTTTATCTCCCTTGCATAATAGAAGAGAGACTTTGGAATCCGCTAAATTTAATTTATATGATGACCATATGACAATCCAGAGCCTCTGGACAGGTATTGCTGATGTTGAGGCTATAGAAGATCGAATACGGAGAGAAATTGAGGGAATAGTAGTTGAGAAAAAAGGCAGAAAACTACCAGAAGGCAAAGTAGTAAAACGAATCCGCTTACGGGAACTCCCAACTGTGCCCAGAGTGATTCGCAACGAAAATGATCTTGGAAAAACTTTGAAAGGGATAGAAACTGCGGTAAAAGATGCCCTGGAAGACAATAAAGAAGTGGAGTTGGATTAATATTATGGATGAGATAACCAAAAGAACAGTCAAAAAGACAATATTGGCATTGAGAAAACTGCTTGAAAAAGAGGACATACCAGCTGTTTTGAAACAACATGGGATATTTCCTGATGGAAGAAGAATTCCTGCTGAAAAAATCGTACTTCTGGATGATGCTGGCAGATCTCGTAGAGAACGGCTTGAAGCGATTTTTGAGCGCGAGATTATATTAGCAGGGAACGACCCAAAGGAAGGAGTCAAGCGTTACTGCCGAGAAGTTGCCTTTACTTCACTTAATCGCCTTATTGCCCTCCGATGTATGGAAGCACGAGGGCTTATAGATGAATGTATAAAGACGAGAGCAGACTATGCAGGCAGAAGTCTAAGACACAACAGGTTTAGAAGAGAAAATTCTGATGCTCATTTTGACGCAGAAGATACTGATGGCCTAAAAGCATTTCTTTGCTCAATATTCCATGAATTTCAGGATGAGATAAAAATTCTATTCGATCCGGATGATGAGTACTCCATCATCATGCCTTCAATGAAAGCCCTGAGAGAATGTATTCGCGCACTCAATGAAGAAATTCCTGAGGATGCCTTCAAAGTGCCTGAACTTATCGGCTGGGTTTATCAATATTTCCAGACAGAAGAGAAAGACAGGGTTTTTGAAGAGGTCCGAACAAAGAAAAAGAAAATCCAGGGTGATGATATTGTTCCCGCTACCTCGCTCTATACTGAGCGCTATATGGTAGACTACCTGGTTCAAAATTCCCTTGGTGCTATCTGGATGGAGATGTATCCAGATTCAAAGCTATGTGAAAAGTGGGATTACTTTGTAAAAGAACAGGATTTAAAACCTCGTGAGCCAAAACCAGTCAAAAGTCTTACTTTTTTGGACCCTGCCTGTGGAAGCGGGCATTTCCTTTTAATTGCTTTTGATCTTCTTTTTCAGATGTATGAACAAGAGGGACGACTTGCAGATGAAGGTAAGATTCCCAGTGATTGGGTAGTTTCTAAAGAAAAAATTGCAACAACTATTATTGAATCTAATTTATATGGAATAGATATAGATTTACGTTCTATACAGCTATCCTGGCTTGTGCTATATCTCAGAATGCGGGAATATCAAAATTCCATAGGTGTATCAAAAATAACACCTGAGAAAGTGAATTTAGTTGCAGCAAATGCCTCACTTCTTGATACACCTGAATTTCTTTCCTGGTGTGAGGACAGGTTTAAAGAAGAACCCTATGCTCTCAATATTATTAAGGGTGTTGCTAACAGATTACATAATCTGCCTGAAATTGGTTCTCTGGCAAGACCTGAAGAGGATTTAAAGGAACTGATTAAGAATGAAAGAGAGAGATTACTTGCAGGATGGGAGAAAAATAATGGGCAGTTAGAAATGTTTGCAGAGTTTCTGCCACCAGAGCAGCGAGAACTTCCCTTTGATAAGGTGACTGATGAACAATTCTGGGATGGAGTTTTAAAGCGTGTCATAAAAGCCCTTGATGAATATTATCGAGAGGCCTCTGTGCGAGGCGATACAAGAGCCCAGATTATGGCACATGAGGCAGTAAAAGGATTCGGCTTCCTTGAACTCTGCAATAAGCGATACGACGTGGTGGCAACAAATCCACCGTATATGGGCTCAAATAATATGGGGAAAGACCTAAAGAGATTTGTCCAGAGGAATTATCCCCAAGGGCGTCAGGATTTATATGCACCTTTCATCCAAAGAAACAGGGAGTGGGTGATTGAAAGTGGCCGATTATCAATGGTTACTCAACACTCTTGGCTGTTCCAGAAAAAGTTTGGGGACTTACGAAAAATGATTATTGAAGAAACGACTATTCAAACTATTGCTCATCTCGGCACTGCCGCTTTTACAGAGATAGGAGGAGAGGTTGTCAGCTGTATACTTTTCACATTGGAAAGGACACATCCATCGGAAAATCACAAAATCATCGCTTTTCGCCTTTTGACCCCAAAGTCTCCAATTGGGAAGAATATCTTGCTTATGAGTGCTATTGCAGGAAATCGTAGCACTATAGTTTTCTCTACCCTTCAGCTCGCATACTTAGAGATACCTGAGCATCCGATCGTTTATTGGCTTCCAGAAAGGGTCATCGAGATATTGAGGGAAAATGAACAGCTCAAGGAAATAAGTAAAGTGAGCCGAGGCGTTGACACATGTGACAACTTCAGGTTTTTACGTTACTTTTGGGAGGTTAATCCCAAAAGCCAAATTTGGTTAATGTATGTAAAAGCAGGTGGATACAAGCGGTGGCATGGTTTTGAATCTTGGGTTCTTGACTGGTCAGAACAAGGCGATAAGTTACGGAGGTCGTTAGTTGAAAAATATCCTTATTTAGAAGGAAATACCGATTGGCTTGTCAAAACAAACACGTTTTTTAAACATGGTTGGACTTACAGCATGATGGCACAAGGGAGTCTAAGTGCGCGATGTTTAGATGGGCATACCATATGTGATAGCGTTTCGCCTGCTGCATTTTCGGAATCACCTATATATTTTGTTGGCGCTATTTTGAACTCCCGACTTACTAGTTACATACTTCGTTCCATTAGCATGGGGTTGATCTTTCGAGAAGGTTATGTTGCACGTGTTCCGATCATAAAGACTGAAAGCCAAATTTTTGAACTTTGTGCGAAGGCATGTGTAAATCTAAAAAAGTCGATCAGCACTTATGACATGCTTGAACGAAGCTTTATAAGTACTTTTCGTACAACATGTACAATGTCGTTATCGGCCAAGTTTGTAGAGCCTTTTCATCAAAAGATAAATAAATCGGTGATACTTCTTACGAACGAAGCCTTTTTGGAATCGGAGGTTTTCGGTTTATATAGTTTGTCTAAAGAAGACCAACATAAGGTGACCACCGAAACAGGAGTTCCCGCCGGCTGGTATCCACTCATAAAAAATTATAACGCTATTCCTCAAACCGATGTGTGCGAGATATCCAAAGAAGTTATTGAATACCTTAATAAGCACGAGCACATCAATCCGTCCCAAGGAGAACTCTCCCAAATCAAATCCCGCCTGCGTGCATTATACGAAGCAGGGCTTGGGGCAAAGATTGAAGATGTTATTGAAGAAGATGAAACTAAATCTAGCGATGATGAAGATGAATCAGAAGCCTTAATCAACAAGCGAATTCCCATTCCTACCGAAACCTTCCTTGAGGAACTCTCAGTCAAGATGGAGATCCATCCCATATCTATCTACTGGCTCTTAAAAGAGATGCGGGAAAAGGAAGGCATTGTCTGCTGGTCTGAATGCAAGCGGTATGTTGAGGACTATTTCACAGTAATGATTCTAAGGATGCTGGGGTTCCGCTGGCCAAAACAAATCGAGGCAAATGAACCAGTTCCTGAATGGGCAGATAAAGACGGAATTATTCCTATAACTGACCATACTGGCGAAAAAACTCTTCTTGAGCGAATTCGTGACTGCATAGGAGCAGAATTTGGTGAAGACAAAATCAGTACGATTGAACAAGAATTTTCAGATATTTTATATAATGCGAACTGCAAGGATGCGGAAATCAAAAGAAAGACCCAGCCCAAAAAGAAAATTTTCCTTGGTGAATGGCTTGAAAGGGAATTTTTTAGACGACATGCAAGCCAGTTTAAAAAGAGACCAATTGTCTGGCATCTTAGCAGTTCTAATGGAACATTCCAGGTATTGCTGTTTTATCATAAACTCTTGGGTGATACCCTGAAGAATCTAAAAAATAGATACCTGTCAAAGGTTCATCAGTTTTACAGGGTACTTCTTGAAAGAGCAAGAAGTGGAGAGACAATTTCCGGTAGTCTGACTCTGAGTAAACTGCAGGATATAGAAGCTGAGCTTGAAGACTTTGCTTTCAAACTTGATCAAGTTATTAACCTTCCGTATGAGCCATTGATAGATGATGGGGTGCGTGTAAATATTGCTCCTCTACAAAAGGTGGGACTTTTAAAACATCCTGTATTGGCAACAAAAGATGTTGACCTTGCCATCTCTGACCGTAACCGCTGGCGAGAAGATGATAAAGAACAAGATACAGTTTGGAGAATATAGATGATAATCCAGGAACTTAAAGCAGAATTTAATGAATATTTTCAATCGCCTAATGCTGAACTTATACTCTGGCTTGATCCAGAAAGACAGTGGAAGGGAGTAATAAAACATTTAAAGAATGACTTCCATATAGTAGAATTCAATGGAGGCCAGTTGGAAGTCAAAGCAGAGGTAGAACTGACCTGGGATAAAGGAGAGAAACCCAAATTTATTCTCTACCTTGGAGGATTATCAAGGGATGATTTAACAGTTCTAAAGGAATACGAATTTTCAGGCAAGATCTTTGAAGAAACAATTCTTCAAACTTTTGCGCGGTGGGGTTTGGAATTTGAAAGAAAACACGAGCAGGAACTCAAGGAGATGCTTCCGATACTTGTTACAGGTTTTGCCACAAAGTCAACCACTTTCTGGCAGGATAGGTTAACACCTGAAAATTTACGATCACTTCTTTTCGGCACCGACGATATAAGGAAGATGCTTGCCCAGCCGGAAATCACTGCCCGGGAACTCAAAGACAAAGAAACCTATCAGGTTTTTTGTGATTATGTGAAGGATAAATTTGCTGGCCCCGATCTTAGTAAATATAAACCACAAGAATGGGTTGAGTGTTTCATGGGTTATCTTATTCTTACTGAGGTCAGAGCTGCAAGCGGAAATTATGAATCATTTCCTCAATTTGACATTGCTCCAGCCGACGATTGGCATGAGAAAGAATGTAAAACCTTTCTTAGGGAATGGATGAGAAATGACACATTTAAGGATGACTTTAAACGACTTGGAGAATTAGTCGAGAAGAAATATAATCTTTCCTTCTGGGCAGCCAGTCTTGAAACTCCAATTGATTGTGAGTCTTCCCTAACCGTAGAGAGAACTTTCGAGAAATCCATGATCTCTCACATAAATTCAACTAAGTCAATGAAAGAACTTAGCAATTTGATAACCTCAGAATCAGAGCTTATTTCAAAGATGTCATCACATTTTTGGTCAAATGAGGGTGAAATTAATATCTGGAAAGCTCTTGATCTTGCAGGGGGAATTCTTAGAGCAATAGACCAGGCATTTTCTGAGATGACAAAAGTGAATACTACTTCTGAGATGGTGAAAAGATACACAGATGATTGGTGGAAAATCGACAATGATTACAGAAAATTTCGTCTACAGACCGATGCTGATGGTCAACTTCAAACTTTATCCCGATGTGTAAGGACCATATATCGGGATTATCAGAATCAATTGAATGAAAATTTTTTAAATCTGATATCGAAACAAAAAGACTTATCGATTCATGATTTCCAAAAACAGAGTGATTTCTGGGGAAAAGTGGCATCTTCAAAGAAAAAGCGGGCAATTATTCTGGTAGATGCTCTCCGATTTGAACTTAGTCAAGATCTTATGTGTAAATGTAAGAAATCCATGAGAGATGCAGAGATTAGCTGTGAGCCTTTGATTGCCTCTTTACCCACTCTTACACCAATAGGAATGTCATTCCTTATTCCAGCAAGAGATATTAAGATAGATGTAGAGGATAGCAACTGGCAGGTACAATCAAATGATTCTGCTGGAAATCTGGCTCTTCTATCCGAAAGAAAAAAACTTATAAAGAAACACCACACCAAGGCAGCATTTTTTAATCTACAAGATTTAATCTCAGGCTCCAATGTTGATCTGGAGCAAGGGAATCCGATTGTAGTGTTTACCAGAGAACTTGATTGCCTTGGACATGATAGCGGGCTTTTGAATTTATCTTTGAACTATTTTGGTGAATACTTGAATGGCCTCAGTAAAGCGATAAAAAGTCTTACTGTAAGTGGTATTGAAGAAGTTCATATTGTCTCCGACCACGGATTTATAATCACCGAAGATATTATAGAAGCCGACAAAATACCGTTAGATAAGAATATCTCTATCTTATATGCTGGACATAGATGTATTGTTGGTAAAAGTCTTCCGGGGAATCTTGGTGTGATATTTGATTTACCTAGCTCTGATGGATTGAAATATTGTGTTCCGAAAAGTTCAGGCATATTTAGAAAAAGTGGAAGTTGTGAATTTATTCACGGCGGTATTTCTTTACAAGAAATAGTAATACCTCATATAAAAATTGTTACAAAAAGAATTCAACCCAAGTATGGTGCAAAATTCAGTGCTCCAGATGCAGCGCATAATCTTATATTTGAGGTAGAAATGCTCCGAGCAATTCCGGGCGAGGGATACATGTTTGGTTCTCCACGATATCTGGAAGTCAGGGGTTTTCTGGGAAATGATAAGATACTTGAGCAGACGGGACCTGATTATGTAATGAATGGAGCAAAGGAAAACTTGAAGATTCGTATAAGGATAAAACCAGGAGCAAAATTTAAGTATGGTGATATTTTGAGGTTAGAACTCAGAGATGCAGATACAGGTGAACTTTTAGATAGTGCAAATGTTCGAATAGAGGTGGAGTCTAATGAATAATAACATGAATGAGGATTTCATAAACATAAATGAAAGTAATCATGATATGCTTGACAAAAAGGTTGCATCTATTTTTCCAGGAAGATTTGTAAAAAAAGATCTCGTTCGGAGAGTAAAGGCAGGAGCGTACATTCCTATTTTTGTTCTGGAATATCTTCTCAGCCGATATTGTTCAGCAACAGAAAAAGACATTATTGAGGAGGGTCTTGGCCATGTTAATGAGGTCATTGCAGAGAGGTTTGTACGACCTGATGAAAGTACAAAAGCGCAATCTAAGGTAAAGGAACTGGGGAACCATACGATTATTGACAAAATCAGGGTAAGGTTTACTCCCAGTGAAGATAAGTACTGGGCTGAACTCCTAAATTTCAGCCATCGTTATATTCATATTTCTGATCATTTTGTTAGGGAATATGAGAGATTACTTCAGGGAGGACTTTGGGCACAGATAGAACTTTCATATATCTTTAATGAAGAAAAACATAGTGCTAAACGTAGTCCTTTTCATGTGCAATCTTTAAATCCTATTCAAATCGCTACTTTTAAAATGAACGAGTATTGTAAAGGCCGTGAAGAATTTACCACAGATGAGTGGCTTGATCTATTACTCAGATCTCTTGGAATGGAACCATCAATGTTTGACAAAAGAAAAAAACTCTTATTTATTACAAGATTGATTCCTTTTGTTGAGACTAACTTTAACCTTGTTGAATTAGGTCCAAGAGGTACTGGTAAATCCTTTTTCTTTCAAGAGATTAGTCCTTATTCAATTCTATTGACTGGACCAACAACTGTTGCCAATCTTTTTTATAATATGCATAGTCATGAGATTGGATTAGTTGGTAGTTGGGATGTTGTAGCTTTTGATGAAGTGGCTGATCTGGAGAAAATGCCTAAAGAAGTTATAACAACATTAAAGACATATTGTGAGTCTGGAATGTTTGCCAGAGGAAAAGATACTCTTCAAGGAAGAGCTTCTCTGGCTCTGTTTGGTAACACTAATCAACCTGTTGAGGTAATGGTTAGGACTTCACATTTATTTACCCCGATGCCTTCTCTTGTACGCAGCGATATGGCGTTTCTTGATAGACTGCATTTTTACCTTCCTGGTTGGGAAATGCCAAAAATGGAAAACCGCTTTCTTACTAGCCACTATGGTCTTGTCGTTGATTACCTTGCTGAGGCATTTAAAGAACTTCGGAAACAAAACTTTACCGAGATATTGGATCGGTTCTTCAGATTAGGATCTCATCTAAATACCAGAGATGTGAAAGCAGTTAGGAAAACAGTTTCTGGCCTCATAAAAATATTGAATCCATCTGGTAAGGTAGAACATGATGATTTAGAGTGTTATTTGGAATTAGCTCTTGAAGGACGAAGACGAGTAAAGGAGCAGTTAAAGAAATTAGGTGCATATGAGTATTTTAAAACAAGCTTCTCATATATTGAGGAAGAATCTGAGATTGAGAAATTCGTAACCGTGCCCGAGATAGGTGGAACACATCTAATTTCTCCCGATCCTCTTCCTGCAGGCTCTGTCTATGCAGCTTCCGTAGGATCTGGTGGAAAGGTTGCTTTCTATAGGCTGGAGGTTGCTACCTCGCCTGGTTTAGGAAAAATAAAAATTTCAGGTGCAATAGATTCTGTGCTTAGGCAATCTGTTCAGACTGCATGGTCTTATTTATCTTCAAGGAAAGAGGAAATGGGAATCTCAGAGATTTTTAATTTGGTAGATTTTCATTTCCAGGGAGTAGACCTCTTAAGTAATCGGGAGGGCTGTGAAACCAGTATCGCTGTTCTTGTTGCTCTCTATTCTGCTGCCCTGAGAAATCCTCTTTTGCCCGGATTGATTATTTTGGGTGATATGACGGTTCAGGGTAATGTTAAAGCATGCCGTTCTCTGCTGGAACCTTTACAGCTTGCTATGGAAAATGGTGCCAGGCGAGTTCTGTTACCAACAGAGAACCGTCGTCATTTTCTTGAAGTTCCAGCGGACACGATGGAAAAGGTAGACCCGATTTTCTATGCTGATCCACAAATAGCAGCATCTAAAGCTCTTGGATTGCTTTAAGTAAGTATAGTTATAATGATAACTATACAAATGAAAAGGAAGTTTAAAAATGAAACTGCCAAGAAATATAGGGTTGCCATTTTTCACTTATGGCCTCTTCAAACCTGGACAACTATGTTTTTTCCGAATAAAAGAGTTTACTGAAGAAATTTCTAAGGGGACAATTTTTGGAATTCTAAAGGAAAGAGATGG
>Ga0114919_10005551_pt1 | contig 10065 bp, 6 predicted proteins | sample BlataG_FD_88682 | JGI IMG/M metagenome (GOLD analysis project Ga0114919, IMG submission 88682) | Deep subsurface microbial communities from Black Sea to uncover new lineages of life (NeLLi) - Black_00105 metaG | ecosystem: Environmental > Aquatic > Marine > Oceanic > Sediment | place: Atlantic... | reverse complement strand
TCTAGCCGCCGAACCGGCTGCCCGCTCCGAAAGCCGGTCGTTGCCCTACGTCTTTCGGCCTCTTGGCGTCCTTGGCGCTCTCGGCGTCTTGGCGGTTTCTAGCGTTGTAGTACTAGGTTCCGTAGCCCCAGTTGGCCAGCAGGATACCCAAGTCGCTGTGGCCGACATGGCCGTCGCCATCGATGTCGGCCTCCGCGTTCCAGTTGGGATCGCCCTCGTGCGAGCACCAAGCGGCCAGCAGGATGCCCAGGTCGGCCTGATCGACGTCCCCGTCGCCGTCGAGGTCGCCGGGGATCGGGCAGGGCTCCGCCTCGGACAGGTCGGTTTCGTAGAAGTCGGGCGGCAAACCGTCCCCGGCGGACACCCCGGCAATCCCATCCTCGGCCACCAAGGTCAGCCAACTGATGCGAAGCTGCCCATCGAAGTACATCTCGATCTGGAACGTGTTGGAGTTCGACGCACCGTACTCCGGCACGTCTTCCCAGGTCACCGCCGCGCGGTCGGGAAGCTGCTTCCAACTCACCACTCCGCCGGCGGAAGGATCCAGGTCGTCGAACAGACCGGAGATACGCGGCAGCGAGAAGTGCTGCGAGAGCGTTTCGGAGGGAGTACCATCGGGCGCCGTGAACGTGACGTGCCCGTTGCTGCCGACGAAGAACGAATCATACGCGACGCCGTAGAGCGAGACCTGGGCACCCTCTCCCAGCGAAACCTCGAGCGAGCTGTCGTCTCCCAGGTCGATGTTGGTGCCCCCGGCGGGGTCCGTCGGCAGCGTGCTGATCTGTTCGATGCACGCCGTGTAGTAATCCGCCGACCCGTCGGGAGTCAACACGAGGCTCAGGTTATCCAGATCGTTGTCATTTCCGGCGAAGGACTCGGTGAAGAAGTCCAGAGCGACCGGGGTCGTGAACGAGTAGCACAGCCCGCCGTTGTCATCGGTAGCCGCGTTATCCGCCTCATCCGCCGCCTCGACGATGAAGTAATACGTCGTGTCGTCGTTCAAATCGCTCAAGTGGATCGAGTGGAACGTATGCCAGTCGAGTTCCGTAGCCGTCTCGGTCAGTGACTCGCAAGTCAAGCCGTAGTGCACGGCCCCGTTGGCCGGCTCGTCGGTCTCAAAGGTGATCGTCGCGTCGCGCGGGCCGACGTCCGGCACCTGCACGTTCGAGATGAGCGGCGCCTGGCAATCCACAACGGCCGTGGCGGTGACCTCGACGTCGGTACCGCCCAGCCCATCGTCGGCGTCGATGTACAGCGCGGTGACGGTGTCCCCCGCGGCAATCCAGAGGACGCCCGGGCTGTCGCTGGTGCTCAGTGCGATGCCGCCCGAAAAGGCGGCGGTGTCGGGGGCGGTTTCGGTCAACGTAACTGTTTCGCCGCCGGGCTCGGAATCTGAGGACATCGTCACGTCAACCGTCTCGACCTCGTCGCCGTCGGTGTTGAGATCGCAGTCGACGACCTGGATCGTGGCGGTTGCGTCACAGGCGTACTTGACCCGGTCGAGCCAGATGATGCCCTGCGAAGAGCAGTCCAAGAGCTGCGGGGAGCCGCACAGCGAGAACGCCTGCGGCCCTTGCGGCACGCAGACGCCGTGGACCTCGACGCGATAGGTGCCCGCCGGCGGGTTGTTGACGACCACCTGCTCGATGTTGTTGACGTGGTCGGATTGCGTGCGCACGGCGGGCGCCGACGGGTTGTACTGGTCGAGCGTCCAGGGGAAATACCGCGTTCCCGAAGAATCGAAGACGCGCAGGTCCAGATCGTTGACCAGGGCCGGGTCCACGTTGGGGGTCCCCGGCACATCGTCCCAGGCGAGCGTCACCTTCAACTCCGTCTCACCCGGGCCGGCGACTACCACCGCGGAGTAGATGACACCCTGATCGATCTCAGCCTCCAGGAAGTTGCCGGCACGCATGAGATCCACCGCCGGCTGAATCCGCACCGACCCATAGCCGTATTGATAGTCGGGACCGGTGTTGCCGAGATCCACCGCCGTATGGGCCAGCAGAGCTTTGAGCGTCGAGTTGCGGAAATCGGGCTCGCCGGGGAATTGGGCGCGATAGTCCTGGAGCAACAGGGCTCCGAGGCCGCAGACGGTGGGCGAGGCCATCGAGGTGCCGCACTTCGTCGTGTAGCCCCCATCGCTCGCGCAGGAGGTTATGCCCAAGTCGTCATCGCTCTGGCAACCGGGGGCGGCGAGATCGGGCTTGAGCCGGCCGTCGTCTGTGGGGCCCCAACTCGAGAAGTCCGTCATCGAATCGTCGTTGGAGTTCAGGGCACCGACCGTGATGTGGTTCTTGGCACCGGCCGGGGGAGCAATGCTGTAATAGTCCCCGTAGCCTTCGTCGTCGCAGCGCCGGCTGGGGCGTTCGTTCCCGCCGGCCCAGACGATGCGGAAGGGCTCGCCGTTACTGAGCGAGCCGCGCACGACGGCGTCAATGATACTCGCCGTAACACCGTAGTCGCCCTGCCACTCGCAAGGGAACCAGTTGCCCTCGACGTTACTGCCGATCGAGTTGTTGGCGATGTCGGCCCCATAGACGTTAATAGCCTCGCCGTAATCGTCCTCGAGGTCGCCGGGGTCGGTGTAGAGAAAGCCTTCGTGCAGACCACCTTCCTGCTCGAACCCGTAGGACTCGAGCAGCACGGCCGGGGCCATCCCGCGATAGGTCCCCAGACTTACAGCACCGTCGCCGCCGATCGTGCCGGCGACGTGTGTGGCGTGGTCGGACAGGCCCGACGAATCGCGCACCGTCAGCCGGCCGCCGAAGTCCTGGTGCGAGGCCAACCCGAACCCGCCGTCGTAAACCATCACGGTCACGCCGGAGCCGTCCAGTCCGTACGGCGGTGATTGCACCTGGTCGGCCTGGGTAATCACGCGGTTGCTGTCGTTGGTGGCGGTCAAGGGCGGCAGGGCCGGCTCGATCCATTGAACCGCGTCCTCATCGGCCAACGCCGGGATCTCGGCAGAGGGCAACTCGACCACCAGCGCGTTGACCGTCCGCAGCTGGGAGCGAATCGCCGCACCGTGCGCCAGACATACGCGCGCGGCTTCGGCCTTCAGCGGCACGTCGCGGTGAAACGCGACGTAAAGCGCGACGATCGGCTCGTCGGCCGGGTCGGTTGAAACGACCGTCCAGGCCGGCGCCTCGCCACGCTCGAGCATCGGGTGCAGCTTCCAGCTTCGCTGAATGAGCTGCGCATCCATCAGCCCGTCCACGTCGGCCAACGCCGCGACATCCACCTGCCCGCGGGGCGCCGAGGCAAAGAAAGCGTTGTTGCCGAGGTAGCTTAGCAGCCTGATGCCGGCGGACTCCAGCTCGCTGCGCAAAGCGGGCCCGACGGGGCGGTCGAAGTGAACGACGATGTGCCGCGCCCCGCTGGCGGTCAGACCATCGACGAGGGCCGCGATCTCGGCGGTGCTCTTACTCGTGCTCAGCGTGGGTCCGGTGCGCCACTCGATGACGCCCTGCCAGGCCTGGCCGCCTGGCCCGCCCTGCCCCGCATTCCCGGCGCCCGCAGCCCAGACGGCCACGCTCAGGCATAGCACGGCTGAGAGACCCGCGAGTCCGGGCCTCCGGAATTGACCGGGTGTGGTTGTACGCGTCTGCGCTAACATGGGTTCACCTCTCCTGGGCGGCGACGCCGGGGTGTGCGTGTAACCCGCGTTTCCGCCCCACGTGCGTGCCGGGCTTGCTCGTCAGCGCCGCACAGAAGACGTTGACATCGCCCGCCCCGGCATCGTTGATCCTTCTTCGAAGCCGTACGCACAATGGCATCACGACCCTTCGCCCCCGCGGCTCGCCCTTACAGGCGCCATTATAGCTTATCGCTTCAGGGAATCCGAATGGCACGGCAGCATGCCCGGCCACAGGATGGGCGCGTGGAGGCCGGCCACCCCCCGAGAAGTGCGAGCGATGGGCTTACGTTGGCGGCTCAGGCGCGCAAGCAGGCGAGGCACCGTGAGCGTTAGTGTTCTCCGCCCTCCAAGTGAAGGACGACCTGTCCTGGCATATTCCGCGCAAGAAGGCGGTTGGGTATACTCGTCGTTGGGAGCGCAGGTGCATGATAGCCGCCGACCGAGAGGAAACGCCGCTGACCGGCTGGCAACCGCAAGCGCGCAGGATTGGATTCGCGGCAGCCCTGCTTGCCCTGGCAATCGTCGCCTACGCTTCGGCGCTGCGTAACGCGTATGTCAATTTTGACGACGGCGTTTACATCGTCGTATATCCCAACCTGAACGGCCTGGACGGATTGGCGAATATCTGGACCGGGCAGGGTTCCAACTTCTACTACCCGCTCGTGTTCACGTCGTTTTGGGTCGAGAAACAGGTTGAGCAAGCCCTCGGGCTCATCGGCGCAGATAAGCCGCCGAACGCGCAAGTCAACCACGCGCTCAACATCCTGCTGCACGCCCTGACGGGGATCCTGCTGTGGATCTGCCTGCGACGGCTGAACATGCCGCCGGCGCTCGCCTGGATTGCCGCCGCCCTGTGGATCGTCCACCCCCTCCAGGTTCAGTCGGTCGTTTGGGCCACCGAGCGCAAGAACACCCTGTCGGGGTTGTTCTGTATTGCTGCAACGTTGGCCTGGCTGCGGGCAAACGGCCGCATGCGCAGCGGCTCCTATGTGGCCAGCCTGTTTCTGTTTGCCGGCGCCATGTTGAGCAAGTGGGCCTTTCTGCTGTTGCCGTTCATATGGCTGCTACTGGAATGGGTCGCACGTAGGGCGCTGCGTCCGGCGACCGTCGTTCGGATCCTGCCATTTCTGGGCATCGCGGCGGTATTCGCGGTGCTCGCGCTCAATTCCGGACACCGGGTCCCTACGGCCGAAAGTCCGTCGCTATCCTCACGCTTTGTGATCGCAGGCTTCTCGCTGAGCTTCTACCTCTGGAAGTTATGCTGGCCGACGGGGATTGCAGCGATCTATGAGCGCTGGGATGCGCCGGCAACGACGCTGAATCTCGTGCCGCTGGCTCTGTGGTGCCTGGCGGGCTTCGCCTGGCTGTGCTACGGCTTTGTCCGCAGAATGGATCAATCCCGTACCGGCGCCGTCATTCTCATCGCCACGGCGCATTACGTGCTGATGCTCGCGCCGGCGCTGGGCCTCATCCCGTTCGGAAGCACCGAACTGTCTTTCGTCCTGAACCACCATGCATACCTGGCTCTGGTCGGTCCAATCGTGCTCGCGGTCCTGGGAGGTGCGCGCATTCTGCGACGGATCGCGCCCAGATCGGCTGCTGTCGCCGGTGTTGTGGTGCTGATTGGAGTGCTCGCATCCATCTCGTTTTCGCGTTCCTTGGTCTGGAAGAATACGGCGACACTGACGGAGGATATTGTACGTGTCACGCCCACCTGTGCGGCGGCCTACCGGATGCACGCCATGCATATCGAAAGCGAACAACCGCGGGCGGCGCTTGAGAAAATGCGGAAAGCTGTCGAACTCCGGCCCGACTATGCCGAAGCGCACTATGAGCTGGGACGCATGTTGCTATTGGCCGGCGAAGAACAGCAGGCGGTCGATCACCTGCGGGCGGCTCTCGCTCTGCCCCCAATCGCGCCGCACGCGCGCTGTCTGCTTGCGCGGCTGTTCGTGAAGCGGCAGGCGTACGAAGCGGCCATCCGCGAATTCGAAGCCTTGCCGCCCACGTTTCCGCTGTCCCCGGAGCTGCTCGACACGTGGGCACGCTGTCTGTCCCACGCGGGCCGCTTGGGGGAGGCGTTGGAGAAGGCCCGTGACGCTCTGGAACAGGCGCCCGAGTGGCCCAAATCCTATGAACTGGTGGCTTCACTGCTGCTGCGCTTGAACCGCTACACGGAGGCTCTCTCGAAGTGCAACCGACTGCTGGCGATCGAGCCGCAATCGGCACGCGGCCTGCTGCTACGCGGGCAGTGTCATCTAGCCCGTGGAGAACCAGACGCGGCCGAACGAGACTTCCAGGCAGCGCTGGTGATCGCTCCACGCTACCGCGCGGCAGTCGAGAAACTGCGGCAGCGCCCGACAACACGACCGACCGACGCTGCCGAATCGCCGTGACGACCGTCGCCACGGAGAAACGCCTGGCCCGTAGCTTCGGCAGCCATGATGTGTCAGGTCCAGCAAGAATCCCGGGACGTCCACTACCACGTTGTCGTCCGTAACCTCCAGGGTTCCGCCGGGGAAGGTCACGAACACGCCACCGTCAGTCACGTCCACGGCGCCGCCTGGGAAGTCCACGTAAGCGGCGCAACTTGTATTCGCGGATAAAGCGCCCGGAATGCCGGATCGGATGGGCATGGCTAGTGCTCCGTCAACGTAGAGTCGAGACGTGGCGCGGTGGGGTAGGTGGGGCGTAGCGTGTTGCCGGCCCTTTCGGTTGTCGGGGCCTCGGCAGCCCGATCATGCTCCGTTTCCACGTCCCGCTCATCGAACCGGACGTGCAGATTTGCCGCATCCGGCTCGCTGCCCTGAGCGGGGCCGAAGGCTCCGACGGCTTCGTTACGGCCACCGCCGCTCCGATTGCCACCGGCTGAAGCGACCAGTTGCCGGGCGGGTCTGACTCCCGCTGAAACTCCACGCCTTTCACGGCGCACCATCAAGTTTGTGGGTAGTGCGGGCGTCCCCGCCCGCCGATACCGCGTCAGCGACGCGGGCGAGACGCCCGCACTCCCCATGTGATATCCTGCGGCCCACAATCCTGATGCTCACGCGCCGGGGATTCGCCGGCACCAGGGCGCTTGCAACCGGTGCCCACACGCTCTAAAAGCCCCTGCATGACGTTATGTCGGACAATCTGCGTCTGCGGGATCGTCGGCGTCGCGGCCAGCGCGAGGGCCCAGCCGGTGTTGCCGCCCGTGGAGAGCAATATCCCGCTGCGATACGCATTGCAGCCGGGCGAGCATCTGGTCTATGAGCGGCGGGCACTTAACTCGACACTGGAAACGGGCCAGGAGCAGCAGCGCATCGTGGACCAGATCCGGCTCTGGTGCCTCGCGCGTGAGGGCGACGAGAACCTGCTGCTGCTGCTGGAGCAGACGCGATCGCGAGACGGCCGCGTCGAACCCGTCCGCGGAGCCGTCTTCTACCTCGACCGGCGCGGCCGACGACGGCTGCCCGACGTCGTGCAAACGCGCCTGGCCGAGCTCGAGCCCGCCTTCGAGCTCTTCCCCGAGCTGCGTCCGGCCCTGCAACCCGACCTTACCTGGACCACGACGCCGGACCTGTATGGACAACGTTGGCGGTGCACGCGGATCGGCCCCGACCCCCGTTTCGCCGGGCACGTGCGCGTGGAGTTTGTGGTGGAAGATCCCACCGGCGTCGCGGGCTTTGTGGGTCAATCACAATCGGGCAGCTTCTGGTTCGACCGGGAGGCCGGCATCGTTACGCGGGTGGAGTCGCAGCGGGACGATCGGCACGCCGGCGTGCACACCAAGGCGATCACCGTGCTGCGGCTGCGCAAGCGGTGTGAGAAGAGCTGGTGCGTTCGGCGTACCGCCGAGGTCCAACGATACCTGCGTACGCTCCAGCACGAAGACCGCTACTTGCAGCAGATCGTCAATGAGCCCACACGCCTGGAGCAGACGTTCCGGCAACTGAACCGGCTGTGGGAGGAGTTCATGGTCGATCTCAAGCGAGATGACCCGTCGCCGCTGCGGCAACTCGGAGCCGTCGCTCCGCAACAGTTGGCGGCCCGGCGGGAACGACTGGAGGCGCGGGCCTGGCTGGGGCAGCGCTGGCTCGGCCAGACTGCGGCGGATTGGTCTTTGCAGGACCCGGCCGGACAAACCATCAACAGCGAGGCGCTGCGTGACCGCTACGTGGTGGAGTGCTTCTGGAGTGCGGAATCGCTCGGGAGCCTGCGGGCCTTCGAGACGCTCCGCCGCCTGCAGCGCGAGCTGAGCGACAAACCCGTGCACGTGGTCTGCCTCAACCTGGACCGCGACATCGAGCTGGCCCGCCGGGCGGCGCAAAGCTGCGGGAAGGGTTTGACGACCGTGCTGGTCGGGCCGCCGGTGGTCGGGGAAGCCCCGCCGGAGTTGCCGGTATTTCGCGTGGTCGATCGGCGGGGGAAGATCCGGGGCGTGTTCATCGGCTGGCGGCCGTCGCTGGCGGACGAACTGGCACCGCTGCTGAGTGAGTAGCTCGGCAGAGACGCGAGTGCACCCGCGAAGCGGACACGATAGGCAAACTGACGCACCCGCCCAGCGACGACAAGAGCGCTGTTTGTCGCTACAATGTACCGGCCGAAGCGGGTCCGGGGGGTTGTTTTCGCCAAGCGGGTGTAAAGGAGGAAAAGAAAACCGTGCATAGACACTCTGCAACACGGGGCTTGTGCGTTCTGGGGCTGTTGGCGGCCGCCGTGTTATGGGCACCCGGCTGCGCCCGTCGCGAGGTCGGGATCGAGCCGCGACTCGGACGGTTGGCGGGCCTGCCCGCGGCGGAAGCCGACGCGCGCGCCGACGCGATCCGGCGTGATCCGATCGGCTACCTGCGCAAGGTCGCCGACAACTGCCGGGCACTGGAGGAGTACACGCTGACATTCACGCGTCAGGAGCGTCGCGGGCTGTTCAAGCTGCTCTACGGCCCCGAGCGGATCACCTGCTGGTTCCGTCGGCAGCCCTTCAGCATCCGCATGAAGTGGCTGGACCCGGAGGTGAAGTACGGCGAATCGACCTATGTTGAGGGACAAAACGGTAACAAAGTGCGCTTCGTACCGCGGCCCGGGCTGTTCGGCCTGCCGCCCCGCATCACCGCGGTGGATTTGCAAACACCGGTCACCTGGGGCGAGGCCAAATACCCCTTGACCACCTTCGGGCTCGAACGGCTGATGGAACGCACGCTGCGGACGATGGAGGCGGCCGACGAGGACGTCGTGGTCACCTACCAGGGGCTGATGGCGCTGAGCGGCAGCGAGCGGATCGTGCACCATCTGCGGCTGGAGTATTCGCCGACCCGTAACAAGGTGCCGATCCAGGACCTGTACATCGACGTCGAAACCGACCTGCCCGCCGCCACCGTCCTGAAGTACCCCTCGGGGCGCCTCGACGCCGCCTATCTTTACGAAGACCTGGACCGGAACGTCACGCTGACCGACGAGGATTTCCTGCTGGAAGCGGAACGCGAGCGCGGCGAAGCGACGGCCGAACACGCCGCCCACGCGCCGTGACGCGCTGACGGGAGCCCCCGGTGACCGCGAGCATGCCCGCGGAGGCTGGCTTCATGCAACGGGCGTTGCACCTGGCCGCCCGTGGGCAGGGTCGCGTCGAGCCCAATCCCATGGTCGGGTGCGTGGTCGTCCGCGGGGGCAAGATCATCGGGGAGGGCTACCATCGGCGCTTCGGCGGCCCGCACGCCGAGGTGGAGGCACTGCGGCGGTGCAAAGGCCGCGCAAAGGGCGCCACCGTCTGTGTAACGCTCGAGCCATGCTGCTTTGCGGGCAAGACGCCGCCCTGCACCGAGGCGTTGATCGAAGCCGGCGTGGGGCGCGTGGTGGCCGCGATGCGCGACCCGAACCCGCGGGTTGCCGGCCGGGGCTTGCGGGTCTTGCGCGCGGCGGGAGTGCGGGGCGAGGTCGGGCTGCTCCAACGGGAAGCCGCCGAGCTGAACGCGCCCTACATCAAGCTGACCCGGCGTGGTCGGCCGTGGGTGATTCTCAAATGGGCCCAAAGCCTGGATGGGAAGATCGCCACGCGCACGGGCGATTCGAAGTGGATCACCGACCGGCGGATGCGCGCTCACGCCCAGCGCACGCGGGGCCGGGTGGATGCCGTGATCGTCGGGGTGGGGACGGTCGTGGCGGACGATCCGCTGCTGACTTGCCGCGTCGGTCGCCCGCGCCGTGTTGCCACGCGCGTCGTGCTCGACACCCGGCTGCGGACGCCGCCGCAGGCCCGGCTCGTCAAAACCGCCCGGCGCATCCCGACCTGGATCTTCTGCGGCCCGCGCGTGCCGCGCTCGCGCGCCAATAGACTCGCGCAGGCCGGCTGCGTGATCCATCGCGTTCAGCGCGACGGCACGGGGCTCTCGCTGGACGCCGTGCTGGAGACCTTGGGAGCCAGGGCGATGACGAACGTGGTGGTGGAAGGC
>Ga0114919_10005549_pt1 | contig 10066 bp, 10 predicted proteins | sample BlataG_FD_88682 | JGI IMG/M metagenome (GOLD analysis project Ga0114919, IMG submission 88682) | Deep subsurface microbial communities from Black Sea to uncover new lineages of life (NeLLi) - Black_00105 metaG | ecosystem: Environmental > Aquatic > Marine > Oceanic > Sediment | place: Atlantic... | reverse complement strand
TAGGATCTCGACGATCGGTAGCCTTTCGCCCTCCCAGCGGAGAGCGATTGGTCGATCAACGAAGGTATAGCCGGAGAGACATTCAACGATTTCAGGGGTATTTTTCGACGTGGGTGAGCTCATGGACAATAAAGTAATCAGAGATTAGGGATCGGAGGTCAGGTCCCCGACAACGGATGAATCGCCGATGTTGAGCGAGAGATCACAACCAATGACTCGCGCTTGGCGGCCGATCAACGATGCTGAAAGGTTGCTGTCAGCGATATAAGAACCGGCATCGATGATCGAGTTCTTTATTTCCGACCGCTCGATGATACAGTCAGCGCCGATTGAAGCGTGAGGTCCGATAACAGCCTGCTGAATGTCTGCGGTGGGGTCGATGAAAACCGGTGGAACAACTTTCACCCCCTCTCGCTCAGCGGCTTGGTCTGAATTGTCCCAGATGTGTTCTAGAATGTAACGGTTGGTCTCCAGGATCGCCTCGTGCGTACCGCAATCGTGCCAAATTTCGACCGGTTCGACCCTCATTTTCAGACCCTGCTCGAGCATGATATTAATAGCATCGACCAGGTAATACTCTCCCTTTAGCTGGGTACCGCGCTTCATTTGTTTCTCGATAGCGTCGAGCAGGGTCTCAGCTTTCTCGAAGTAGTAGAAGCCGATCACTGCCAGGTTTATGCTTATGTCGTCCGGCTTCTCGATAAGCCTCTTAACCCAGCCCTCAGGACTGACCTCAGCCACACCAAAGCGTCGTGGATCGGGGACCCTTCGAACCCATGCTACGGCCTCGGCCTGTTCTGTTTGCAGGCCACTGAAGTTGGTCTCGATCAGGGTGTCGACAAATGCCATCAACATCGGCCCCTCAAGCCCTTCGCGCGCCAACCAGATGGCGTGAGACTGGCCGAGCATCTCATCTTGCACCACGTAACGGGCATTCAATTCAGGGTAGGCACGACTGACATAGGCTTCAATCTGTTCGCCCAGGTGGCCGACGATGAAGACAACTTGTTCAATGTTGGGTAGCGTGGCAAACATGTCCAACACATAGCTAAGCATTGGTTTACCGGCCATGAAGATCAAAGGTTTGGGTTTGGACCAGGTGTGAGGTCGCAGGCGAGTGCCATAGCCGGCCATCGGCAGTACGATTTTCATAGCAAAGGATGCTCCTTATGCCAGGATGTGATCCCCTGATAGGCGTGGGCGGCCCGAAAAAGTGCTTCCTCCCCTAGATGGGGTGCATTGAGTTGCATTCCGATCGGCAGGCGATTGGAATCGAAACCAACCGGGAAGGCTATACCGGGAACGCCGGCCAAGTTGGCTGGGAGGGTGAACACGTCTTCGAGATACATCGAGAGTGGGTCATCGCTGTGCTCTCCGATGCGGAAGGCGGTGGTTGGCGCTACTGGGCAGGCGATCAAGTCCACCTCCTCGAATGCAGCTTGGAAATCACCCTTGATTAGGGTGCGTACCTTTTGTGCTTGGCCGTAGTAAGCGTCGTAGTATCCGGAGGAAAGGGCGTACGTTCCAAGCATGATGCGCCGCTTAACCTCTTGACCGAAGAGGGCACCACGGGTGGTGAAGTACTGCTCGCTTAATTTAATAGCTTCGAGGCGCGGACCGTACCTCACGGCGTCGTAGCGGGCCAAGTTGGCTGAGGCCTCGGCGGGAGCAATGATGTAATAGACCGGCAGTGCCAAGTCGGTGTGTGGCAGGCTGATGTCCCGGGTCTTGGCACCGAGTGACTCGAAGACGCGCACCGCCTCCTTTACGGATGCCTCGACCTCGGGCTGCATTCCCTCGATGAAGTACTCCCGTGGGACTCCGATCCGGAGACCTCGGAGGTCGGTATCGTCGAGGATAATTTTGGGTACGGGGTCAGTCATGGCGGTTGAGTCGAGCGGGTCGTGTCCGGCGATGGCAGTGAAAATGGGGAGGAGGTCAGCGGATGAACGGGCAAGTGCGCCGACGGTGTCCAGCGACGAACCGTAGGCGATCAGGCCATAGCGTGAGACTCGACCGTAGGAGGTTTTAATGCCAGTGGCGCTGCAGAATGAGGCAGGCTGGCGTACTGATCCGCCGGTGTCGGTGCCCAGGGCGGCGTAGCACATATGGGAAGCAACCGCGGCTGCTGAGCCTCCCGAGGAGCCACCGGGCACACGTGACAGATCCCAGGGATTGTGAGTCGGACCAAAAGCTGAATTCTCCGTGGATGAGCCCATGGCGAACTCGTCGGTGTTGGTCTTGCCTAGCACCACTGCGCCGGCGTGAATTAAGCGTTCAACGCTGGTAGCGGTGTAGGGCGGGAGGAAACCCTCTAAAATCCTAGAGCCGCAGGTGGTTGGTATGTCTTCCAAGCAGAGTACGTCCTTGACAGCTATAGGGATACCCACGGTGAGCGGTAGTGGGTCGCCTCCCTCCCGACGCCACTGTGCCAATCGCCGATCAGCGACATTCGACTGCTTCAATGCCAGGTCGGGAGTCAGCGCCAGGAAGGCGTGGATCCGAGAGTCGAGGGTATGGATTCGGTCGAGGCATGCCTTAGTCAGTTCAGTCGAGGATAGGTCACCAGTACGCAACGCCGTAGCGGCTTCGATCAGTGAGAGAGCAGTCAAGTCGGTCATATCTAGTTATTTAGGTATCTAAGATAGGCGGTACGCGGAACATGCCCTCCTGGTCGGATGGTGCATTGCGCAGGATCCGGTCCCGTGGTGTGCAGGGGCGTACCACGTCCGGTCGCAGCGGAGCGCGCAGCAGGAGCACGCTTGCCGTGGGCGGGATATCAGAGGTGTCGACTTCACCTAACCGGCTGGCGTAATCCAGGATATCCGAAAGTTGTTCGGTGTAAAGGCGTTCTTCTTCGGTTGTCAGACGTAGACGCGCCAACCGGGCGATGTGACGCACTTCCTCGACTGTCAAGGTCATGGTAAGGGAATTATAGCAGAAGGGATGTTTGCTGGGCGATGGGAAAGGCGATTGTGTCCGTCACGAAGAGGGGCGTAACCAGTGTTGATTCATCTTGGTACTTCGACTGTTTTCATATGGCGTCATCATAATTACCGAGTAGGGGCACGGCACGCAGTACCTGCATTTGTTTGCAGGTGTGCCGTGCCCCTACGGAACGATTTGGAAAGCCAATACCCGATTCCCTGCCAACAATCATTCGATCCTTCAAGGCGGCAGCTACAAGGCGTCTCAACATATTCAAAAATACGTCAGGCGCGACTCTATGGCAGCGGAATTACTATGAACATATCATTCGGAGTGAAGAATCGCTAAACCGGATCCGTAAGTATATCGTTGAAAACCCTCTCCGCTGGGCGGAGGATCCAGAGAATTCGAATAGAGGGAATTGAACACAGTGTGCGATCACGCGAGACTGATGTATGGTTGGCAGCAATGAAGCGCACTATATGAAACTCTGTGTTGACTAAGCAACATAAAAGGAGGGCGCCGCGACACCCTCCTGAAAACGCTGTTTCGGAGTCTGCTCAATTGCGCTCGACGGTGAGCTCCAACTCTTTCCCCTCAATTAATTCGACCTTGACTATTTTTGCCCCTAATTCACGAATGGCAATGTCGACCATCCCACCAGGCTTGATTGGAATGCGCTGTTCGTCTTCAGGTTGGAGGACGGTAATAGGAAGGAGAGCGTCAGTCACTGAGCGAGCGTCTTGCCTGGCGCCTGGTTTTTTTGTTTTCCGGATACACGAACCTTGCTTACCCATCCCATTAAACTCCAGCTCTTCTACTTCTATCCTATAGTAGGTATAACCAAACCATTCCTTACATTCTCTATACATTTTTTTATCATCTAGTACCCATCCTTGAATGCCATTCATCTGCCATTTTCCTGACATCGGGTGGGCCCATAAGCCTCACGAATAATCATCATTAATCTGATTAATCACTCATGCAGGGGATTGACTCACTGAACCTCAGGGGATACCTTGGTAGTAGTATTAAAAAGGATGTAGCCTTATCAGGAGGAGAGAGATGACAGACGCAAAGCTTGAATTAACCCTCACTCAATTTGTAGATGCATTCCCAAAGGATGTTTATTACGCCTTCGCTACGACTCAGGGCTGGCGCGATTGGCTCTGCGATTCGGCTCGCTTCGAGGCGCGCCCAGGAGGCAGCTATCAACTGGCCTGGAACAATGGATGGTATGCAGCTGGTACGGTGCGCGAGTGTACGCGCCCGGAGAGGGTTGCACTGACCTGGTTCGGCATGGGCGATCCTGGACCGACCGACGTCAAGATCGAGTTGAAGGGCAAGGACGGTGGGACGATAGTCGAACTTCACCATTCGGGTTTCGGTCAGGGTGAAGACTGGCAGAAGGCCTATGAGGAAGCGAGCAAGGTTTGGCAAATTGGACTGGAGAATCTGGAGTCGATCTTCACTAACGGTGAGGATTTGCGCATCACCCGCCGTCCCATGTTGGAGATTGGGATAAATGACTTTGACGAGGAGATCGCGAAGGAGTTGGGTGTCCCAGTAGTGAAGGGTATACGTATTAGTCAGACGTTGGAAGGCATGGGGGCTGGGCGAGCCGGTCTCCAACCGAATGATGTCATCGTTGAGCTGAACGACAAGCCGATCAATGGATTTGCCGATATGGCAGTGGCGCTCGATGGCAAGCAGGCGGGCGATGTTGTTGCCGTTGTCTTCTACCGCGGCGCGGAACGGATCGCGGTCGAGATGGAGCTCTCGCGACGGCCGCTCGAAGAATTCCCACTAGACCCGGCTGCAATCGCGGAACGGCTTCGGAACATCGATGCCGGAATCATGAAGGAACTGCGCGCGTTATTTAAGGGGGTCAGCGAAGGTGAAGCGGAGTTCAATCCTGGCCCTGATGAGTGGTCGGCCAAGGAGATCCTGGCCCATTTGATCGTAAGCGAACAGTTTTTTCTGCAATCAACGATAGCTGAACTGACCTGTGATGCCCAAAGGGAATACACTGGTGATTTCAGCAACGTCCGTGCGCAGAATACGGCTGTTCTTAGCACCACTTCCACTATTGCTGAGTTAATCAATCGCCTTAAGGCCAGCAAGAAGGAGACAGCCACATTACTTGAACTGGCCGAGGAGCTAAAAGCGCGTAAAGGGGTGCTGTGGGGACTTGGCCAGAACATGCTGCAATATCCCGGATTCCATGAACGTACACACATGGATCAAATACGTGCCGCGATCGAAGCTGCCAGGAAGGGTTGATTGCTAAGGAGGGCAATTTTAATCTTCATTATACAAACAGGTCCCTGGATTGGGACCTGTTGTGTTTGTCATGCCTGTCGAGGTTTGGAATATGGGTAGAGAGGATCGATTTAGAGTTGGATCAGAACAGATGATGTGTCCCATTTCAAGCATCCATCCCACCTGCGCCGGGTGACGAGCGGCGCGCGGAAAGCGTGGCTGTGGTAGCCCTCCTGCGGGACAGAGGGATGGATAAATAGGTTCCGACTCAGGATCTTCAGGTTCCGGCGTCGGCTCTTCAAACAGCTCGTTGGGACCGCCGGGGGTAGGCCACAAGCCGTAGAGAAGGTGGCTTGAACCGTCGGGAAGACGTCCGTAAGACAGGTTGTAGGCGCGAACCTTCAGATAATGGATTTCATCGATCGCCCGTCCGTTTGGTGCAAGTAGACGGACGCTGTCCCCGCTGTCGTTTAGGGCGATGTGGGTACGCGTATGGAAGAAAACGACGTAATCTCCAGGGTTGATGGTTCTGCCAGGGAGGGTATATGGGCGAGAGCCACCGTCGGGGATGTCGTCCAGCATCCAACCCCGCAGATAAACCGGTGAGGGTCCTAGATTGTAAAGTTCGATAAACTCGTCTCCGGTGTTAACACCACCTTTACCTTCCCAGTCGTAATGAGGACGGATAAGTACCTCGTTGATCACTACCTTGCCCGGGATCCAGGTGGGGACTGGCGTAGGGAACAAAAGCGAGTTGGGGGAACGAGGCGTGCCGGTAATTCGATTTCCATCAGCATCGTGGCCGATGCCGTGATATCCGGTGAAAGCCCCCCAATTGCCGGGGCGATCGGCTCCACCGCGGCGTTCCATGCTGGCGCGTGAGGTGGCTCTTCCCCCTGACCAGCCGCCGCCGTCTTGGTTTGCACTGTCCACCACGTTCCCCGTTGGATCTTTGAGCCACAACCTCTCACCGCTGTTCTTTAAACCCCCGCTGTATATTTGGTCGGCGGCGATGTCAGCCACAGTGCTGTCGTCGCTGCGTTCGAGCAGGAAGAAGCTGTAGGCGGGGATTGTGCCAGTCAGGGTTAGTTTGATGTCGCCATCATCGGTGAGAGTCCAATCGGCGAGATCAATCTCATCTGGTCCAGGATTATGGAGCTCGATCCACTCGTCGTTCGCCGAAGCTAGGGTGCCGGCCCAGGCGACCTCGTTGATCAGCACCGCCTGAGGCGGGCAGGGTGTAGGAGGCGGGGTTGGGGTTAAGCGGAGGGTGGCGGTTGGTGTGGGGGCGAAGAGTGAGTTCGGATGGCGTGGTGTGCCGGTGATCGGGTTGTCCTGAGCGTCATGCCCAACGCCTCCGTAGCCGGTGAATGTCCCCCAATTGCCAGGGATATCGGCTCCACCATATCGTTCCATGCTAGCGCGTGGGGAGGCGTTGCCCTCGGGCCAACCACCACCCCCCAGGTTGGCGCTGTCCACAACTGTCCCCGTTGTATCTCTGAGCCACAGTGTCTCGCCGCTGTTTTTCAAGGCACCGGTGTAGATCTTGTCAGCGGTGATGTCGGCGACCGTGGTGTTGTCGGTTCGCTCGAGCAAGTAGAAGCCATAGGCGGGTATCGAGCCGGTGAGGGTGATGTTGATGTCACCTTCATCGGTGAGGGTCCATCCATTAAGGTCGATCGGGTTCGGCTTTTGATTATGGAGTTCGATCCACTCATCGTTCGCCGAGGCCAGAGTGCCGGACCAGGCGATCTCGTTGATCAGCACCGCCTGAGGGGGGCAGGGCGTAGGCGGCGCTGGTTTGGTGACCGTGGTGATTGTAGTCGATGTAGCGGATACGGTGGGGGATGGTGTCGGTGTAGAAGATACAGTGGGGGATGGTGTACTGGTTGAGGTGGGAGATGACGTGGGGGTTTCACTAGGCAGTGGGGTTGTGGTATCGGTCGCCGTATAGGTTGGCATGGCAGTAATGCTTGTAGTTGAGGTGATGGCCGTTATGACTGAGGTCGTAGGGGTTAATGTGGGTGAAGACGAAGGGGTGAAGGAGGGAGTAGAACTGTCAGTGGGAGTTATAGTAGCCGTTGGTGTATCTGTGGGGTTGATGCTTGGTTCGGGTGAAGCGGACGGAGACGGTGTTGGTGTGTTGGTCGGGACCGGTGTGTTTGTGTGCGACGGGGTGTTGGTTGGGATGGGGGTAGAGGTGGCAGTGGCTGTGGGACTGGCCGTGGCGGGGGAATCATTGGCTGACGCGACAATGTATGGGAATCCAATGGGGACCCATGATATAAAAAACCCGGCCAATAGAAGAATACGGACCGGGCGGCGGAAGCGCGCTGATTGGGTCATAGTTGCCCCCTTTGACCCGGTATTTTTCTTTAACTATAGTGAAATTAAGGTGTTTGTCAAACGCGTGGTAGGTGCCGGATGCGTCACATTATGGCCGAGGAGATGAAGAAGTAGTAGGCTCACCTGAGTGATTACCCCACCACTGAAAGGCGAGCCTACTATGACCACCGTAGAAACGACGGTCACCATCAGTATAAACCCGAAAGAGCTCACTTTGGAAGAGCTGGAAGTCCAAATTGGTGAAGCACTGCAGCAGGCGGGCAAAGATCTTTTGATCAACGCATGCAAAAGGGTAGAAACTCAGGTACTGGAAGAGCGCTCAGAACTGCACCGCAGCAAGCTGCGAGGGCTGCACATGCTGACCCGCTTCGGATGGATCAGGCTGAAACGCTGGCAGATGCGAGATGACCAGGGACGCTTCTTCTGTCCCCTGGATCAGGTTCTTGGTCTGCAGCCGCGGCAGCATGCCAGCCCATGGATCACGGAGCAAGCAGTCGCCCTGGCCACCCGTCTTCCCTACCGTCAGGCCACCCATCTCTTGAGGTCCTTCGTGGAAGAACCCATCGACCACCGCAGTCTCTACCGCTGGGTGCAGAAAGCCGGCGCGCAGATCGTGGACGAAGAAGATGAGCTGCAAACGGCTGTCTTTGAGCACGGCGTGGTCCCTCCCCGGGATGGGGAGAAGCGTGAGATCATTCTGGCTGAAGTCGACGGTACCTTCCTGCGCGCCCAGCGTGAAGAAGGTGATAGGTTCGAAGTGCGTCTGGGGGTGCTCACCACCGGCAAGTCCCTCGTGAGCCAGACGGCCAAGAACCGCCGCTACCGACTGGAAGAGCGCATCCGCTATGGGGGTGTGGAAACGGCCCAGGACTTCGGTGAACGGCTGTTCCTCAAAGGCGAAGCCTATCTCGGCCTCTCCCGCGCTCATCATCTACTTCTGGTCGGAGATGGCGCAGACTGGGTTGAAGCCCTGGCAGGTCACGATCGCCCTGGCCAGGACCTTCGGCTGGCGCGCCACCTATCAGCTCGATTGGTGGCACCTCACCCACGCCCTTCATCGTACCTTCCCCGACCACCCCAAGCTGGTCAAGCGGCTCAAGCGTCATCTCTACCGTGGTGAAGGTGACAAGATCATCCCCGCCGTTCGCCTGGCCAAGATCAATGGCATCGGCGATCCCAAGCAGGTCGAAGGCCTGCTCGGCTATCTGGAAGCCAACCGGAAAGGCTTCTACGGCGCTCGCTCGTTACGCCCTCAGCTTTCCCCTGAAGCCAGGTTGGTCTGCGTCGAAGGCTCAGGCGCAGTCGAAGCATATCGACCTCACCATCTGCCGCCGCTTCAAAGGGCAGGGCATGCGCTGGACCCGGACCGGTGCCAATCGCTTACTCAAACTTCGCATCAAGGAGCTCGATAGAGCCGCATAGTTTTACGAGTTCTCTGGCCGAGTTGTTCGTGATCTGTTGCAGATGGAAGCTGAAATAGGCTCCTGGGAAGTACAAGGAGGAAAATCGAGAGAAACCAACCTGAAAAAAGAACTAGAATAGATTTATGTGCTCAGGCACGCCTACTACTTCTCCCCCGCGGCAATTGTGGGACACTACGGTAGGTGCCATAGGGTTTTCTTCTCAACAAAGGGGGAGTAAGCAAAGCAGGTGGGGCTTTTCCTGCTGGAGAACACAGGTTCGATTGATAGGGATATTCGGGAAATTATTTCTTGGTATAGTAATATAAATAACTATCATATGCCTTTCTAGCTATGTAAATAGGAGAGGGTAGATCATGAAACCGCGATTGAATGTAATCGCTTTTGCATTAGCAAGTATCACCCTTATTACCTGCTGGCTCATATTCTTCCTCTTCCTTCGTACTTCACCCAGTCAGCCTTTATTCATCATAGGAAATGTCCTTATAGCGATCGGACTGCTGCTGATAATTCTGGCTATGTCTGCCTTACGAACACGAGGCGAGACTCAAGATAAGGAGGACTTCACCGCAACAACAAAGATTGTAAAGAGTAGGATCTACTCGATTGTACGACATCCCCTTTATCTAGGCTGGCTATTGATGTACCCTGCAGCTATGTTAGTAAGTCAACACTGGTTAGTATTAATGTTAGGGGTAGTCGGTATACTAAGCATGTATGTAATCGTTTTGGAATCTGAGGACCGGTTAATTGACAAGTTTGGATCGGAATATCAGGCGTATATGCAGGAAGTGCCAAGGCTCAATATCATCTTAGGTTTGTGGTGCAAGTTACGAAGCTAGAATGATGATAATCGCGGCACAACAACTCAATGGAGCCCTTTACAGGATCAAGTCCAGTCACCGATGAGTAACAATGTCAAGAGGCAAAGATCAATATTTACTAGAAGTCATGGACTATTGCATAAGACGGTAAAGGGCAACATAAAAACCATCCTCCTGTGATCTATCTCACAGTGGCAATAAGAGACTCTATTCCGTTGTCGAACTGCCAGCAGTTATCCGTCTACGGCAATTTTCTCATCAGTCACTGTGGCTGGCATAGTGAGT
>Ga0114919_10005548_pt1 | contig 10067 bp, 3 predicted proteins | sample BlataG_FD_88682 | JGI IMG/M metagenome (GOLD analysis project Ga0114919, IMG submission 88682) | Deep subsurface microbial communities from Black Sea to uncover new lineages of life (NeLLi) - Black_00105 metaG | ecosystem: Environmental > Aquatic > Marine > Oceanic > Sediment | place: Atlantic... | reverse complement strand
TTATATGGCTTTGCTGTATTTTTTCTTTGCAATTTCAGACCCGTAATACCGGTATAAAAAATCATAAATTACTAACTCATGCAAATTAATTGACAAACGACTAACTATAAAGTACTCTTTTTAAAAATCATACGTAAATAATGACACATGGCTATCGTAAAACCTAAAAAGGAAAAGATAATAAGTGTTAGCAACTCTATAAAATTGATTATGCTAATTGAAACCTTCCATCGTTCATAGTCAATTTCGCCTGCACTATTACTATAGTATTTGTGAATATATTCCAATTTAGAAGCATCTAATTTGTCTTGTTTTTGCCAATATTCTTTCTCCATAGCATAACGCTGATAAGGATAGCCGACACTTTGAAGTTGTGAGTATGGCTTATTGAATATTAAGCCTTTAAAAAAATCCTGGTATTTGTAAATAGGTTTTGCACCTCGTAAAGGGTACATATCAAAACCATCTTGTCCAAAAGGAGTATCTTCCAAATTGAAACCAATTTGACGATTACCATCAAGAGCAAACGCTTTATCCCACTTGCCTTTTTGGATAGGTGAACGGAATGGCAGGAAAAAAGTTTTTTGTATGCAATTAGGTCCAACTTGAAGTACATTTGCCGTTTGCAAAGGAAATGCTTCATAAATATATTGACCTTGATTACCTGAAGTAAGTCTCAAAAATTTTGGTCGATTCTTCATTTTATCAACTCCACCGGCATAGCCAAATGCATGGCGGTAGTTGGTTACTACAAGACATTTCTTTCTTCCTTCAATAATCTCATCATTATTGTACCAGTCTATAATTGCTTGAGCCATAAGACTATCTCTACTTTTAATATGAGGAATATCTTGTCTTGAACCTTCAATAAAATAATCCCAGTCTATTATGTCTGTAAAATGCTCCCGTATTCTTAAACTATCAGGTAAGATTTAGGTTGGATTAGATAGGGTAAATAATAATTAACTTTTTGGGAAGTTCTTCCTCATTAAAAATTTATCAACTCACACATATCACCTGTTCCTGTTAGATACAAACACTGTATTGCCCTTGACATTGCCACATATAAGAGGGATCTTTCTCTTTTTATATGATCTTTCTGCTTAATTTCATCCCAATTTGCAAAGTCATGTGGTTTAAATGGGAATGTGTGATTACTGATACCTACAAGAAAAACGATTTTAAACTCAAGACCTTTCAGACTATGAAATGTAGATAAATGTATACCATTTTTATCTCCTGTTGAATTTCGTAAATCAAAGTATGGCAAGCCGTCTTCATGTAAGAATGATTTGAATGAACCAAGTGTATCTTTGCTATGTGCTCCGATACATATTTGTTTTAAAGGAATTTCTTCTTTTTCTATCTGATCCTCAATTATAGCCTTGATTGATTGATACTCTTCAGTGATATTTTTGAAGATTTCATAAGAGGGCTTTTCTCCTTTTAAAAGGGATAAGTAACCAGCTTTACTCTCTTCATCCCCGTCGAAATTGTCAAACGAAATGTCCTTAATAATTGATATTGATGCAAGTTTTATTTCTTCCGTTGTTCTGTAATTGATTTTTAACCTTTTACTTCTCTTTCCCTTTATTTCAATACCTAAACTGGAAAAATTAATTCGTCGGTCATAAATCTTTTGTAACGGATCTCCAACAAGAAATAGATCATTTTCTTTTTTCTCAACCAAATTTCTTAACAACCGAAGTTCAGTATCAGAAAAATCCTGTAACTCATCACAAATTACATGTGAAAATGGTTTATCTTCTTTTTCTGAATAGTAGTTACTGAGAGTATTTATTATCTCATCTAATTGATAAGTCCTATAACTCTCCTTTAATTCCTTGTATTTTTCAATAAGACTCCAGATCTCCATCCTGTCTAACCTTCCCAACTTTTGTTTCCTGCCAAGCCGAGGTACTTTTAAATATTCATCTTGTGTTCTCACATTATTTCTAAGGACAATTTCTTCATATTCAACTTTTAAGAAATCCGATGAGAATTTGCTTAACTTAATATCTGTTGTTTCGTCCCACAATTCAAGTAGATTAAAATCTGTAAATTCCGCAATCTTAGAATCAGGAGAAATCAGATTTAGGCTTTTAGCTTTTTCAACTGCAAAATGATGAAGGTTGTCAACAAATAATTTTGACTGATCTATCTTGAGTTCCTTTATATTTTCTTTTAGATTCTTTATAAGACTTTTAGTAAATGTTGTGAATAACAGAGGTTTCTCAAAGGTTATTTTGAAATTATCTGTTAACCACTTTGCTCGATGAAGAGCAACAACGGTTTTCCCGGTTCCTGCAGCTCCAGATACTTTAACAGGTCCCTTAAAGGAGCTCTCTACCAATTTTCTTTGAGAAGGATGCAGATATACTTTCCAGGCGGCAAAATCTTCAGATAACAATTTTTCAATTTCAGTATCCTCATCCAGGACATAGAACATTCTTAAATTGTTTGCAGAATTTTCTTGTTCCTCCTTTTTATCTGAAGTAGCTTTACCTTCCTCTACTTCCTGTATGATTGTATTAATATCTTCACCTTCAAGTAGAAAAAATAAGTTCTCATAGGCATCGGTTGGAAGGAAATTTTCAAGTTTATAAAGGTCCTCCAAATCATTAATCGTTTTCACCTTATCCAGAGAATTTTCAGGTACGCCAATCTTTAGAAGTTCATCCACGCTATATTGAGCAACAGAAGGTTCAGATGGTTCGCTAACAATATGCTTCGAATCTTCAAGTTGTTCCTCTGATGAAGAATATATTTGATACGATTGAGTCATTTTGTTCCACTCGAACAATTTGTTTTTCGCCCATTCCATTGCTTTGTCATGATGATCTACCCATAAAATATGATACAAATCTCCCTTTTCCGGGGCGCGAATAATGGCCCGATAACCCAAATCAATTCTGACGGTTCTTAACTGAGTATCTTTAAATGACTTAATTTTTTCGTAGTTAATTGAACTTGATGTTGGAGCATTTCGAAACTTTTCCATAAAGTCCGTAGCTTTCTTTTGGATTTCCTTGGGAAGTTTAATGAATGATTCAAAGAATCCTTGATAAATTGCAAGTTTCATGATAAAATTGAATTAATGCTATAATTTTCCAATTCATATACGGTATACCCTTTTTCTGCAAAAAGTTCTGAAGCATTTTTATCCAAAGGATCAATTATAATTTTTAGTTCAGGTAAACCCAGGAAAGCTTCCGCCGTAATAATACCATTTTGATCTTCAATTGCAAAATAATGCTCACGATTAAAGGATATATTTCTTAATAAAAGCTCTTTAACCAATAAATGATATTTCGGGTCAAAATTTAAGAGGATTTCCTCCTCTTTCAACACTTCATCTGTTATTTCATGCTCATCAGATTCTTTTTGAGAAATAATCCTGACTTGGTCATCCAGAAATTGTAGAAGATTAAAAATCTGCCAGAAATATTGCCAATCTTCTTTGGGATAACCATCAGTATTTTTAGTTAGTAATATAGTACCAGATGGCTTTAGGTTAATAAGCCCTACAAAAAGCCTATTTTGTAAATGTTCACTATTTATTAAACTATCGAGAAATAAAAACGCATCTTCTGTCTTCAATAAAGGATAATCCTCTATTCTTTTTCCCTCGTTACGGCAATACTCATCTTTATGTTCAACGGATAAAGGATAACGACCAAACCTTGATTGGTTCCTTGACAGAAAATGATTTATATATTTTTCATTAAATCGCTGAATATTAGCTAAAAGCCATATTAACCTTGAAAAACTATCCTTCAATTGTGAAAACTCAATGTATTCATTCTTAAATTCCGGATGTTTCTTAATTTGCTTTAGTGTGTCTTTGTTTCCAACTATCGTTTCATATAACAGATCAGGAAATTCCTTTTCAAATAAATCTAAATCATACCAGGTAAGCGTCCAGGTAAGGAATTTTCCTGAACTTAATAATCCCCTTCTTTTCTCAATATCGTTTAAAAATCTATTATTTTCTTTTGTTGCATGATATTGATAACCATCCATATATATAGCAATTGGTAATATTGAATCTCTTGATTCAGGGACTGATATATCATCTATCTGAAAATCAAGACAGGTTATTAAGAAGTCTGCACGAGTCGGAAAAGGAATTGCTTCTACAGCACCAAGATTAACCTGGGGTCGAATTTCATATAAAATACTCACTGCCTTATTTTTTATACTAAGCAAGTACTTTAAAACACCATCTTCTTTGACCGATGTAAAGCTGCATCCATTTTCTTTTTTATCCTCAGAATTGAAATAATTTCCTAATAATGCTATGAATCGTTCTTCAAGTTCTGATTCTTCGATCTTTCCCGAGCTTGTCAGATCTCCCAATCCCTCCGCGTAATAATTCCATGAGCCAATTGACGTTAAAAGTTTAGCAAATAATTCTTCAGCAGCTTTTCTACTTAACATTTCCCGTTCAAATTGATTGCCATAAGTATATATACAACGATAACAACCATCTTTCCCCTGATTCTTACATTCACATTCAGAAATAGCCTTAGCTCCCATTTCAATAACTTTTCGGAATTCGATATTATTAAAAAGCTTTCCTAAATACCCTGTGCCGCCGGGAATATTATCCAATAGAATCAGATATTTGTCCTGTTTTCCTGTTTTTTGGTTAAACTCAGTATATTCATGGAATTCCAAATGTTGTATATTACCACCATAGAATTTGCGTAGTCCAAGCTGAATTCCTGCTTTAAACAAACTAACAGCTACTTCACTCTGAAATTCCTGGACCGGAAGTAAAATTTTAAGTGATTCCGTTTTCATCTCCATCATCAGGAAGATCTCATCAAATACATTATCATTCACTCCTTTGTAAATAACTTCCTTGTTTTTACAATACGCAAAATGGTAATCAGATGCCGTTTTAGGTTGATTTCGCTCATTTAATAACCGGGAACTTGACTTACCACAATATTTGCAGTAAATAAAACCAGATGCAGAAATCTCTTTCCCATCTATTTCAATTGTTCTGCTTCTGTTTACAGTATCATGAGCCAATCCTGTGTTTACTTCCTGAACATCGACTTCTTTAAGATATTCGATCCCAAAAGGGACCCTTTCAAGAGCCCATGCCCCCTGTGAAGAAGTTTTGTTAATTTTTAAATGTTTAGTAATACTGAAAATTAGATTCTCCCTCTCTTCTGCAGTATCATCAATCACAGCATCTTTTTCATATGAGTATGAACTCACTTTTCTCAGAAGTAGAAACTTATGTACATTAGAAGTTGAACTCCATGAAGCATCTCCACATTTCGGACAAGACCCTGTTGGAGCCATGGAATCTTGAATGAGGTGATCACAATTGGAACAAAATCGATAATCCAAAACTTCATCTTTCAAATTGAAGATGTTAATTCCACTCACTTTCAATTTAAAACCCTGCGTGTAAAAGATATTATCAGGAGCCAGTTCACGTAAAGCACTCCTTGCCGGACGAACAAGTTCAATAGATTTCAAACGTCTGTCCTTCCCCTCCGACAGCCCTGTTTTTAATCTAACCTGAGCATTTAATTGCACACCCGTTTCCGGAAATCCATAATTTGGCAGTAAACCTAAATTGGTAAGGTGTTCCAATACAGGTCTTTTCATAATATTATGCAAAGTCCCCCGAATATTTTTCAAATCATGAGAAAGTTCAATACGTTCCGGATCATTGTCATTTAACCCCTTATCCTTAATATATTTGAAAATATCTCCCCTCCTTGTTATTAATTGATCATATTCTTCCTTTAATGTAACAAATGAATTCTGGATGTTTATATAAAACTGATTGTTATTAAGGATTTGCTCAATTTCACTAAATATCTCCTCTTTCACATCCTCTTTGTACATAGATTTAAAAGTATGAAGTAAGTCTTTTTCATTACCTTTAATAAATTGGATAATCCTGTTCGCAAAAAAGGAAGGATTATCTATTTTGAAATTTTCCAGATGCAAATGTCTTACCAGGGAGGGGATATTATTTTTTTCAGGATTCTGAGAAGTCCATGTATCAATGCAAAATGCCAGGAAATGCCTCCGCAGTATATCTTTGGCTTCAAGAAAACAGGCAGGGGTCATTATTTCTCCTGCCATCATGGATTCAGGATTCTCAAAGTAAAAAAGATCATGTGCTTTTTTTGGTGAGAAGTTGACAATAAATGCCGATCCTGATGATCTCCCAGCCCTGCCAACTCGTTGTATAAAATTTGCAGGTTGGGGTGGAGAGGAGTTATTCATTGCAGTATTCAAGTCACCAATATCAATACCCATTTCCAAAGTACTTGTTGCAACCAGAGTATTAAGCGAGTTTGGTTTGGGCCGGTATTTAAACTCCGCCTCTTTTAGCTCTCTATCACTTCTTTCAAGCAATCCTGTATGATCAGTAGCATATATCCTTGGCGCTCTTTTCCGGGCATAAACTTTTTGGTAGTAGTTAAATCCGGTCAACGATTCATCTGTTTGGTATTTACCTTTACATCTGTAATTCAAACATGACATACCAATAAGATGAGTTACATAATCATCAATAGTCAGGTATTCATGATTACAATTATCACATCGGAGCCTTGAAACATCAGATGCAATTGTAATGGCCTCAGGCAGAATGGCATAGTTATCAACACCAGAAGCATTCATACAATTTAACAACCCAATATTTTCACTTGCAAGAATATTCAGTAATTCCGAATAAAAATCATTTATAATTTCTTTATAAGGAGCAAAAAAACTATCCGAAAATGATTTAGAAAAATATTCATGATACCAGTTCCGGGAGGCACCTGTTTGGGTAGTAAGATCAAAAACATCCCATTTATTTTCTTGATTTGTGATTAGTTTTGGCAGGCGAGTATATCTGCCAAAATTTTGCATTAGAAAATGTTGTTTATTTACATTCTGGGTAAGTTGAAAATAGCTACTTTTCTGTGTTCTGAATTTATGTAAATATGGATGATCGATTCCACCCCTGATCCTCAATCTTTGCAAGAATCCACTTAAGAAACGCAGGAAATGTATTTCTTCAATTATTTCAAGAGAGTTTCTTTCCAACCATGGTTTAAACTTATTAAAGACAAGCCTAATTTTTTCAACATTGAAAAATGCAATTGATGAATGAGTTTTTTCCAGAGTTCGGCCAATTCTGGCATTATAACCAAATTCCGAGGCTATTTGCCACTTTAACCGGAGGTCAAATTCATGAATGAACCCTTCATCAAACCTTTCTTTACCCTTTTTGAATGAATCAACATTTACATCACCTAAATGATCAGAAGGGAAAAATTTATAAAGATATGCTTCCAATGATTGTTTCCCTGTCTCATCTGCATTGGCTTTCCAATATTGAATGAAGTTATCATATAGCTCATTTAAGGTAATCGACTTATCTATCTCATTGATTACTTTTTGTAATGCTGTCCGGAAACTAAACCGATAATTCCTTGATTGAATAAAACCGGCCTGGTGTGCTGCATCCTGGACAGAATTTGTAAACGCAAGCACTTTTCTGTCCTTCTCAGGTAAACGATCAAAATCAGTTGAAAATACCTGGCTGGTGGCAACAGAAGCCAGGGTGCTAACCCTCGTACCAATGATGCTTAGAGTATTTTTGGTATTACAGTGTGGGCAAATTTGATCACTGAAATTATTTTTTGTTTTCCGATAGGCAATGATCTTGAACCGTTTTTCACTTTTTTCATCAAAGAAAATTAATGTATCAGTATCCAGATATAGCTCATGTGTTTCTGTTGGTTGATAATCATCGATCTTTAAATTATCAATATGGTGAGTGTTAAAGAAAAAAATATTCTTATGGTTGCTGAAATACTTTTCATATACTGACCTTATATCTTTTTCAAATCGATTTTTATTTTCATGCTTTTCACCTATCCATCCTGAACCTCCACAATCCCTGCAATAATAAGCTGGAAGACCGCTAAAAATGGTTTTCTCTTCCTTCTCATCTAACCATGTAAATTCAGGTTCCGGGGTAATTTTTCGAATCACACCTGACAATTCCCTGATCCAAAGCTGAACCTGAATATTCAGAAATGGTGATTGTCTTTCTAAAGTACCACTCCGGGAAAATTCTATTAAACTAATCAGAGAACGAACCAGGTTTATCCGAATGTGTTCATTATCACTTTCCGGGGCTATTTTAGCAAATTCCTTATTTTTCCAATGAAGCTTCTTAACAATCCCAGGCAGATCATTATAACTATTATGACCAATATCCAATAAGTCTTTAAATATTTGCAATGATTTTAGGTAGGTGCCAACAGAAATCGGGTCCAGGTCGGTTTGAATATTCCAAATTGTTAATTGCTTTCTGATATAGTCATCAAATTCCAGAAATTCATCTAATTCTTTTGTAGATAACGAATTTGCATCCGGAATAAATTGATTCAATTCTTTATTCCCAATGAAGTCATCAACCTCCATCCTTGCTTCCTCAATAATTGCTTCTTCAGTAAATGTCTCGCCAAAGACTTTGCCTGCAAATTCAGATAATTCTGTTTTAGTGTTTTCACTACCACTTATCGTTGCTGACGTTCCTACAGGACAAATGGAACCAGATGATATATTGAGTTTTAATTTGAGACGTCGAATCAGGTTGGCAACATCTGTTCCCTGGACTCCATCATATGTGTGAAGTTCATCCAAAACAAAATACCTTAACAAGGATGGATCATTAATATTGTGCCTCCACAAATCATGATATTTGGCACGCATCAGTGCATAATCGAGCATTTTGAAATTGGTAAGAAGAATGTCAGGCGGACTCTCAATTAATGTATCCCGGTTCTCAATAATTTTTTCCTTTGTCATTATTGGTGAATACTTCTTCTTGCTACTTCCTTCGCCAATAAACAAACCTGCTGTAATACCTTTGAGTCTTTTTTCCTCATGGATAATCCTTGCTATTCTCCCTGCCTGATCTGATGCAAGGGCATTCATCGGATAAAGGATTATAGCTTTAATTCCGGATTGATCCGTATTTTGAAAGCAATAATCCAGTATCGGATATAAGAATGCTTCAGTTTTCCCTGAACCTGTACCTGTTGTAATAATGGTAGGTTGTGGTATTCGATCATTATAGGAACTGAGTCTTTCAAATGCATCTAACTGATGCACATAAGGAGGGAATGATGGTTTTATTTGAAGTGGAATTTTTACATTTTTTAATGATTTGTATGGTAGCTTAATAGAAATATATGGCCCCTTAAAGATCCCCTTTATTGGATGCTCAAGAAAATTGTTAAAAGCTCCACCAACCTTAGTGTCCCTGAATGAGAAAGTTGCCTTCAGGTATTCCAGGATGGACGCTTTAACCTCATATGCTTGCTGTATTACTGACATACTATTCTATTCTGATTGGTTCTAATCCACTAAAAAATGACCTTATCTCCTCACTTATTAAATTATTGTTTTACTTATCAATTAACCCTTCTACCAACCTAATGCTTTCTAAATTTTGTTATTATTCTGTTTAACAGTGCAATAACAACACTATTTTCTACCAACCTATCTACCAACCTAATTCATTCGTCTTAGATGTAATCTTCTGTAAATCACTTCAATACTCATCAGGAATCTACCAACCTATCTACCAAGCACAATCCAATTTCCTTCCTTGTCACTACCTACTCTTTTTAAAATATTTAATTCTTTTAGTTTCTTAATATTTTTATCTATGGCAGTAGTACTAATTTCAATTTGAGTACTTAAATCCGAAATAGTAATTGATGGTTTTTTATGCACTAACTAAAGTAACTGAATTTGCTTGTCTGATAGATTATTCTTTTCTTTTTCAATTAGCTTATCAATATTAACCGGTCGATACAATGTAACAACAAAAATGCCATTATAATTAAACTCCGGTTCGGGTAAATTCTCTTCTCTCATTAATTGTCTTACTCTGGGAATTCCCGAACCTATTTGTTCGACTAACCTCATTCTTTCAAACAAACCGAAAATCAAAGGATTTCTTGTCATACTACGTTTACCAAACTCTGATTTAGGCAAACTACTTATCAATCCACCTGGAT
>Ga0114919_10005547_pt1 | contig 10067 bp, 10 predicted proteins | sample BlataG_FD_88682 | JGI IMG/M metagenome (GOLD analysis project Ga0114919, IMG submission 88682) | Deep subsurface microbial communities from Black Sea to uncover new lineages of life (NeLLi) - Black_00105 metaG | ecosystem: Environmental > Aquatic > Marine > Oceanic > Sediment | place: Atlantic... | reverse complement strand
TTTTTTTTATTACATTTTTTTTATTATAATTTATAAAATTTAAAATACTCGAATAGAATTATGGAAAAATCATTTTTGTTATGTCAAATTATATATTGCTAAAATTATATTATAGAACTTGAAATGGTAACCCTTTTCGAATCCTTTGGTAACTTTACCACGGGGCAGACTTCATACTTAGCTCTCGTTTCAAAAAAATCCAGAGGTATCATCAAGTTAACTGACAAGGGGTTTTCTTTTAAATCCGAAAAAGATAACATATTATTTCAACTAAAAATACACGATATTGAAAATTTTTCTATAAGAAATCGATTAAAACTTCCAACAATCGAATTAATAAGCGTTCAAGGAATCTTTTATACGTTTTATCCTCATAAAAAAGAAAATAGTTCACTTTCTACATCAAAAAAATCAACAAAAGAACTTTTTAGACAATTAACAAGGATTAAATACAAAAAGGAAAGCCCAATTTTATTTGAAACTAAGGGCGGGTTTATGGGTGACGGCTCCATTGGCGAAAACTCTGCATCTGAAACGCTAAAAGGGATTATTTTTTTAAACGAAAATTATTTATTTTTTAAGCCATTTAACGAGAAAACGATGTACCAAATTGCTATATTGAATATTCTAAATATTATGAAAGAAGATACCAATTTGGGTCTATCTGTAAAGATTCAAACGAATCAAAACAAAATTTATTCGTATATAGCGCTCAAAAAACAATTGGGCTTGTACATAAAAGATAAATCAAAAACGGAAAAACTATTTGAAATTATACACCAAGCGAAGATATATAAAACATCAGAGCAAATCCGATTAGAAAAAGAAGACAAGGAACGAATCGAACAGGTCAAATCGATGATGGAAGTCTCAAATCGGTTAAGGCTTGATATGATGCGTATTGCGTTAGATATGGACGAAAAGACTTTTACGGAAAAGGTGTTCCAGTGGGCAAAACGATTTAAGTTTTTAATAGATGGGGACTACTTGATCGTGAATCAAGATACAGTTGAAGATTTCCTCAACGATTTATCTACTGGAACGGGCGTCTTATTACATAGAGGGTTAAAAGTAAATTGCCAATTTTGCGATAAAAAGATTGATTCCAACGCAAAAATATGTCCATATTGCGGGAAAGAAGTGCCTAATTCGTAAGAATTATACTTTTGGTTAATTTTCTAACACTTAGGAAAAGTTTTTAGAATTATTTTTAATAAACTATTTATGTCAAACTAACCTAAGGTTTATTTAGCAATAAAAATACATTTCTGTAAAAAATGCGAGGTGTGCGAAAAAATGATGTATAGTAACATGGAAGATTTACCGCCTGAATACGAAAAAGAACTAAGCATATTGGAAAACCAAATTACAGAGTTATTTACTCTTCTGGAAAAAAAAGAAATGCAACTAAATCAATTAAAAGACGAGAACGCAGAATTAAGAGCTCAAATCCAGAATCTACAACAACAATTAGATCCACCTCAAAAACAATTAAGTCAGCCTCAACAACAATTAAATCCACCTCAAAAACAATTAAGCCCGCCTCAACACACAAATCAACAAATAGATACAATAGTAGTGCCTAATCAACAAATATCTCTAGCAACCTCACCTAGCACCAGCTATTCTGCTAATAAAAGAAAGTGTCCTAAATGCGGAGCCATGGGTTTCGCCATCAAAGAAGTTGATGATAAAACGCGTTTGATTAGCTACGTGCCAAGTAGAATTTACGCGAAAAAACGTATCTGCACTAAATGTAGGTATGAGTTTTAAATCACACAATTAAATTCGGTTTTTCCACCAATAGGGAACATTCATAGAGATAAATCGATCTTTATCAAACAATTTAATTTTATTTTGGGTTAAAGTGAATGCGATTCCACCTAAAAAGGGAACCCATTCCGCGTCAGGAGGTATTCCAAACCATCCGAATCGTAATGCCATTAAAAAAATATCGTGTGTTATGTGAATGTCTATCCCTCTCTCCGGAGCATCCTTATTTCCTCTCCAAATAACATCTGCCGCGTTTCGACAGTATGTTTGAAGTGGATTTATTCGATCCGGAGAATAAAAACCAACTGCCCAGCGATACAAAAAAGGTAAGTGAGATTCTTCCTTTACAATATCTTCGAAAAATTTTGGAGCAGTTCCCGCGAAAAATAAGGGTGTAAGTACCCCTTTTAATACACCTTTTCCTCCAACTTCTTCAAATCCGATTAAAATATCTTCTGCTGTTTCTTTACAGCGTCCTACAGGACTGTGATACAATCTTATTGCTCTCTCATTAGGTAACTTTTTACCAAATATCTTCGCTACATGATGTCCTTGAGGAGTTAATCTTACATCATGTAATTCCTCTAATTCAGTGGGATCATTTCTATGGGAATGTCGCAGAACCATAATTATTTTAGAGCTTTCTGGGAATTGTTTAAGAGCTTTAATTATGTTTCGTGCCTGTACGGTCCATTCGGCATTTTCCCAAATGTTTAACTCTTCCATCTTATAAAATTAAAAGATCCACTACTAAAAAAGTTAATTTATGCCTAAAAGGATAATTGAGATTAGATTCTATCTTATAGATGGCTGAGTATTTCTATAAGTCAATATTTTATCGACTATAGTTTGAAATAGTAAATCCACATTTTCTCCGGTTTTTGAAGAACATTCGAGGTAATCAAATTCTTTTCGTACTGTAAGTATAGCTTCAATATCCTTCATACTCAAAGATCTTTTTTCTTCTATGTCTAATTTTCCACCAACTACTATTAGGGGAAATTTTGGATCCCGATTGTTCAGTCCTTCGTTAAATGTCAAAAGCCATTCATCTATATTCGTAATGCTATCACGATTAGAAATGTCGCACATAAAAATAGCTGCAGAAGATCCTTGAGCATAGCTAGGTAAAAGAGATCTGAACCTTTCCTCTCCGGCAAAATCCCAAATTTGAAGTGTTATTCTCATAGTTTCCGTTTCTATGAATTTCATCAAAATTGCTGCTCCTAAAGTCGACTTGAGGTCACGATCAAATTTAGCAGTAATATAACGGTTTATTAATGTTGATTTACCAACACCTTAATCTCCAAATACACACATTTTAAACGCAAAATCAATTTTTGGAGTTTTAATTTCCATTAGCTAGAATCTCTTCATTATATGTGTTATCAAGTCATTGACTAATTTACAATCTACAAAAAACTATTCTTATACCAAAACAGAAAGCAAGTATTATATTCTTCCTCTGTATTCAATTAAAGATACATGAGTTTAAAAGATTTACTACTATGGTATTAAAATTGGGATTATTCTAAAGTTAAATAGAATTAAATTATCTTCGAATCTATGGGAAATTTATTAAGAGCTTTAATGATATTAAGCGCCTGTACAGCCCATTCAGCGCTTTTTTAAATGAGTTCTTTATACCTCTTACAAAATTAAAAATTATAAAATTAGAAAAGTTATTTTTAGCAAATCCACTTTCTCAAAAAAGTAAACGCTTTTGAACCACTATAACATAAATTTAAAATAGATATTTTATTGAAGAACTTGAATTTTACTAAATTTTTTAATATATTCGAAATAACTAAATTCACCAATATTAATTACTTACTATAAAAATGAGTTTTGGGTATTTTGGCTTGGTTTTACACGGACATATCCCTTGGTGTAAAAAATCTGGAACTTGGCCTGCCGGTGAGGAGTGGATTTTTGAAGCCATGTTGGAAACATATATTCCTATGTTGAATCTTTTAAGGGATTTAAAGGAAAGAAATATTAAAACGGCGTTAACTATAAATATAACCCCGATTCTAGCTGAGCAACTTGCAGATGACTATATGAAACAACGATTTTTAGAATATATGGAAAGTTTAATTTCAAGAGCTAAAAAGGATATTAAACGATTTGAAAGTGATCGCAAAAGAAGAGAGATTGCTGGATTTCACCTGCAAAATTTTGAATATATATTAGATACATTTTACCGTAACTATTATAGAGATATATTAGGAAGTTTCAAGTGGCTTCAAGACGTAAATATGATCGAATTAATAACTTGTGGAGCAACTCATGGCTTTTTACCCTTATTTGAAAGTGATTCTGCGATATTTTCGCAAATCCAATTAGCTGTAGACACCCATAAAAAATATTTTGGTCGAGAACCAAAAGGAATCTGGCTTCCTGAATGTGCTTATCGACCTAAAGAATTTAAGGAAGGTAAATTGAGAGAAAGTATTGATTATTGGTTAAATAATTCTGATATTCAATATTTCTTTGTAGATTCGCATGGGATCTTGGACGCTGGATTGATCGAACAAAATAATGATATTGGTTTAAACACAAACTTTGGCTATACTTTAGAAACGGGTGTTTCTGTATTTGGTCGAAATAAAAACACAAGTAAACAAGTATGGGATTCCAAAATAGGATATCCCGGTAATGAATATTATCGTGAATTTCATAGGAAAGATCACGAATCAGGCTTACATTATTGGAGAATTACTGATAAAACCACAGAAAAAGAAAACAAAAAGCTCTATGAAATTGCAATAGCACAAGAAAGAGTTGAGGAGCATGCAAATCATTTTATTTCAGTTTTATATAACGAATTAAAGGATTTTAAAAGTAAGTTCAATACCAAAGGGATAATTATATCTCCTTACGATTTTGAACTATATGGTCACTGGTGGATGGAGGGAATTAATTGGTTAAAAAGGATACTTGAATTAATACATAACCATGAAAATATAGAAATGATAACTATATCTGAGTACATTTCAAAATATAAAAATGAATTTTCAATAATAAGAATGGGAGAGAGTAGCTGGGGTGAAGGAGGGCATTTTCAAGTATGGAGAAATCCAGATCATGGATGGATTTGGCCCTATATAAATTCATCAATTAAAGAACTTGAAAAAATATTAGAAGCGAATCCGAATTCAAATGATTGGAAACAGAGAATATTAAAACAAGCCACTCGGGAATTATTATTAATGGAAGGAAGTGATTGGCCGTTTCTTCTTTATACAAAACAAGCGAAAGAATACGCAAATCAAAGGTTTCACCATCACCATCAACGCTTTAACAAACTTTTATGGGCAGCAAAAAATTTTAACGAGAAAGAAAGAATTACATTACGGGAACTTGAAGAAATCGAATCAATAGATACATGTTTTCAAGATATTAATATTGATTACTTTAAAAAACAATTGTAAGTTATTCTCGATTAAGAATAGCGCCTAAATTCCGAGGATAAACATATAAATAGTTAACTAAGTCGTGCTTTTCAACTTTTTTTCTAGTTTCTTCAGGAAGCTGTTCTACGTTCTTTCCGCTCAAGAGCAATTTTGTCTCTTCTTCGTTGAAGGTGGGTCCTAGTTCTACCCAATTTATGACTTTCTTGTTTGCGGGACATACTTTTTGGCAATGCATGCATCCAACTAAACAGTTGTGCCAAGAGGGATCGATCCAATCTGGGAAAGGAACATCTGCGGGATGTTCATTGTGAAAAGTCAAACAATTTTCGACGCGTAAGAGGAATCGATCGGTAGGGATGGCTCCAGTTGGGCAAATTCGAACGCAAGCGGAGCATTCCTTACATAAATCCATCATTTGTAGTTCCTGCCAGTCATCTTGCTCAATAGGGAAGTCCGAATAAAATGTAGAAGGTCGATGAAAACTACCCATTCCGAGCACATAAGTAATATTATTTCTACCGTATTCAGCTAATCCAGCACGTACTGCTAGAGTTTTTTGGGGAACTCGAGCAAATTCTACATTATAACCTGAAGGTTTTAAAATTTCAGTTAGTAATGCCTTTATTTTTTTTATTATAGCCATACCGTGTAAATAGGTAGGGGGAACGATCAGAGGAACTTCTTTGTTATTCCAATGAAAAATAACTTTGTATTGAGGTTGTGGCACAGTTATAATAAAGAGAGACTTTATTTCGCCAAATTCCGCTTCTGGTTGAAATTCGAAATAATCTTTGTACTCCTCGTAGAAATATGGGTCCAATAACTTTTGTTCGTGAAATTTTTTGATAGATCTTCGCAACTCTGGAATGTGTTTGGCAGAGACAATTTTTCCTTTATAACCCTTAGCTTCTAATTTTTCGTAAAAATCTTGGACTATTTTATTTTTATCCATCTTATCGATTCTATATAATATTAATTAAATAGCGCTCGTCACTTAATAGTCTTATTTCGTTTTTTAATTTGCTTAATCTTATTAGTGTTAATCATCGTTTATTGGCGCAATTGCGGAATTAGCTGCAACTACTTTTTGGAGCATTTTAAACGCGTTGTTAGAAGTCGAAAAGGTTTTTGCATTATATTTTTCAACTAAATCTATGAGTTCTTCGTCAAATATTCGCACAAATATCTCAATACGAGGATATCGTAGATTAAGTTTTGAAGTTAAGTACAATGATTCATCAAATTCTGAATCAGCTTTCCAACAAATAAATACCTGGGTCACATCATCTAAATTTACATATTGTCGTAAATCACTTAAAAAACAAGCGAATTCATTTATAATATGTAAGTTCGGATTTACCACAAACTCAATGCCATCATATTTATCATCAAAAAGGAATACTTCTCTCTCTGGATTCAAAGAAATGTGATGTGCAATTCGATGGGTTAAATTATCGCGTCCAATTACAATTACCTTTCCTGTTTTGTTTTTGGTCCATTTGTGGATGCCATCCATTGCCCATTTTGAAGTGGAAAATGGAATTGCGTTTAAAGGCGGTTGTTTAAGATATTCTCGCACGTGGTCTTCAAATGCGCGTACGTAAATTGGGCATTTCTCGTTGACTTTGCGGATCTTTTCTGTGCAAATTATTACTATTCTAACTTCATCTGAATTTATAAAAATTTCCCTAGCTCTCTTTAAGCTCGCAAATGCAAGGTTAGTTGTCTCAGTAGGGTCACCAACGACTACTGGATAACCCGTGCTGATTAAATCTTCGACTAATTCTAAATTATCCTCTATGATACAAAATGGTTCCTTATTATCAATACAATATTCAATTATCCTCTCAGATATATGGTTAAATCCAATGATTACAGTATGGTTGCGCTTGTGTTTAGCGAGAATTCTACTGGTAATAATAGGATTATATTTTTCCATTAATTCTCCCATAATAAATCCAAAAACAATCACTTCTAATAAAATCGGCCACAACAAGGAGTAAAAATTAGTGAAATCCCCTGCACTTACTGGACGGCGTACAGTTAAGGAGTATAAGATGTATTCTAACAAACTGTGATTAGGTTCAATAATAATGAAAGAAATAAAACCGCCAAACCAAAATAAAAATAGAAAAACAAATTGTAACTTATATTGCTTAAGTTTAAGCTCAATTTCGATGAACAAGTTTAGGATACTCATAAAATAAAATAAAACACACCAAAATAAAAAATATTTGATCTAATTCCTATATATTTAAATATTAAAGACGAGTTACAAACTAACTTGTAGGCTATTCTTTAAAAATAATTAAATAAAATGTATTAATAGTGAATAACATTAAATATATATAAACTCAAATTGAGGAATTATAAAATGATTGTATTGATAGCTGCTATAATAGCCGTTGTTTTATTTACGGGGATGAGCGTTTTCCAGTTACTACTTGTACTAGGTCTACCTTTTGGTCGTCTAGCTTATGGTGAGAAATATGAGAAACTTCCTTCTAAAATGAAAATAATCAGCTTAATAGGTATTGTAATTTTTATATTCACATCATTATCAGTATTAGAGTGAGCTGAAATAAGAATCATCTTTAATAATCTGATGTTTGATACGGTTTTCGTTTGGATAATTGCTGTTTATTTAGCTTTTATTACATTTATGAATGCAATTTCAAAAAATTTAACTCTTATTTATTAAAGATATTAATTCACTAGATAATTTCTTAATAATAGGAACATGTCCCTCTGAAAAAATACGGTTATTAATCATAACAACTGGAGGAATCATTTCACCAAATCTCTCAACGGTTTCTTTCAAAAAAATATTTTTATATTCTATTTTTATTGCATTTTTAAGATTTGGAATATCTTGAATCATCCTTTCTATGACTTGCCGAGTTTTACAACATTTGGAACAAAAATTTTCATCATCATCCTTTAGAAAAACTTGAAGAAGGAGGTTATTTATTTTACTCACTAAGTTTAATTTTTTAACATTAATGAATTATTTTTAAGATTATAGGGAAAAATATTACCTTATTTTTTTCTTTTATTATTATTTTTATAAATCCTCACTATATTCAAGTAAAAATAAGTAACACTAATAGTTATCTAAATCATATACACAACAAAAGGTGAGAGTGAAGTTCACTTCCAGATTGATGAATTAAAGCAAGATTTATGTTAATTCAATCAGTCAATAACAATAATAAAAAATGCCCTTATTTTTAAATAATTAACACGCTATTTGATTTCCGCCAATAAAAACCTTAGTATGAAAGTGTATTATTTTGCACCAGGACTTCTGTTAACGGCAATTACAAGTTCAAATGTTTTTTATATTATCAAGACTGATATTTCATTTATAACCATGGGAACCATAATTACAATATTATCGCTAATTCTTATGATAAAAAACTATGAAGGTATGAATGATTTTTTTTATTTTACATTAGGGATTACAATTTATGCGTCTATAAATCTATTAGGGCACTCCTTCCAAAATATACATATTGGAAACATATCATCAATTTCGATGGCGTTAATTTTTTCGATTGTTTTGTTAGTAGGGAATTTATTTAAAAAACTGAAAATCTCGGGGAATTTTACAAATAAATGATAAATTATTAAATTTATTTATTCAGTTAATTCTTCAAAATTCTTTCCTTCTTCTTTATAACAGCTAATATCTGAGCTTTTATAGATAATTTTTTAATTATATTGATTTAGTCGGTTTAAAGCTTCGGTTTTGAATAGTCTTTGTGATTTTAAAATTACTTGACATTCTCTTAAGACATAAAATAGATTAAAAATTGACGTGATTTTGTTTAGATGGAAAAATATGGGTTTAGTATATACTAAAAAATTAATCTTAAGTAAAATATAGGAGTTACGGGAAAATTAATAATAGGAAATGGTAAAAAATAAAGGTAATTTATTATTCCATTTCTATTTTACATTTACTTTTCTTATCGATTTAACTGATTAAAGGGAAGAAATAAACGATCAGAAAAAAAGGGGTTAATTTTTAATTTTTCATTCATTTGAAAAATTAACCAAAATCTCTTAACTTAATATTAAAGTGTACACCATAGTATATCCCAAAATGATGAAAAAGTGAATCATTGCGAAAAGCGAGCCATTTTTTAGTAAGCGTCTGTAATCCAAATTCACCACTTTGAATTTTTTTGCCTGCTCGAGGGTGAGAAGATCGCATGCGGAGCCTTGAGGTAGGAAATTACCAGCCATATTAACACCACCTATGAAAGCAATAATAATCGGGTTAGGAAAGAAACCTTCTCCTATGATTGCCGAAAAAATCGGGAGAAGGATTATAGTAACAGGTGTACCCGCTAGAAATGCGGACAAGAGAGAAGTGACGCCTAATGTTACTAACACGGCCAGATAAATGTTATCATTTAACAAACTTACCAAACCTGTGGAGATCAACTCTGAAAAGCCAAAATAAGATAAAGAATTCGAAAGAATGAACAAGATCGCAAATGTAATAATGATTTTCCAATCGATTTCGCTCTTAATATCCGAAAACTTAGAATTCTTAGAGTGAATAAGAAGAAGAATAGCGGCAGATATTATCGTGACAAGGGCAGGTTCAAATCCTATGAACATGAACACGAAAGTGGCTAGAACAATGATAATTGTCATTAAAAAGAACTTTTTATTCCGAATCACAATTCCCGGGTCGAGCATTGATAATAGTATCTTCTTGTTTTTTTCAGTTGGTTTTTCTTCTTTTTTTAATATGAACCTATCCATCAAGAAAATGGTGGATATTAACGCGATTAAAAATAAAATCCCCATATTGGCAAGATACTCGCCAAAACCCCACCCAAATTCCGCACCAATTATCAAGTT
>Ga0114919_10005545_pt1 | contig 10068 bp, 10 predicted proteins | sample BlataG_FD_88682 | JGI IMG/M metagenome (GOLD analysis project Ga0114919, IMG submission 88682) | Deep subsurface microbial communities from Black Sea to uncover new lineages of life (NeLLi) - Black_00105 metaG | ecosystem: Environmental > Aquatic > Marine > Oceanic > Sediment | place: Atlantic... | reverse complement strand
GGAGCAGAGGAAGTCAGGGTTAGGGTTATCCATAGTGGCAGTGGCAATGTTGCTGAGAATGATGTCATGTTAGCTATTGCGTCTAAGGGGCTTATTATTGGTTTTGGTACCGGCATTGAGCTAGGAGCACGGCGACTGGCTGATATGGAAGGTATAGATATCCGTTATTATGATGTCATTTACAATTTGGTAGATGATGTAGGCAAGGCTCTTAAAGGTATGTTGGAGCCCACATATAGCGAGGTTATTGATGGGCGGGCTGAGGTGCGGGCTATCTTTCCTGGTGAGAAAAGGATAAAGGTAGCCGGTGTCTATGTTACTGAAGGTAAGGTAACTCGGGGTGTCTCAGTTAGAGTGCAGCGTCAAGACCAAATGGTGTGCGAGTCTATTGTTGGCAGCCTGAGGCGGTTTAAGGACGATGTTAAAGAGGTGGCTGCCGGCTATGAGTGTGGTGTGGGCATCGAAGATTTTTATGAGTTTAAAGTTGGTGACATACTAGAGTTTTTCAGAAGGGAAAAAAGTGGCTAAATTATGGCACACCGTATTGAACGGGTAAATAATCTCATTCGCCAAGAAATTAGTGAGTTACTTCAGCGCCAAGTCAAAGACCCACGACTTGGCAGTTTTATTGCTGTAACCGAGGTTTCCACCTCACCTGACCTGAGGTATGCCAAGATATTTATAAGCCGCATCGGCAGTGACGAAGGAAGACAAGAGACGCTAAGCGTATTAGCTGCCGCTTCGGGTTTTTTCCGTAAGGAGTTGGCTAGGCGTCTGAGGTTACGACGTATCCCTGAACTAAGCTTTCAGTGGGATGATTCTATTGAGCGGGGAGCCCACCTGCTTAAGCTGATTGATGAGGTTAGTATAGATAGCACTCCTGACCGGCATAGGCATTGACTGTGGATGGCATATTAAATATTAATAAGCCTCAGGGTGAGACCTCTTTTAGCATTGTGGCTATGGTGAGACGGCTGACCGGAGAGCGGCGCGTTGGACATGCCGGCACTCTTGACCCAGCGGCAACAGGCGTCTTACCTATTTGTCTTGGTCAGGGAACGCGTGTCATTGAGTTTTTGGTAGATACTACTAAGGTTTATCGGGCTCAGATTGAGTTGGGTGTGGCTACAGATACCTATGATGCCAGCGGTAAGATTATTCAAAAAGGAGACCCCTCTGGGATTACTCAACAACAGTTGGAGTCAGCGCTTACTTCCTTCTGCGGTTTGATAGCGCAGACGCCTCCAATGTATAGTGCAGTGAAGTATCATGGTAAGCGACTTTACCAATTGGCACGGGCTGGCATTAAGGTTGAGAGGAAAAGCAGGCTGACTAGAATCCACCTTTTGGAGCTTGTAGACTGGCAACCGCCGGTAGTCACCATAGAAGTAGTATGTGGTAAGGGCACCTATATCCGCTCACTAGCACATGATTTAGGGCAGGCGTTGGGTTGTGGCGCTAATTTGAAAAGCCTAATCCGCTTGCGCTGTGGTCTTTTTGACATAAAGGACGCAGTTTCAATGCCTCAACTTGAGTATGCCTTTCGCTATGGCTACTGGCAACGCTTTGTTCATCCTATAGATACCGTGCTTTTACATTGGACAGCTATGATTGTTAGCCATGCTAGCGGACGGACTATAAAGAATGGGCGCTCCTTGGTTTTGGGCAATGGTTACCTTGAGCGGAACCCGGCGTCATCACCTTCTTTTGAGAATCGTTGCCGAGTTTATACCTGTGACGGATGTTTTTTAGGCGTGTTACGCTTCAACTCTGAAGCAGGGCAGTGGCAACCAGAAAAGGTTTTTCAGCACTCTTATCGCTGATAGCCAACTTAAACCAGTTTTTGGCAGGTAAAGTAACTTAAAATGTCTTGACAGCTTGCGTATAATTAGAATATAGTTCAACCGATGTAAAAAAGGAGGTAGCAAGAAGTGCAAGCGTATTGTTTTAGGTGTAGAAAGAAGGTAGAGATAAAGGACCCCCAGAAGGTTACCCTGAAAAATGGGAGACCAGCTACACGGGGGCTTTGCCCTGCATGTGGGACTAAAGTATTTAGAATTGGTCAAGGCTAACTTAAACCGCTGAAAAACGTAGTTTTTCAGCAATCTGAGTTAGCAGTTGATTTCGTAGGGCTGAAGGCATGGTGTCCCTTATATGAGTCCTAACCAGGCGTAAGGTAAATGTTTAATTAATGCCTGGGGATTCGTAATTAGGAGTTGATGGCAAGCGGCAACTTTAATTTGGCTTCTTTAAGGCTCAGAAGACCAGGATGAGTAAAGATGTCAACACGGGGACCGTTGAGTACGGCTAGGTAGGTGCCCTTTTCAACCGATTCTATGATTGTTTTACCGTGAACTACCACAATACACTTTCCAGTTCTTTTGCCCTATTGGCTGTTTCAGCGATGGCTTGGGCAGGAACAAGGGTAAGTTCTATGCTAGGAAAGGCTAAGATGTCCCGGTTTCACCCCCTACTAAAATTGTGACAATAATTTAATCTGTGATGTTGACATCTGAGAATAACATAAGTAGGATAACTACGGTAGCCTTTCTGTTATTAGAAAGGAGAGGGGATAAGTCTTGGATAAAATAAATGTAGCCATAATAGGGGTGGGTAATTGCGCCTCATCATTGGTTCAGGGTGTTTACTACTATAAGGAGGCGAAAGAGACTGAATTTGTGCCCGGGCTTATGCATGTTAATCTGGGGGGATACCATGTAAGCGATATCAATTTTGTAGCTGCCTTTGATATTGATAAGAACAAAGTTGGCAAAGACTTGGAGGAGGCAATTTTTACTCAGCCTAATAATACCTTTAAATTTTGTGAGGTGCCGGCTACAGGGGTTAAGGTTCAGCGGGGTATGACCCATGATGGTTTGGGCAAGTATCTGTCTCAAATTATTCAGAAGGCGCCAGGTCCAACAGCCGACATAGTTAAAATCCTTAAGGAAACCCAAACCGATATGGTGATTAACTATTTGCCGGTTGGTAGTGAAGAGGCAACCAAGTGGTACATTGAGCAGGTGCTGACGGCTGGTTGTGGCTTTATTAACTGTATTCCAGTTTTTATCGCTCGAGAGAAGTATTGGCAGGAGCGCTTTGCTGAAAGAGGGCTTCCTGTTATTGGTGATGATATAAAATCTCAGGTTGGAGCCACTATTGTCCACCGCGTCCTTACTCGACTGTTTAGAGACCGAGGGGTTAGACTGGAGAGGACCTATCAATTAAACTTTGGTGGTAACATGGACTTCTATAATATGTTAGAGCGCGAGCGCCTTGAGTCCAAGAAGATATCTAAAACTACCTCGGTTACCTCTCAACTGGATTACCAGCTTGACCCTGATGATATCCATGTTGGTCCCAGTGACTATGTCCCCTGGCTGACTGACCGTAAGTTTTGCTATATTAAGATGGAAGGGCGAACCTTTGGTGATGTGCCTCTGAACCTGGAGTTAAAACTTGAGGTGTGGGACAGCCCTAATTCAGCCGGGGTGGTTATTGATGCTATAAGGTGCTGTAAACTTGCTCTAGACCGAGGACTTAAGGGGGTACTGGTAGCTCCCTCTGCCTACTTTATGAAATCACCGCCTATTCAATATACAGATGACGAAGCTCGCCAGATGGTGGAAGAGTTCATTGTTGGTGAACAGCAAGCTTCTGAGTAAATCTGCGGGGAAGGTTTAGGCAGCTACGAATGAAGATAGCATTAGTCTCCCCTTACGACTTTGCTTACCCCGGCGGTGTTGCCAGTCATATTTCTGCACTAGAGCGTCAGTTTACCAGGATGGGTCACGAGGTTAAGGTCATTGCTCCCGCATCTAAAGTGGTTCCTGACTTTGGTGATAAGTTCATACCTATAGGTAAACCTCGACCCATTCCAGCCAGTGGTTCCATCATTCGCGTTACCATATCACTCAGGCTAGCCTCTACAATAAAGGCTGTACTTGACCAAGAGAACTTTGATGTTATTCACCTTCACGAACCTTTTATGCCTATGCTATGTAGTGCTATACTCCGTTTTTCACACACAGCTAATATAGGAACTTTTCACGCCTGTCAAGGTAGACCCGGCTATAACTTTGGTTGGCCGATTAGCACGATAATGTTGAAGAGACGACTTCGTAAGCTTAATGGCAAAATTGCCGTGTCAAAACCGGCAATGGAGTTTGCCAGCAAGTACGTTCCCGGAGACTACGAAATTATCCCTAATGGCATAGATTTAGACCATTTTTCTCCCAATGTATCGCCAATTGATGAATTCTGTGACGGGAAGTTGAATATCCTGTTTGTTGGTCGTCTGGAAAAACGGAAAGGCGTGAACTATCTGCTTGGAGCTTATAAGCGAGTTAAACAAGAAATTTCTAACTCGCGACTTATTATAGTAGGTCCTGGCACCAGACTGCGTGGCAAGTATGAGAAGCAGGTTAAGCGCAGTGGCTTAAAGGATGTTGTTTTTGTTGGTCATGTTTCCTATGATGAATTACCTAGATATTATAGGACTGCCGACATTTTTTGTACACCAGCCACCGGTCGGGAAAGCTTTGGTATTATTTTACTTGAGGCTATGGCTATGGGTAAGCCGATTGTTGCCTCAAATATAGAAGGTTATGCCAGCGTTATGACTCACGGTGTTGAGGGATTGCTGGTGCCACCTAAACATAAGGAAATGTTGGCTCAGGCTCTAATTACTCTTATGGCTAGCGAGTCACTTCGGCAGGAGATGGGAGCTAGGGGAAGACTTACAGCCGAGGGGTATGACTGGGAACACATTGCCCGAAGGGTATTCAATTATTATGTTAAAGTGCTTAGTGAACTCCGTGGAAAGTCAGATAGGAGACGGCTTGGATAGTGCTGTTTCTGAAAAGCAGTGATTAATGGCAAGGTTATCCGAAGTTCGTAAGGTGGCAAGCTATTATCTTACCCAACCAGCGGTGCGGATTCTGGCAAGGACATCTATAACACCTAACGCCATAACCTGGTTTGGTTTTTTACTAGCTGTTGGTGCTGCGGCACTTATTATTACTGGACACCTTTTTGCCGCTGGCTTGGTGGTGTTACTAGCTGGTTTTTTTGATATTCTGGATGGAGCATTGGCTCGTCATAGGAATCAGACTACCCATTTTGGCGCTGTCCTTGACTCTACCCTTGACCGTTTATCTGAGGCAGTGCTGCTGCTGGGCATTTTAGTGCTATATGCTAGAGGGCAGTCAGTGGCTGAGATTTTACTGGTTGGTGTTACCTTGCTTGGTTCGCTGTTGGTGAGCTATGTTAGGGCTAGGGCGGAAGCATTAGGTCTGGAGTGTCAGGTGGGGCTATTTACCCGAGCCGAGAGGGTCATTGTGCTGGCGCTAGGTCTTTTGCTAAATCAGATTGCTTATGCCCTAATCATTGCCTTAGCTATCATAGCCGTATTTAGCTTTATCACCGTTGGTCAGAGATTACTTTATGTGTGGCAACAAACAAGAATTAACTAGTTATTGCGAGGAGCGACAGCGACGAAGCAATCTCCCGAAGACGAGACAAAAGGAAACAACTACGAGATTGCTTCGCTTCGCTCGCAATGACAGAGAGAATTTTATCGGCTCCAATCTAAAGTGACAATGTCAAGTTAGGAAATTTTTATTTATAGTGCTGTCTATGGTATAAGTAAAAGAAGTGCTTACAAGGAGGAGCAATGCCGGTTATTGCTATTATTGGAGGTCAGTGGGGGGATGAGGGGAAAGGCAAGGTGGTTGACCTGCTGGCTCAGAAGGCAGGGGTGGTCGTCCGTTTTTCTGGCGGTGATAATGCGGGACATACCGTAGTTAACCCCTATGGTACGTTTAGGATGCATCTTATTCCTTCCGGTATCTTTTCTCCCCGTACTGTTTGTATTATCGGTAATGGAGTGGTGATTAATCCCGCTGTGCTAATTGATGAGATAGACGAGCTTAACCAGCACGGTGTGGCTACCACTAGGCTATTTATTAGTGACCGGGCTCACTTGATTATGCCCTATCATATCCTCCTTGATGGTTTGGAGGAGGAAGCGCGAGGTGACAAGGCACTGGGCACAACCCGTAAGGGTGTTGGTCCTGCTTTTACTGACAAAGCAGCCAGGTTAGGCATTAGAAGTGGTGACCTTTTAGATAAAGAAGCGTTACTGGAGCGACTTCGTTTCATCCTTGACTATAAAAACACTATTCTGACCAAGATTTACGGAATTAGCCCTCTGTCATTGGACGATGTGTATGGGCAATATTGTCAGTATGGGGAGCGTCTGGCTCCTTATATTCGGGAGACAGCTATAATGGTGGAGGAAGCCTTGAACCGGGATGAGCTGGTGCTACTGGAGGGGGCGCAGGGGACTTTACTTGACCCCGATTTTGGCACTTATCCTTATACTACCTCCTCTTCACCGCTGGCGGGGGGAGGCTGCCTAGGCGCCGGTCTTGGTCCTACCAGGATTAGTCGCATTCTAGGTGTGTTTAAGGTTTACTGCACCAGGGTGGGTAGTGGTCCCTTGCCCACTGAGCTGAAGGACGAAACAGGCGACCTGATTCGGGAACGGGCTCATGAGTATGGCACTACCACCGGCAGACCCCGCCGTTGTGGCTGGTTTGACGCCATTGCCGCTCGCTTTAGCACCCGAATTAATGGTTTCACCGGGGCAGCAATCACTCGCCTTGACATTCTTGATACTTTTCCCTGCCTGAAGATATGTATTGCCTATGAATTGGATGGGCATACCATTGATTATTTCCCGGGCAATGTGGCTACTTTAGAAAGGTGTCAACCTATCTATGAGGAGCTACCCGGCTGGCGAACCCCCACCAATCATATTCGAGAGTATAACCAGTTACCTCCCGAGGCTCGCCAGTATATAGCCAGATTAGAAGAACTTATCTCCTGCCCAGTAAACCTCATCTGTGTAGGACCAGAGCGGGAGCAGACTATACTCAAGACGCCTATCCTTTAACAGCACCGGTATATTTCTTATTTTCCCTCTGTTATTTTGTAGTTTCTCTTTGTTAGATAATTTCCCAATAATATCGAGGCTACAATCACTAAGGGTAAAGATACAAATAGTCTGATTGCGGTGAACTTTATCCCCAGAAAGGATGCTTCAAATATCGCCATCGGGATTCTACAAATTGCTGAAGCACCTATGTAGGTAAAGATAACGCTGAGTTTGGCTCCTTTACTATACAGGGAGTAACCCTACTTTTATAAAGGCAGGTCAATTTGGTAGTTTTTGAGGGTGTCTTTGATGAAGGTGGCTGATTTTTCGTCGGGTTCAGTGAGGGGCAGGCGCGGCTTACCGACATTAAAGCCAATATAGTTAAGGGCATATTTAATCGGTATAGGGTTGGAAACAATAAACAGGGCATTAACCAGAGGCAGAAGGCGGCGGTGGATGCTGGCGGCTTCATCTATTTTACCATTAACAGCGTGGCTAATCATTTCCTTGATTTGTTTGCCAACCAGATGTGAGGCAACGCTAATGACGCCGTAGCCACCCAGGGCTAGTATGGGGAGGGTGTCACTATCGTTACCACTCCATACCAAGAAATCATCCCCCGTCTCGGTAATAATCTTAGAAATTTCGCCTAGATTACTGCTGGCTTCCTTCACCCCGATAATGTTATCTATGTGGCTTAGCTTGATGACGGTTTCGGCTGATAGGCTAGTAACGGTGCGTGACGGCACATTATAAAGGATACAGGGTTAATTAGTGCACTAAGCGATAGTCTGAAAGTGTTGGTATAAGCCTTCTTGAGTAGGTTTATTATAGTAGGGGACGACTAGTAGGCAGGCATCAACCCCGATTCTCTCTGCTCCCTTAGTCGCCTCTAGGGCTTCAGCGGTGCTATTACTACCCGTGCCGGCTATTACTGACCCTCGCTCACTCACTGCTGATTTAACCTCAGCAAAAAGGCGCATCTCCTCCTCCCGAGTAAGGGTGGGAGATTCTCCAGTTGTGCCCACGACCACCAAACCTTCACTTCCTGAGTCGAGCAGAGCCAAAGCTAATTTCTTCGCCTGCTCATAATCAACCAGCCCTCGGTCGTCAAAGGGTGTTACCATTGCGGTTAGCAATCGTCCCAACTTTTTCAAATTTCTACACTCCGGGATGTATCCATTCTCTTTTAATCATCTCTTCAGCAATCTGGACTGCGTTTAGGGCAGCCCCCTTACGCAGATTATCGGTAACAACCCACATAGTTAAACCATTGGAGTGGGAGGCATCTCGCCGAATACGTCCCACAAAAACCTCATCGCTGCCGGCTGCTGACCACGGCTGAGGATAAAGACTAATAGTCGGGTCATCTAATAGCTTAACCCCTGGTGCCTGGGCAAGGACACGCCGAGCTTCATCGGGGGACATCGGTCGGGAGAATTCTACATGGATCGCCTCACTATGCCCGGTAAATACTGGAACTCGCACACAAGTAGCCGAAATAGCTATATCATCAGCATGCATTATCTTTCTTGTTTCTTCTGCCAGTTTCCACTCTTCTTTAGTATAGCCGTTGTCCAGAAAAACATCTATTTCTGGCAGGACATTAAAGGCTATTTGATGAGGGTAAACATGGGGTATAGTGCTCTGCCCTTCCAGAACTTGCTTGGCTTGTGTTGTTAGTTCCGCTACTGCTGCTGAACCGGTGCCTGACACTGCTTGATAGGTATCAACGATAATGCGCTTGATAGGGTTAACCTTGTGTAATGGGTATAGAGCCACCACCATTTGAATAGTGGAGCAATTTGGATTAGCTATAATCCCCTTATGCCATTTGATGTCTTCGGGATTGACCTCAGGCACTACTAAGGGGACCTCGGGACGCATTCTGAAAGCAGAGCTATTATCAATAACCACGGCTCCTGATTGAGCGGCTATTGGTGAGAAATAGCGGCTAGTCTCAGCGCCAGCGGAGAAGAGAGCAATATCTATTCCCTTGAAAGACTCGGGAACAGTCTCTTTGACTTCAATCTCCTGGTGAGTGACAAATAGCTTCTTACCTGCCGAGCGGTCTGAGGCTAAGAGACGAATTGAGGCCATAGGGAAGTTGCGTTGTTCTAATACCTTAATGAATTCCTGCCCTACCAACCCAGTGGCACCAGCAATAGCCACTCTATACTCCCTCATTATTCCCTCCTATAAGCCGAGCAGAGTATCTAAACCATAGACTAGCCCTTTGTGTTTGACCACTTCCTTAATGGCTAGCATAACGCCTGGCATGTAGCATTCCCGACTGATGGTATCATGGCGTATGATTAGTGTTTGCCCTGGTCCGCCCAAGATGACCTCTTGGTGTGCCAGGAGACCAGGTAGGCGAACACTATGAATAGTAACACCTTCAACTTGCTCTCCTCGGCTACCCGATTTCTTCTCTTGTTCTGAGAGGTGGTAAAACGGTTTACCTCTGGCTTGAGCCATTGCTTTGGCTGTAGATAGGGCAGTTCCTGATGGAGAGTCAGCTTTTTGGTGGTGGTGTAGTTCTATGATTTCGGCATAGTCAAGGTATTTAGCGGCTACCTTGGCTAGGTGCATCATTAGGACTGCTCCTAAGGCAAAGTTTGGAGCTACTACTGCCCCAACCTCGTGCTCTATGGCTAATCGGTCAATCTCTCTAAGCTCATCAGCGGTTAACCCAGTAGTTCCTATCACCAAGTTAACATTATGTCTAGTGGCAGTAAGCACTGCCGGTATAGTAGCCTTTGCCGTGGTGAAATCTACTAGCACATCAGGCTGGCAAGTGGTGAGAATATAGTCTAGGTTAGAAGAAAAGGGTACCGCGCCCGAGCTATTGGGCAAAGGTAAATGGTCCCCAGAAACCTGGAGTTCTATGGCACCTACTACTTGCATTTCAGGTTCGTGACATAGGGCATTAATCACCTCTCGCCCCATTCTACCTGATGCACCGTGAACTACTACCCTTATTGGCTTCATAACTAAACCCTTATGATAGCGCTGCCGATTAATGGGGGGGGCGAACCCCGCGTTTCTTAAATGGGTAGTCTCTAGATAGTGAATCCGTTACTTTAGCTCCGGGCATGCTGGAAAGCTTTTCAAACACAGACCGTCGT
>Ga0114919_10005543_pt1 | contig 10070 bp, 13 predicted proteins | sample BlataG_FD_88682 | JGI IMG/M metagenome (GOLD analysis project Ga0114919, IMG submission 88682) | Deep subsurface microbial communities from Black Sea to uncover new lineages of life (NeLLi) - Black_00105 metaG | ecosystem: Environmental > Aquatic > Marine > Oceanic > Sediment | place: Atlantic... | reverse complement strand
TAAAATGGGGGGGGGGGGGGGGGGGGGGGGAGTAAAATTGTCATGTGTGTATATGTGTATAAAGAGCCCCATTATACCAGGGACCCTCTCTAGTTTGTGGTACATCTATGTTTTCTAAATGAAGAAGGAATTTTCTAGCTAGAGCTGGGGGGGGGGGGGGAGAGATTGGGTTGCTTGGTAAGCAAACTAGTTCCTTCACCATTATTTATGGATGCTTGGGACTTTTGAAAGTCTTCAGCACCATGACCTTATATTCTTCATTAGCTACATTCCACAACTTGGCCGCATGTGTGTTGAGGGGAGAATCTACGTTGGGGTCGGCGAGGAGTGACTGGATGGATTGCAAGATGGTTCTAACGCTATAAGCAGCACTCCACTTCTCTTTTAATATATCGAGACAGATATTTCCATATATATCAACATTAGGGTGGAAGCATGGAGTCTCAAAGCGGACTGAGGGAGGTTTGAAGGGGTATTCTGAGGTGAAAGCAAGGGAGAGACGGAAGGTTAGTCCGTCATAGGCTGTGCCTTGAGCGCCCTGTTTGGTGGGAAGGGGGGAATTTGGAGGGAAATGTCAATCGCGTGTGTGGGAAAAACGTGGGTTTTCTCGAGAGTGATCTGAATGGTATGTTGATCGAAGACTTACGGTTATAGTGCCAACCCAGGCAAAAAGAGAGTCACCAGAAGGGAATGCTGAAACCCCAGGGTCTGAGCTACTCATGAGGCTACCGAGCTCCTGTTGAAGTCGTTTCTGTACAGCAGCAGAATCTAAAGGTTTTGGTGCTTCAGCAGCTCCGCTTTTGCTACTCTGAGCAGGTGGTGCTTGTGTAGGTGCATTCATGTTCAGTTATTATCACCGTGTCCAATTTATTCTTCAGCAGATCCTTCAAATGGGTTAATATGAGTTATTGAGAGAAGCAATGCAACTATATCTCAGTCGATAGCACTAGATTACGCCTTGGTAGTTGGTGAATCCAATTTTGGGTCAGTCGAAGTTAGTATTATCAATCACAGTAAGCAGCCCAGTTCAGGTGAATTCTGTGTCTAGAGTATATATCTAATTATGGCTCGAGCTGACATGCAGCACGGAGCTTTGACGTGACAACTCTTCTGCCCACCCTCTCCTCGCCCGTTTTGTCAAATCCACACCAAACTTTGAGATTGGAAAAGCGTCACACACAAAGGTTAAAGAATATACGTTTAATTAGAAATTCTTAATCGATACACCATGGAATAAGTGACCAAAGCGAGCCAGCCTGTGGATTCAGTATGCCAGGCCGTATCCTACCCAGAGAAATGAAATGGTGTTCTGAGGCCTTGTCGCTCTTAAGAACATATTATTTAAAAAATCCAAGCATCAAAGGTAAGAACACAATCACACCCTATACATCAATGTATTTAAACACCCACCAACTCCCACGTTTCCCCTTTTTTGCAAAGAAACAGATCCTCCCTTCCTGTCCTCCCGCCTGTTGTTTTCTCTCACAACGGTTGCCAACAACCCCTCCTCTTCATCCACCACCCTCGAGGAAGAACATTACATAGATACAATAGCGCATGGCATTATAGAAGGGGATAGATTATCCATGAGCAAAGGAATAACTCTATCAGAAAGCTCCAAGCCTCAACACCAGCTCCAAGCTGCTTCTTTGTCAAGAACACTCACTCGGTTACGAAATAATAATAATAATAGTAATAATCCCTTCCTCCCTCCAAGAACAACATCACCGCCACCAGTAGAAACCTTCCGGATAGGCATCTCAGGACCACCAGGGGCAGGTAAATCCAGCCTCATAGAAGCCTTGGGCTGTGAAATGGTCAACCAAGGCCACAAGGTAGCAGTATTAGCAATAGATCCTTCCTCCAAGTCATCAGGAGGGGCCATTCTTGGCGACAAGACACGAATGCCCACCCTTAGCAACTTGCCTGGCGCTTTCGTCAGACCCTCTCCCACCAGAGGCACCCTGGGAGGAGTAGCCAGAGCAACCAGTGACGCTATTACCATCGCAGAAGCAGCTGGATACCAACGAATACTCGTTGAAACAGTAGGAGTAGGTCAATCTGAGACACAAGTAGATCAACTGGTAGACTGTGTTCTACTGGTAGCGCCTCCAGCTGGCGGAGATGAAATACAGGTCATCAAAAGAGGAATAACGGAAATAGCTGATATTATTGTGGTGAACAAAGCCGACGGAGATATGATTCGAGCTGCAAAGGTAGCTGCAGCTTCATTCCGGGGAACGGTGCACTTTTTGAAGCCAAGGAGGAAGAGTTGGACCACCACGGTGACGACATGTTCAGCCCTGACCCATGATGGGATCCCTCAATTGATGGAGATACTGGGGAGCTATAGGCAAGCAATGGGGGTATCAGGGGAGCTGGGTGAAGTTAGAAAGAGGCAGAGAAGGGAGGTGATGTGGACTGCTACTGAAGAGGCTGTGTTGGAGTCTTTGAGGGGAAATAGAGCGGTGGAAGTATTGGCGAAGGAGCTGGTTGATGAAGTTGAGAGTGGAGCCATTGCTCCAAGGACTGCAGCTGAGTTTTTATGTGCTAGATATGCAGAGTATGACTAATGTTGGATAATTTATTACACTTTCAGACACATCTGATACTATCCTTGCTCCATATCAGAAGGACCGCCTTGCTCCTCCTCCTCCTCCTGCTTATCTCCCTCTGGCATTTGTCCAGATTGTAAAGCCTCCTCCAACCTCTTTATTTCTTCTATGGTAGATGCATTAGCAATAGCTGCTTTTATTCTCAACATATCTTCTTCTGTTGGTCCTTTTCTAATTGTTGCTGTTTCCTCTCCATTCACCCTACATTTCACTCCTCTTTTACCCGTCTCTTCCTCCTCTCCCTCTTTCTTTTCCTTTTCCTCTTCTTGTTGGTACGTAATAATAGGGGGATTGTCACCATGCACTTTCCTAGCTTCTTCTCTTTCTGCCAACTTGACCTTTTTGAAATCCAACACTTTTAGTCGAGGACATCTGGCAATGATAAACAATCTATATCCTTGTTTTCTGGTCACTGGATTGTCTATAAGGCTGAGGAATCTTAGTTTAGGAAGTGTTCTTAGTGATTCCAGGTCAGAGAAGTTAGCCAGCTTGTTATTGGTAAGGATGAGCCATTCTAGATTGGGAAGGGCCAACTCTAGGTTTCTGACAATTTTAGAGATTTTGTTGTTGTTGAGATGGAGGGATCTTAATCTAGGGAGCTTGGGGAAGCCGTCTACTCTGACAATGCCGTTGTCAGATAGGTCTATGGTATCGAATTGGTTCTGGGAGGATGGTGGGGACAAGGAGCGGGGAAGGGTGAGATGGGAGAGAGATGGAGGAAATGAGAAGGGAGAGGTGGGTTTTAGACATTTTGACCTACTTCTGTTGCGCCCAAGTTCTCAATGATGCTAATTCTGCTCGCTCTGAGGTCTAACTCGTATTGATTGATGCAGTTCATGAATTGGGGACTCCTTAGAATGAGTTCTGGCGTGAGACGTCCAATAACTCTTGGCCCAACCAGTGAACCAACACCTTTTCTGTCCATCACGCAATTTGTATATATTTCCCTGTCTTTTGAGCAATAATCCTTGATGAGGATTTCGAATTAGTGTTTGATTTTATTTGTTTCTATTCAGATTATTTGGATGACTCAATGAAAAGCATCTAAACCTAGGTATGTTACTTTATGCAATGATGATTGTGCGTTGAATTGACAGTTTATAACAAGATGGGAGGACAGGCGGAGTGAGCTTCCATCGAGCCCAGGCTCCAAAGACGGGGACATAAAATGACAGGTTTTCTCTCTCCAGACCACATAATTTCCATCTTTGAGCGTTACTGCAGATTAAAAATAGTACTAGATACATGACTCTGGCACTCAACTTGCCTACAACTCGTTATAATGTCTATATTTCACAGATTCTAACGAGATCAATTGGTGCAAAAACCAGCACTAGTCGTTTAAAAATACCCCGATCTCTCACCATAATTAGATCATCTCCAAGATACAATCCACAGAATGTCGATGAGCCACAGGTAAGCCGGAGCCCAATCACTAATTTCCCCCCACTTCCCCCGTTCCCCTCTCCAACCATCCCCCCTCCTTACAGGCCATCCCTTCCCCCACTTCCTCAGCCGAAGAAGCAGTTTCTGCCCAACTAGAAGCTCTATCTAACAACAACCACCCCTGGGCCAACCATGGCCTACAAGTCGCTTACGAATACGGCTATGACATTGGTGGTTTAGACCCATCTTACTATTTTGGTTTCCGTAAAGATCTCTACCACCAAGATCACTTCATGCAAGCATTTCAGACTAATCTCCCTGAATTGATGAACAATTCATCTTATACAATAGAAAGCAGCTCAGAATCAGTGACTAGTGAGGGGGAAGAGGAGTGGACTGTGGTGTGTAGCGTGGTGAGCGGGACGGGGAAGGAAAATGGGCGGTTTGCATTTAGATTGAGGAGGAAGAAGGTTGGAGCGAGGAAGGGGGCTTTAATGACGTGGTCAATATGTAGGGTGGTACAGACTGTGATTTGTTAGTAACAATTAGTAATAATGTGATGATTGATTTATTTGCTTGTTTGTACGATGAATGGATGGGCAGCTCTGTAATCAGTTGTGTAGATAGCTATATCCAGTTCTATAGGAAGCATAATTGAGTCAACACAGGCTGTCTTACTTCTTAAAGGTGACAAAGTACTATAATAATAATGGAAGATTTAACAAAATAAATATATGTGCATGAAGGGGTACAAAAAATGTATCTGTGTGGATATTTATTGAAACACACAAAAACAGCTACTACTGCTAAGCAAAAAAGGGTTCCTTCATTTTTTCATACGTTTGAAGTCAGTACTCTCTTAATTATCTATCAAAATTTGAACTATGCTATTGAGTCATGCATTAGTTGTATCAAATAAGCAATCCAAGATTGTGTAGCTATATACATATTCAAACGGTTTCATTCCTTTTGTAGTTTCTCTCCCCTACTTCTCTCTACACCTGCGTTTATTTTCTAGAAAATTTGCTGCGAATTTGAAGATTCAAAACTATCCCTAACATCAATTATCTGTATATTATTCCCACTATCTGTACTACTACCGGCATTGTTATTATTCATATTATCTAGAGGACAGATAGGCAGTGAATCACAGTTGCACACTTCTACCATATTATTATCTGGATCATGGAAGAATATTTGTGCTACTTCTATTCCCGCTTCAAATACCTTTTGTTGGATGTAATTAATGTTGAGGGACTCTAGATGAGTCATTACGGCGTTAAGATTGTCTGATTGGAAGCTCATGTGGTCAGATAGGGGGTTGATGGTGGAAGGTTTGGGGAGGGGGTTGCCTTCAATGAGATGGATGCCAATGCCATGGGGACCGTACAGCCAGGAACCGTCGAAATGGAAGCTCTCTGGTCTTTTGATTTCGTAGAAGCTGTTATACATGGGGGTGGTGTGTGTGTGTGTGTGTGTGTGTGTGTGGGGGGGGGGGTTGGGGATTGGGTTCAGGTGGGTGGGTGGAGGGATAGAGAGAGAAAGAAGACGGGGGGGGGTTGGCGGGAACCCGGAGACAGTGGAAGCATTTTGACTCACCATAATACGTCTCGGTAGAATCTAACACTCTCGTCAAGGTCGTGACAGACGATACTGACGTGATTGATCTTTAATGACAAGAGAGCCATTGTCTTTGACCTATAGGTCTTCAAACTTTTAGAGTGAGATTGTTTGTTTTCTCGTAGGTAGCGCTTCAATTGCTCGTCCTTGACTTAGTATTAGTAGGGTGTATCGTAAGCAACTAGTAAAAGAGTGATTTATGAGCAAAAAATTGGGTTGCTGTTGACGGAAGCTATGTCGAATGGGCACGTGATCTAACCTTACAAAAGTTTGGAGCCGCTCTCCATCCATCTCCTCTCTCTATTCCGCACCTTTGTCCACACCAACCTCCCTCGATCACTAAAATTTCCACATTCATTTCGTTCCTTCTATTGATCAAACATCAATCAATCCAATTCCAAGCTTTACCACGCCAATTTTCACCATCAACCTCCCCCCAAAGATGAGATGATCAGTTCCACTACTAATACAGCCTCAGTCGTCACTCGAGGCTTTTTCTACCTCTTATGTACGCCATTACCATCCTTCACCTTCACCACATCTCAATCCCCCCCCCCTCTTTCACCTCTTGCGCTCCCCTTCCTCTCCTCGATCAATCGCAGTCTCCCAAGTCGCCACCCGCCTCATCACCTTCTCCCTCAATCTCTACACCGCCCGCTCCCTCACTCCAGAACTCTATGGCATCTCCGCAGTCCAATTCCACCTCATTAACACAACCATCCTATTCATCAGCAGAGAAGGATTCAGAAGAGCATGTCTCAGAGTCCCCAACTCTCATACCCCCACTGGAACTTCTCACATCCTGCACTCTGCCCTTCTCGTCATCCCCATTGGCGCTCTCTCCTCCCTCGCCCTCACCCTCCTCCTCATCACCAGGCCTTCTGCCCAGACTGACTCTCACTATCAGCAAGCACTTGTAATGCAAGGAATAGCAGCATTCATCGAACTGGTTGCAGAACCATTATATATACTGGCGAGCGCGCAGTTGTTGCTCAGGTTGAGGGTTGTTGTCGAGGCGTTGAGTTTGACTGTCAAAGGGCTCTTTACCCTCTATTTGTTACAACAGAATCATCTAGATACTTTGTCTGGTATAGAAAAAATGAGCCCTGCAGTAGCTTTTTCTTGGGGCCAAATTGCCTTCTCATCTGTTACTTTAGTAGGCTACTTTGGCTACTTTTCCATCGTGCAGCCTCATGTCATTAAACAACTAGTATTGACGCCGTTCTCCTACTTTTCCACCACCACCAACAACAATAATAGTAGCAAAAAAAGGAGAGATACACTGAGGCTGGCAGGTACATTTTCTTTCCAAGCCATTGAGAAGCTGATCCTTGCAGAAGGCACCAAGATGGCAGCTGCCACTACACAAACTGCTTATCATCAAGGTATATATGGCCTGGTATCAAATCTAGGATCACTGGTTGTGAGAACATTCTTCCAGCCATTAGAAGAGGCAGCCTTCTTGGCTTTCAGTCATAGTAGTAGTAGTAGAAGTAGTAGTAGTACGATTATTAGTAGATCAAAGAGGAAACCTCAGGTACCATCATCAACCACCACCACGAAAGAGGTAGCACTCCTGAAAGCTCTCCTCCAAACTTCTCTCTTCCTGGGATGCATTGGCGCTGCATTTGCCCCAGCCTACTCCCATCTAGCTCTCCTCCTAGGCTATTCCACACGCTGGGCAAACACCGAAGCCCCTTTTGCACTAGCTGCATACGGCCTGTTGTTGCTGCCACTATTAGCAGTAAATGGTATTTTGGAAGCGTATGTGCATGCAGTGGCAGATGAACGGGAGCTATATCAAGCTAATATGTGTCTAGTAGGTGCTGCAGTTGGGCATATAGGGGTATGTATCGCTAGTCAACAAGTAACTCCTACAATAGTAGTAGTACTACGGGGTTCTTTGGGGTTGATAATAGCAGATGGAGTGAACATGGTGGTTAGAATACTATTTTGTTTATGGTTTATAAGGAGACGCTTACAAAGGAAAAAAACGCGGGAGTTATTCTTGACTATTGGTACAATAGTAGCATTGGTGATCTCGATGGTAGTTACATGTGTATCTGCTGCATTGTTGGTACCAGAAGCCAGCTTGTTTTCAATTCCATCACAGTTGTTGTTGGAGCAAGGAGAGAGGTATAGACTGGTGATACAAGGGGTTGGATTTACAACGAGAGTGTCGATACATGTAGGTATAGGTGTGATGTGTCTGGTAGGTGTGGTGATAGTGGGGTATAGAAAGGAGAGGCAGGCTTTGAAGAAGGCTTGGGCGCTGTCAAAGGAGAAGAAGAAAAAGAAGAAGTTGTGAGTCGGTGTGGCAACGTTGCTTTTACTCTCATAAAGTAAATGTAAACGTGATACTCATTGTTTCTTAATAGAACACACGTAGTTATGACGCATCTGGTGATTAAAAATTAGTGAATTTAGAGTTACAAGTCAAGGGTTCTTCAAATCAATCAATCAACTAACAAGAAAATGCTCGGAAATCGGCTGTGCAAGAGTCTTATTAGATCTTGGAGACAGTTCACCTTGGAACATACCACTATACCATTATGTCGTGGCATAGCTACAGACCTAGCGAAAGACATCGACCTGGAATCCACCGACGAACGTGAATCAATGCACTTTGACCTCCTCATCACCGGCGCTGGTCCAGCAGGCCTCTCTGCAGCCATCAAATTCAAACAGCTCTGCACAGCCCAAGACAAGGACCTAACTGTATGTGTCATAGAAAAAGGAGCAGAGTTAGGATCCCACATCCTGTCTGGAAATGTCTTTGAACCACGGTCTCTAGACGAACTCCTTCCCGACTGGAGAGACGACCCAGACTGCCCCGTCCCCCGCGTCCCTGTCTCCAAGGATAAATTCTACTTCTACACCCCTAAACACTCCATCAGGCTACCCACCCCATCTACCATGAAGAACAAGGGAACCAATTACATCATCAGCCTCAGCGAGACCGTCAAATGGCTGGGCTCCCGCGCAGAAGCATTAGGAGTAGACATCTATCCCGGATTTGCCGGAAGTAAAATCATCTTCAACCCTGATCGTAGTGCAGTCAAAGGTATAATTACCAACGATATGGGCATTGCTAAAGATGGTACAAAGAAGGATTCATTCACTCTAGGTATGGCACTCACAGCGGGAGCAACTTTATTTGCAGAAGGCTGCAGAGGCTCTTTATCTCAGGAGGTCATCAAACATTTCAACCTCGCAGATGCAGTTGGAGCCTGTCCTCAGACGTATGCCTTGGGAATTAAAGAAGTATGGCAAATTCAACCAGAGAAACATAAACAAGGCACAGTAATACATGGCCTGGGCTGGCCGCTGCCTTGGAACACCTATGGAGGTATGTGGCTGTATCATTGGGATGAGGGGCGTGTTTCTCTTGGACTAGTCACTGCTTTGGATTATAAAAACCCACACATAAATCTATACCAAGAGTTCCAACAGCTAAAGAGGCACCCTTCTATAGCAAAGTTATTAGAAGGAGGCACCTGCTTGCAATATGGAGCGAGAACATTGGTAGAAGGCGGTTGGCAGAGCCTTCCTGCCACTGGGTTTGAAGGAGGAGCGGTGATTGGTGATGCTGCTGGTACGTTGAATGTTCCCAAAATTAAAGGAACACATACAGCTATGAAGAGTGGTATGATTGCTGCTGAGCTGGCTTTTCATCAGTTGATCTCTGAGAAGCATATGGCACATGCAGAGGTTAAGAAGCCAGTTGATTTAACCAGCTACACCAATGCTCTGAGAGAGTCTTGGGTAGGAGACGAACTGAGAGCAGTACGTAATGTCAGGCCATCATTCAATCTGGGTGCAGGTGTCTGGGGAGGTATGGCCTACTCTGCTCTTGACGGCTACTTGTTGAAAGGAAAAGGCCCCTGGACTTTCAGACACAAAAGAGCTGATCATGAAGCCCTCCTTCCAGCAGCGGAATGCTCCACTATAGAATACCCCAAACCAGACGGTGTCACTACATTCGACATCCCTACTAGTCTTTTTAGAAGTGGAACAATTCACGATCATGATCAACCTATACATCTGAGACTGAGGAATCCAAAGATCCCAGAAGCGGTGAATTTGAAGATTTATGGGGGTCCAGAGAGAGGTTATTGTCCTGCTGGGGTGTATGAATATGTTGCTGTTGATGATGATAAGGATGAGGAGAAAAGGGAGAAGACGAAGAAGAAGGGAGGAGGAGGAGGAGGAAAAGAAGGAGAGGAGGAGGAGAATACCATTGGTAATAAGAGTAGTACTAGTAGCACTGCTGGTGTTGAAGTGAGTGCAATTGAGTTGGAAAAGATGCAGCTACAGATCAATGCTCAGAATTGTCTGCATTGCAAGGCATGTGATATCAAGGATCCATTGCAGAATATACACTGGACAGTGCCAGAAGGAGGAGGAGGGCCCTCTTACACCATGACCTAGAGATGAGATGGGAGGGCG
>Ga0114919_10005542_pt1 | contig 10070 bp, 10 predicted proteins | sample BlataG_FD_88682 | JGI IMG/M metagenome (GOLD analysis project Ga0114919, IMG submission 88682) | Deep subsurface microbial communities from Black Sea to uncover new lineages of life (NeLLi) - Black_00105 metaG | ecosystem: Environmental > Aquatic > Marine > Oceanic > Sediment | place: Atlantic... | reverse complement strand
TATGACTACAGAATACTCATTGGCAGACACACTCCCTAAAGACCTTGGTGGCGCAAAACACTTAGGCGTAATTGACGACCAAACAAGCCAACTTGACTACGCCCTTATTCGTGGCATAGCATCAGAATCACTTGGTGGCGCATCAAGAAATCTTGCCATGCTAGGTGTTTCCTCTCACACCATTGGATCTGCTATAGGTCATGGTGGTGGTGTTATGTCAATGGGGGCTTATACTGAGTCGCCATCCGGTATTGGGACTGGAAACGCTCAGGCAGTTCGTGTAAACAAGGAGGGCCATGTTTATACAATGCCTGCATCTGGTGTTTTATCGTATGGGGCAGCAGCGTCAGTTCAGACGCATGTAACAGGCTCTGCTCTTCTATTCGGTGTAAATATACTTGGGGTTGATGTTAACGCTGGGGAAACAGTAAAAATACAAGATGGGAATGACTACAAACTAGGGTATGTATTTAGTTCCACAAGTGAAACCATAAATGTCAATTTCTCTGTTGGCGTGCCATTCCTAACAAGCATAAATCATGAATCAGACAATACCAATGCCAGTGTAACTCTTATTTACTCCCAGCAATAAATCTAGTGTCCGGGTATGGAACCTTCTTAAAATCCCATAGAACAAGCCAGTCAATCAATTGCCTAAAGGCACCATAACCCCCATTATAAACAGAGGTAAATCCGTCTCCTGAACACTGTGTTAGAATATGCCCGTGTGCATCCGATGGGCACGCACTGTAGCCGCATAGCTGCATGGCTTCAAGATCGGTAATATCATTACCCATAAAACATGCGTTTTTCAAATCAATTTCGTTAGCATCAGCATGTGCCTGCAACCAGCGTCGCTTATCTATTATCCCAGAATAACATACGACACCAAGATGCCTTGCTCTATAATATATGTCCATCCCATCGCTTCTAGTCATTAAAAGAGTTTCAATTCCGTGTTCACGGGCAATCTCAAATCCATGTCCATCGTATGTGGAAAACCTTCTAGACCTATCACCGCTTGTTGAGTAATACACGCCACCATCAGTTAGAGTGCCATCCACGTCAGTTACAATCAACTCTATGCGATTATTTTCCACGAAGTTGCTCCCGCTTTATCTTTTCGCTCTCGAACATAAATTGACCAGTGCCATACAACTTGCTTATTCTGATAGTCTCTCTTAGCAGCAACTCAAATCCAGAATATTCAAGTGATGCTGCTTGATCAGATCCCGGTAAAGCCCTGTCAGTAGTTACATGCACTTCAATCATATCTACATCAAAGAAGTTTGAATAAATGGCCGGGTATGGCGATGGGCTGTGGGAAGAAAATCCATGTCTGTATCTTGACATAACATACTGAGCTAACCCACGGTTCTGCAACCACTCCAGTTTGAAAAAATTAACTTCCTCATCAACGCAGGGGTATGTAGCCGTACATGCCAATATCGTTGGAACAGCATCAGACCATCTCGTAGCAACATCAACAGATGTATTAATTTCTTCTTGAGTACTCATTCCAGTTGACATAACCATAGGAATGTCAGTAAATGCAGCAGCCTTAATTAGCTTCTGGTTCGTCAAATGCGCAGACGGTATCTTTATATAAGGCATTCCAGGGAAATTATCTCTAACGAAAAATGCCGATGGCTCATCCCATACAGATACAAACCATCCACCACATGCATCATTTAGCCATTCCAACTCCATGTAGTCATCGTACTCAAATTCAATCTCCTTCTTATAATCTATGTACGAGACTACTTCCCCAGTTACGGGACTAACTCTTTGTACCCCCCACATGTCTTTGGGTACTGATATTTCTGGACATCGTTTTTGAAATTTTATAAAAATCTTGTCTAGGGGATATTTAACAGTGCTTGCTGCCGTTAAACAGCTTACGGCTATCTCATTTGCCAGTTCTGTACTGCCATTGTGATTGAGGCCAATTTCTGCAACTATCTCTGGTAGTTCTTTTATCATATTTTCTCCAGCTACAACGTAGCCCAAATTTCGTCTAGTCAGCGTTCTGGGGGCAGGGTATAATCTGTCTCTGCACACCGCATGTTCTCTATGCGTGCCTCAAAATCCCCCTCAACGAACTCCTCAGCGTAAAATTCCGGACTATTAACAACATCCATTGCCGCAGCCATTTTAGTCAATACAGCAAAGTCCTGTGGCGATAAGGAATACGCTGTTTCAACACCCTTTTGGTCTGCCAAGTCAATTCTCCTCATAACAACCGATGGCCTGAACGCCATAGCTACATAATCAAGATACTTGTCGTGGCTAAAGGATTCCAGACCAACCCACAACGGAAAAAATTCCTGCCCAAGATCCAGTATGCGATCTAGCTGCATCTCTCCGGGTGGCGTTGGGCGCTTTCCAGTGGAATGCAGCAGGGTTATACTGGGAAGCTCTTCATCTGACATCCATTCTATAGCGTCGTTAACTTCCTCTAACTTTGCATATCCGGTTGACAGTAGAACCTCTTTGTTATGCAACCTCTCTAGTAGTGGCGCATATAATATGTCGCCATTCTCTATGTGGAATGTTGACACCCCTATATTCTCAAGATAGTCTACTTGTTCCACCAACTTCGGAGCAACGTAGAATTCCTTTCCAGGGTATTCATTCGCAATCTTTTCTCTGATGTCGTAAATTAGTTCTGGGCTTATGTTAAATCGAAGAAATTGATCTGCAACATTCTTTACTCTGTGAATCTTCTTTGCTTCAAAGAACGGTACGCATAACCCATCTGCGCCAGATTCAAATGCCGTATCTACCAAGGTAAGGGCACGATCACTGCCCCCATCCTTAGACCACCAGTTATAACCAATATTAGCTATTATGTTCATGTTCCATAAACTCCAAAAATGTTTCTGCAATAGCCCAGTCTACCAGACTATCTAATTCAATTGACTCCATTCTTGTCATTTCAAATGGAACCATCTTATTGTTTCTAAATGTATTGTGCGTCAATATATATTCTGCCTCTGCGATATATATTGCTCCGTTCTCCATAAATACACTGTCGCTAAAATAAAATTCCCTACCCTTCCTATACATGGCATCATGATGCACTGGCTCCACACACTGATAATTACCTTCGTAGGTAAACTTATCTTGCCAATAACCACTTAACAAACAATTATCAAAATTAGGATAAATCACATACTGACTAAGTGCATCTGAAACATGTTTGCTTGTTCTAAACGGAGATGTTGGCTGAAGAACAACAACTACATGCGGGAATACACCATCTGCATTTAGTTGCCTAACGGAAAACGAAACAACATCATTCACCTGAGCGTTGTCAAGCGTCAATTCCCTTGGCCTGGGTAATACAGCAATCTTATCCTCATCTACACCCTCAACAGTAATATTTTCTATGTCAGTAGAGATAAATATTTTGTCAATTTTTGGTATATTAGCAGAGGTGACAGCACGCTGAATGAGTGTTCTGCCACCTAATTCAGTAATGTTTTTATTTGGTATTCCAACGCTATTTGACTTCGCTGGTATTATGGCTACTATCATCCAAGCAACCGCCCAAATAACCCCTTCTTCTTGTGTTCACTCTCCGTACTTGTAATAGCTACTGGGAGATACCCTATTCCACCATCTGGATTATAGTTTGATTCACCAAGGTCAGGAGCATATGGATACACTCCAGAAGCACTGTAAGCAAAGAATGATGCAGCAGATGTAGCAGTAGAAGCTCTGGATAATCCAGTTATTATTTGTTGTTTTTGCTCTGCGATAAATGTAGTCCCGCAGTATGTGCACACCATTCTTCTACCGAACGACTCGTTAAAATCAGATGCCCCACAGCTAATGCAAACAAGTTTCTCCATTATTTCTCCAATTCAATTATCTGTTTATAGACAGAAATTATCTTGCTAACACCACGATCTGCGTCGTATCGCATACCGTATGTCTCTATGTTAGATTCTGCCCGATCTCTATAATACTCAATTCTGTCTATTATGTCCATAGTACTATAGTACCAATCCTCTGTCCTACTCTGGTAATTTTCTTTGTCATACCCATGTTCAACAAACCTGCCAGAATCAGCTTCAAAAAATTCTTCGTACACAGGGGACTTGGTAGCTGCGAATGGCAATCCTGACATCAAATATTCCGCAACCTTAAGATTGCTTCTCCTGTCGTCATAATCGCCAGCCAACGGTGCCAGCCCAATATCGTAACGCATCAAAGTATTCTGCCAGTTCCACCATGCCGTATATGGAGAAAACATTATGCGATCCTTTCGCATTGGCAACTGGTCTACTACCCTATGATCGCCAACGATAAGCAATCTAATATTGTCTCTTTCTTGTAAAATCTGCTGCAAAGCCTCATTTATGCCACTATCTTTCCATGACTGCACATGACTAAGACTTCCACCCCACCCAAGTATTATATTAGGTGAATTATTGTGCTTGGGTGCTGCCCTATATAATTTTGTATCCAGAAAATTCGGCACAACAAACTCAGGTGCGCCAACCCTCCAATCATCGGACAGTATAGCACTGGGGGTTATTAATGCCGTACACACATCAAGACCCTTTTGAAACTGGTCAACTGGATGTTCGTCCATTTTAGTAGAATATTCTACGCCAGTGGGCAACCTAACCTCAACCTCACCATGCAACCAAAATGGCGCAGCAGCATTATCATCATGAATCATCTGATAGGCATCGTCAAAATCAACTACAACTGCCTTCCCTTTACTTCGCCAATACAAAATGTCGCCATGAGTATCGGTCACAAGAACGCGCTGAAGATGTATAATGTCAGCCTTCTGACATATAGATCTAGCATATTCTGTTTTCGCCATCCATTGACGAACATTAAGTATATGAACCTCATAGCCAGCCCGAAGTAGAGCGTCGGCAGGCGTTGACACTCTGAATCCACTGCTGTTGTATTCAGAAATCCCGTCAGCAACTATATAACAAATTACCATGCCCTCTCTCTCAGTTCTTCTAGTCTATCCGTAGCCCATTTATTACCGGGATTGATATTTAGGGACTTTGAAAATGACATAAATGCTTCATCCATATTGCCTGCATCAAGTTCTATTTCCCCAAGATAGCAATATGCACTCCAGTCATCAGATCTCTCTGATACAAACCATTGTGCTGTGTGCATAGCATACCCAAGGTTCCCATGCTCCATAGCCCTAACGCCGCTAATTATAGCTATAACAGACTGTGGCTGATGCACATGCATCAAAGCCTGCATAGCAGGGTGTTCGTCTGCAATCCTGTCTATAACACCCTTTAAACTAAATACCTTGCAAACCTCTTCGGCACGCTGATACTTAATCTCCTTTAATTTCTGTATAGGCTCTTTGTCAATCCCAGTTAAATTTATGTTATCCATTTCATGCGCCATAGCTACAATCTCCGCTTCATTTATTTCGTTAGCTATCCTCAATTCAAATGGATTTACCATTCCCCAGGCCATCTCTGGGTGCTTTTTACACAATGTTAATCTGTGGTAGCCCTCCATTCTGCACCGATTAAAAAATTCATCCATAGAATATCTATGGTAATGATAGTTTATTGCCCGTGGTTCCATTATGGCTTGTACAGCATCACCATACCTAGTTAACCTGTAGCCAAATTCAACATCTTCCCATGCTGCGCCAGAAAAATCCTCATCAAATCTCTCGTTCAGAAATAGCTGTTTGTTTATAGAATAATTGGTTGTCAAACAGAAACCTGGGGAAATTATTCTTCTCCACGATCCATCTTTGTTCTTTAGATTTTGCCATGCTGCCTGCAATCCAGTCTCATCAATAAAGTTAGTAGTACGAGATATTACATCTGGGTGCCAGGGTGTGTACCCCTGAACCACCTGAGCACCATACATGTGCGATCTAGCATGCCATCCCACAAGATCTTTGTGTGCAAAACAATCTGCACCAATAAATAAAATAACATCATCCCTGGCATATTCTGCCAGTGCATTTCTGCCGCGTGCTGGGCCAACATTTTCTTCTGACCTTATAATCTCTAGCGGAAAATTAAATTCACTAGGGGCAATAAGATCCTGTATTCTCTTCTCGTTGCCATCATCAAATATAATGCACTCGAATCCATCATAGGACTGTTCTTCTAACGTGCTTAAAACTCGTTTTAACAGGTCTATCTTACCATATACTGGTATACACACACTCGTCATTATACAATCCACTTAGTGGCTTGTAGATAGGACGCTATTCTGTCTGTCGAACGGCCATCTGCAAGCGGTAATCTTTCTTTCATAAACTCTTCGGTGCCTACCGGATTTGACAACAACTCTCCTATAGGGCTTAAATCATCGCCTTGAATCAATCTTGCAGCACCCAGTCTTGACAACGGTTGATCTATGCCAATGTAGTCCATGTCAAGTTCAACAACCTGCTTGCCAAGGCACAGTGCCTCAATAGATACCGTACTTGTTTGAGTTACTACTATGTCACTAATAAACAAGAATGGCGATGCATCATCATCACTGAATACTTTAAGATCAGGAAATGAATTCTTTATTTGGTCTACACCACCTTGAAATGGATGCAGTTTTAAAACAATCTCAAACCCGTTTGATGTGCAGTAATTACTTAGTGCTTGAATGGCCCTGCCAGTATCGCCTTTATATAAATCCAATCTAGGTGGGGCAAACAGAACAATCTTTTTGGCTGAGTTTATCCCGTACTGCATGCATATATTTTGTCTAGCTATTCCGTATTCATCTCTCTTGATTACAGAAATCCATTCATCTAAATGAGGGGGGCCAACTGGAACAATCGTACTGCTGTCGGCATAAAACTCTCTATCGTAATCAGACCACGAAAACAACACATCGGTATAGTCAGTCCCCATAGAATACTTGCCAAGATCTTCCTCTTCTCGCTCAAGTATGATTCCCTCCATAAGCGAAACTGTTTTCATCCCACGTTGTTTTGCCAAATAAAACAACATTTTCACCCAGAAGTTGTTTTCATGCAATCCAATAACTATCTCTGGCTTGTTGTCATCAAGATAATGACTAAACCCGTGCAGTGAATAAACGGCCTCTCTTAGCGAAGACGCAAGCCAAAATGGGGCATTATATGGAACAAGATCTCCCATCATAATTAAATCAGTTGCTTCTGCTTCAGCCTGCCCTACTAGGTCGTGCTCCATTACATAGTCGTGTGCATGATGAAATGAACTTATCCCATACTTGTGCAAATACTCTGTCGATGGATCTATGTTAATGCTGTTGCTGGTAACAAGAAACTGAATGTTGTAACCAGCACTGCTTAATTTAACTACCAGAGGTAACAGCTTGATTGCATGATGAATTCTACCAAGAAATACTGTTACTTTCATTCCGCAACCTTAATGCCTTCGGGGGCAAGCAAACTAGCCATATTCATGCGGCCATAATCTATTATTTTAAATGTACTTAATTTGCGCGGTGAATATCTGTCATCCCATCTGAATGCAATAACCTCATCACACATATACGCAACATTTTCGTCATTCTGAATAAAAAATTTATACTCATGAAGAACATCCTTTGCTAATTCCCCAGACCTTGTATCTACTGGAAATAAAAGTATATTTTTATCCGTATTCATAGATAGAAATAATCTTGTTTGCCACTCATCTCGTTTGTCAAACATAACTCCAATAACTGGTAAGTTATTTGTGAAGCCCAATTCTGCTTTTCCTCTTTCTTGAGACTCTGCTTGCCTCCTGGTAATTATTCTTGTCTTTTCTTTTTCTCTTACCCTTACCGCTGTTTTCATCCTTATCTTTTTTAGGAATTCTTCATCCTCCCTTGAATCAACCCATATCTCATCAAATTCAAACCGTGGAGAATACAAAACAAATTCGGCAGTCCGTATTGGATTAGTTTTCACTGCAATATAATGTGCGTCTTCAGGGCATATATTCCAAGGATACGGACTATCCAAATCTAGAGACACATACAGATAATCATACTCAAAACTTCTGATAAAATCCAAGTTAGATTTCGCACCATAATCAAACCAGAATTTAAGCCTATCTAATGACAAAACCTTCCACACGGGCAATTCTGTCCCCAGAAAATTACCGTATGACTCCATAACCCCTGGTAACATTTCATCTGCAAACATTCTGTCTTGCTCTGATATGCTCATTGTTTTTTGCTTAATGGGGAAGCAACTGATACCAAGATTAAACATATCATTAGCAACATTATCATATGGTGTTACTACGGTTACGTCATTTTCATTATGCTCATGCAGCAATATGTCTAGCATGAGTTGCGACATTGTTGTTATGACAAATAGAGATTTCATCTAGTAAGCATTCCCGCTTCTAAGTCAACAACATGTCCAATCTTAAAAAGAATATCTATTTGTTTGTCAGACAGTTTTTCAAACGTAAATACCACTATACACGAATAAAACGTTGGTGACGATCCATCTATCCCCTCTGGGGCATCATATTTTATTCTTTTATGTGGCTTTATTAAGTATGCAGCATTTTCCCTAGCTCCACTAAACCCCTTTGTCTCCCAGTTATACGGTAGAACCAATACAGATGTTACGCCACTGTTTAGAAATTCCATCTGGGCCTTATCAATCCATGCTCCATATGCACCCTTTGAGTGTGGCGGATTACAGAATACCACTTCTTCTTCCCAAGATTGCTTTAACCCATTTCTTTCTTCGTTTATATATCTTGGAAATTTAGTATTGTCATAATTAGCGGCAGCATCTATGGTGAAACAAAAAACATCAGATAATATGTCAACAATCCAGTCAGGAGTTTCCCAATAATTACGAATGCCACTATTCTTTTCATCGTCAATAAATTCATCTTTATATTGTGTCATATAGACTTCAATCCCTCCTTTAAGAATGATTTAAATATTGATTCCCATTGTTCCGTAGCCTGCCCAACGCTCCTTGTCTGGTTCTCTGGACTATTAATCAATTCGCTTGTCTTTTCATATAGCTTTCCAGCAAACCCTGGCTGCGATGGGTCTATAGACCAATCTGCTGCTCCGGCTTCAACCATGTACCCCCGAACCTTGTCATGGGTCGCTATCGCTATGGTGGGTGCCCCAAGTCCAGTACCGCATATAACGCTGTGCCCCCTCATTCCTACAACAAGATCTGCCTCTTCGTATGTTTTAAAGAACTCTCTGGCATAAATTGGATGATAAACCCCAGTAACTCTTACTTTAGATCTTAATGTGTGCTCTCTAATTTTCTCAGCCATATAGACTGGTATCGTTAGATCGTCATATGTATGTGTAGCAATACACACCTGAACACCATGATTTGCTATCGTGTTTTCAAGGTACTCCCATATTCCACTTAGAAATTTCGCATATAATTCCTTGCTGCCAAGTCTATTCTCTGCGCCATCTGTTGCTATTTGAACAACAACCTTTTTCACCCCAGGTATAGGTGCAAAATGCGGTGAATGACTAATATTCGATGTGTCAACAAAAAACCCTGGATCTGGTATCTTTTGAATGTAATCATGTGCATCAGAAGAAATTATACGCCCAAGTCTTTCTCTTGACCCATCCATGCGAACCGAAAAGGGAATGCTGTTTGACTGACAATATAATATAAAATCAGATAGTACGTCTTCGTGAAAAAATTCCTGTGACCTAAATTGATTGTGTCCAAGGCCAACAAACATTATTGGTGCCTCTATTTTATCGATCTCATCCATTGACAATCTAAACGCAGTCCCAGTTTCCTTTCTACCATGGTGGCCGTCTATAGCCCCCCCGCCACCTACTATAACAAAGTCTGGGTTGTGTCCATTTATGCGTTCAGCAGATAACTCTGATAGATAATCAACAATATCAATTTGAGAAAAATCAACGGGACTTTGCAACACCTCTGCCACAGCCCACATAATGCCCGAAGTTATTGCCCCATCACCAATATTGATTGTATGAGATCCTATATGGACAATCTTTGGGTTTCTGCCCAGATTAACATTGACCGGATTGTGGTTTGAAATAGCAGCCCTTATTCTGTTTCTGAGTGCCAATGCGCGTTCCCTCAAATACATGCG
>Ga0114919_10005541_pt1 | contig 10070 bp, 6 predicted proteins | sample BlataG_FD_88682 | JGI IMG/M metagenome (GOLD analysis project Ga0114919, IMG submission 88682) | Deep subsurface microbial communities from Black Sea to uncover new lineages of life (NeLLi) - Black_00105 metaG | ecosystem: Environmental > Aquatic > Marine > Oceanic > Sediment | place: Atlantic... | reverse complement strand
GTTATAAGTTATAGGTTTATAGGTTACGATCTTTTACCAACCGAAATTCTCCTCCCTGGAAAGGAGCCAGCCCGAACGACTGATTCGTTCAGTCGGGCGGGGAGTACCCGACCGAAGGGAGGGGGAAGTGGTTGATTTTCTTTATCTACCTCTCCATCCCCCGCCAAACACTGCCAGGTCAAGAAGACCCTGGCAGGTTATTCCCTCACACAAAATCGTCTCGGTTTTCACATTTTACTTTTTACCTTCATTGTTCCTGCCAATGCTGCCTCAACTACCGCAATTATCCATTATCTTCGTTCTGCGCTATCTTCAGTCAGCACTATGCGTTCCGCCCTATGCGCCTTTTGCTCTTTGCGCTATGCTCTCTGCTCTTCGCCCCATGTTTTCCATATCCATCCACCTCTACATCCGTCGGACGGATTTTCCCACTCCTCAGCCTTAGCCTTAGCCTCAGCCTTCTTTTATCTTTCCTCCTTATGTTTTCTGGCAGCAGTCTGAATGCATTCCCTTTCTGCCAGTATTACCGATACACCATGATAGTCCAATTCCTCTTTTAGCGCCTTTACATTTTCATCATGATGTTTTTTCAAAGGTTCAATTTTCCGCAGGTGGACAGGATCAACCCCCAGTCCTTCACAGATGCTTTGTAAACGTCCTGTTGCTGCGGATTCTTGTCCGCCTGTCATACCGGTTGTTGAATTATCAGAAATAATTAATGTAATCGGTGAATTTTTTATCACTGCATCAAGTAAACCGGTTATTCCTGAGTGAGTAAATGTAGAATCTCCGATAACTGCCACCGAAGGGAACAAACCTGCATCTGCTGCTCCAATGGCCATGGTTACCGAAGCCCCCATATCAACACAGGAATTAATGGCATTGAACGGTGGCAATGCTCCCAGGGTATAGCATCCTATATCGGAAAACACCCGTCCTTCCAGTTTTTCTCCCAATGCCTCAATCAGGGCATTAAAAACATCAATATGTCCACAACCCTTGCACATGCCTGGCGGACGATTTTTAACAACTTCAGGCACTGGTAAACCAATTTCTTGTTCTATTCCAAGCGCTTTACCTACGATATTTGGATTAAGCTCACCATCCCGCGGAATGTCACCACTCAGGCGACCTCTTACCGGTGTGCCCTTTTCCTGGAATCCTTTAAGCATTTCTTCAACAAACGGGGCACCATCTTCCAGCACAAGAATCTCTTTGTTTTCATTCGTCATTCTATCTATCATTTTTTTTGGAATAGGATACTGTGAAAGCTTCAAAACGGGATGATTGATGTTACGTCCGGGATAATTTTCCATCAGGTAATTATAGGCAATCCCACATGCAATTATTCCAAGACTCTTATCCTCACCATCATAATATTGATTGAATCCGGAACCATCAGATTCTTCCACGAAGCTTGGCTGGTTAGCTAACAAGTGCTTATATCTTACCCTGGCAATAGAGGGTAGCAAAACAAATTGTTTTGGATCTTCAGGTAAAATAAGATTATTCTGTTCTTTCACGGAAAACCTTTTTACTCCTGCCCTGGAATGTGACAATCTGGTAGTCAACCGTAGCATGACCGGAATTCTATATTTTTCCGATATTTCAAATCCCTTATATGCCATATCATAGGCTTCCTGTTGATTGCCTGGCTCCAGAACGGGTACCAAAGCAAACTTGCCATAGAACCTCGAATCCTGTTCATTTTGAGAAGAATGCATCGACGGATCATCAGCCACGGCAACAATCAATCCGCCATTTACTCCGGTAATAGCTGCATTCATGAAGGGATCGGCTGCTACATTTAAACCAACATGCTTCATACAAACCATGGATCTTTTGCCGGCATATGCAAGCCCTAAGGCTGCTTCCATCGCCGTTTTTTCATTGGCTGACCATTTTCTTTTAATATTCCTCTCTGCCGCTTCCTTTGATCTCTGTACATATTCCATTATCTCAGTAGATGGAGTACCCGGATAACCATAAATACCTGATAATCCAGCATCAATAGCACCCTGGGCTACTGCCTCATCTCCTAATAGTAATAATTTTTGCATATATAATTATTTGTTACTAGTTAGAGTCCGTCTATAAAGTCCGAAAGTTTATATAAAAATTAAAAATCACAAATGACATCCCGAAAGCTTTCGGGACCAAAATACAAATAAATAACAAATTACAATTTCGGAATTTCAAAAAATATTTTTTTTTCATTCAGTTAATAGTCGGCAGTCCACAGTCTTCAGTCCACAAAAAAGTAAATAACAATCAAACAATTATAACACTGAAAAGTATAAATAACCCAGTCTTCAGATTGCCGACTGCCGACTGAAGATTGCCGACTTAAAAATGCAAAGTATAATGAAATTAACCATTATCAAGCAATAAACATTAAACTTAGCCCCGATGGCTATCGGGGCGATCTCATGATCCGCCTGGCGGAGAGTAAATTCCGATACAATTAAATAAAATCAACTGCATACTGTAACAACTAATTTTTGGAATAAAATTTGCTACTTTTGGATAATTACATAAAACTCCCGCTTTTAATTGTAGTTGAATGAAAATCCCTTTATTAGCATTTCTTATCTTATCTGTCCTGCCAATTCAAATCTTTGCACAGGAAGAGAAATTCATTCAGATGTCCGGAGTAGTTTATAATCAAAATTCCGAACCTATACCCTATGTACACATTGTTTCAAAAACGACATGGAGGGGAACCATAAGTGACAGAACCGGATTATTTTCCTTCATTACCGGGGCAAAGGATACCATCCTCTTTTCATGCGTCGGATATAAAAAAGGCTATTACATTGTGCCCGATACATTAAAGGATTATTACTTCACTATCGATGTTTTTATGGAAAGAGATACCATATTACTACAGGAAGTCGAAGTTTTTTTATTACCCGCAACCTATGAGGAATTCAAGGAAGTTGTTTTAAGTCTCGAACTGCCTTTAGATGATTATGAACGAGCCAGAAAAAACATTGCTATTATCCAAACCCAGATAGCCCTGAGTGAGTCTATTGAACCTGGTGTGAGTTTCAAACAGGTTATGGAGCAGCAATATCTCAAAAACATAACATATGGACAGTACCCGGTTATTAATAACTTATTTAATCCACTGGCCTGGGCAAAATTTTTCGATGCACTAAAAAAAGGCAAACTCAAAATTTACAATTCCCGTAAGGAGAAATAACATTTCATCTCCTTCCAGCCCTTACAAATTTTTCCAATAAAACTGCTTTTCACAGGAATACACAATTATTGAACAAATAATAAGTTTATTTTATTGGATAAAGTTGTAGGTTATGGGGTACTGGTGATGTGTTACGGGTTGCAGGTTGCAGGTTACGGGTTGCAGGTTTACTCACTCTCACATGCCTTCCTACAACCTGATCCCCGAAAAAAGGGGACAGGCGTGAAGTTTGGTTTTTACTTTTGCCTTTTTACTTTTGCCTTTTGCCTTGTAACATGCAACCTGTGACAGGCAACATAAGAAAACATAGAAATAACTTAACTAAGGGTTTGATTATAGTAAAAGTATATCTTCTTATTTTAACCCAATCTGTTATAGCACAGGTTAATTCAACAGTCTTTGGGCTGGTTTCCGATGCTCAGAATATACCTGTTAAAGCAGTTAATATTTCAGTATCCATACCGGATTATGGAACAATTACAAACGATAATGGACTTTTTGAGCTACAACTTCCGGCAAATGAAAATCTTACTCTTACATTTTCATGTGTAGGATATGTAAGTAAAGAAATGTCGTTGAGAATGCAACCGGGTGAAAAGAAAGAGTTAAATGTAGCGCTTGAAACTTTTGTTGATGAACTTCAGGAAGTTGAAATCATTGAAAAAATCGACCGTAGCGCTGTTTTTGTTCCTTTGAATATGAAAGATTTCAAAGCCCTGCCAAATGTTTCGGGAAATATCGAATCTTTACTTAAAACTTTTCCGGGAGTTGCTTCCGGTAACGAGTTAAGCTCTTCATATTCTGTCAGAGGTGGAAATTTTGATGAGAATCTGATTTATGTAAACGATATTGAAGTATACCGTCCTTTTTTAATCCGTTCAGGACAACAGGAAGGATTGAGTTTTATGAATCCCGATATGGTTTCTTCAATCCGGTTTTCCGCCGGCGGATTCGATGCAAGTTATGGAGATAAAATGTCTTCTGTTTTGGATATAAAATATCGTCGTCCTGATAAATACAGCGGGACGGTTTTTTTGAATCTGCTCGGAGGATCTGCTTTTATCGAAGGAATATCCAAAAACAACCGTTTCACTCACACAACAGGCTTACGATATAAAACAAACCAATATTTGTTAAACACACTTGAAACCCAGGGAAATTACAAACCTGTTTTTGCCGATCTCCAGACTTATTTAACCTGCTCTTTATCAAAAACCCTGGAGTTGGGATTTCTGGGTAATTTTGCAATGAACAAATACCAGTTCCTGCCTGAAAGCCGCGAAACATCTTTTGGCACCGTTAAAGATGCGGTACAACTATATATTCTGTATGATGGAAAGGAGCTGGACAAATTCACAACGTATTTTGGGGCTTTTTCAGCCAGATATCAGCCTCATAGCAATCTATCCCTGAAATTAATCGTTTCAGCTTTTAATACCAGTGAAGAAGAGACCTTCGATATTCAGGGGAGGTATTCTCTTAATGAACTGGATAAAGAACTTGGGTCGGAAAATCTTGGCGACAGCATTATGAACATTGGAATTGGCAGGTTTTTAAATCACGCCAGGAATTATCTGAATGCCAATGTTCTGGCAGTAGCCGCAAAGGGAGACTATTTCCAGGGGAATTTTCGCCTGAAGTGGGGCATCAAAATCCAGCACGAAATAATTCATGACGACTTAAACGAATGGAAACTTATTGATTCAGCAGGATACTCCATCCCATACTCCGGCAATCAGATAAATCTGGCAGAGCACATACCGGGAAGAAAGATTAATCTATACTCTACCCGCATTACCTCCTATATTCAGGATTCATACAAATTTATGATTAGTAATACGAATTTTGAGATAACAGGAGGTCTTCGTACACATTATTGGGATTTTAACCGGCAGTTTATTTTCAGTCCCCGGTTTTTACTTACCCTGTATCCCAGCTGGAAAAAGCCGGTAACTTTTCATGCAGGGTATGGTCTTTATTATCAGCCTCCTTTCTATAAAGAATTGAAAGACCCGCAAGGGAACATTAATTACCGGATAAAAGCCCAGGAATCAACCCATTTTACGCTGGGGAGTAAATATAATTTTCTGGCATGGGAAAGACCTTATACGTTTAGTACGGAAGTTTATTATAAGAAGCTAAATCAATTAATACCTTATAAAATAGATAATGTCAGGATTAATTATTCAGGGAAGAATATGGCAAAAGGATATGCAGTTGGGATGGATATGAAAATAAACGGGGAATTTGTTCCGGGAGTTGAATCATGGTTTAGTCTTTCCTTCATGCAGACAAAGGAGGATATCCTGAAAGATTTTTACTACAACAAAGAAAACGTAAGAATCGAACCGGGATATTACCCCCGCCCTACCGATCAGTTGATCAATTTTGGATTATTTTTCCAGGATTACCTTCCTAAAAATCCTTCTTTCAAAGTTCATCTTACTGCAATATACGGAACCGGTATTCCTACCAGTTCTCCCTTCTCTGAACGCTATGATAATGTTTTTAGAATGCCTTCTTACAGAAGGGTCGATATAGGGATATCAAAAGAAATTATTGGAACATCAAACCCTAATGATATACGAAACCCTAAGGGTTTTTTAAAACCCTTAGGGTTTGATGTTAAAAGCATCTGGATTGGATTGGAAATATTTAATCTGCTCGACATTAACAATACTATTTCCTATTTGTGGTTAACAACGGTTAATAATCTAAGTCTTCAAACCAATCAATACGCCATACCCAATTATCTTACCTCCAGGAGAATAAACGTAAAGATTTCAGCAAAGTTTTAATTTTAAGACCATAAGGGTTTTTAAAAACCCTTATGGTCTCATTGTCCTAAAAATAATCAAATCAAACTTAACCCCAATTGATTACCTGATATTTAAGTTCCACTTTTGCAATATCAAGTGAATCAAATTTTTTTATCGTTTATGAATTTCGGAGTCATAACCCCAATTGCAGCCAATGGTTGGTGTATGGTGCGTTTTAATGCGCTATACACGGTGTGTGTAAGTTTATTTCAATTCGCAAGCCATTTTCATTTTATAATTATATAGATGATGACTTTATTATATCTAGCCAAAAGCTCCTTTTTTTAGATTGTTTTGGCTATTTATATCTAAACGAATAGATGATCCATTGTAAGCTCACTTTGAACATATTGACTGCTGTATTGATTAGTAATCAAGCCGTAAGACGTTATGAAAGTAACAAATACATTCTTTTTGGTTTTAGTACTAGAGGAAAAAGCATTAACCTTTTTTGCTATTTCTTTGGAATATTTTTTATCGATTGCATATTCCGTATTGTAAAATTTCATTTCACATAGATTAATTACATTGTCATCTCTATCTATTAGCAAATCAATCTGAGCACCATTTTGGGTATTTTTTTCAATCCAACTTCCATATACTGCGTTGATTCCGGAAATTTTTAGTCCTTCCTTTATTTGCTCCACATGTTTTATACAAATAGTTTCAAAACAAAAGCCAGACCAAATTCTGTAGGATTGTTGCCCATGCATCTTAATCCAAACACCGCTCTTAGAAGGTTTAGTATTTTCAATGTATTTAATATAAAACATTGAATATTCATCAGTTAGTCGATAAATTGAATCTTTAGTCCCTTGGTAGGGTACATATTTCTCTATGAATCCAGATTCTTCTAACTCTATAAATGTTTTGGTGAGCGTACCTCCTGATTTTATCTTACTTTTAATTAATACTTCAGTTCTAGTTAAACCTTTACGAACAGATGCCAATGTTCTAATTATTGCTTCATGATTATCATGTTGGTCAAATAAAGAAGCAAAAACATTATTGAACTCTGATCTTAGAAATCCATTCTTATTAAAGCATAATCGGTCAAGGGCTTGTGCTACACTTTCGCCAGGTAAAATTTTTTCCAAATAATAAGGAACTCCTCCTATAGCCATATAAATTTGTAGTATATCGTATCGGGAGAGTTTAACTTTATTATGTTTTAATAGTTGTTCAGTTTCATACAAATTAAAAGGGACTAACTGAATTTTATTGGTTAACCTGTTATGAAGTCCTCCTTTACTTTTAATGATATTCTTTATCATGTAAGAGGCTGCAGATCCGCAAATCACCACCACTAAATCATCTCTTTTTGATGCATAGCTGTTCCAAAAGTTGTCGAAAGCCGGGAGAAAGTTTGATTTTCGAGTATCGAGCCATGGAAATTCGTCAATAAAAATCACTTTCTTCTTCTTAGAAGTAAGCATATCAATGTATTGACTCAATTGATGAAATGCTTCAATCCAATCGGAAGGTTTTTTGAAATTGGTATTTTTAGCAGAAAGAGTAAGGTGAAAATTATTGAGTTGTTGCTTTAAGGGAACTTTGTAAATGCCTGAAAACTCAAACTGAATATCATTTTTATATACTTTCCGAATAAGAAAAGTTTTACCCACCCTCCTTCTGCCATAAACTGCAATAAGTTCTGGTCGATTACTTTTTAAAGCATTTAATAAGATGGATATTTCAGATTTTCTACCAATTAATTTCCTCATTATTTGTAATTATAAGCAGCCAAATGTACTAATAAATGATTAGTTTTGGCTACTTATGTGAGTATTATTTATTGAGAGATTTAAATTAGCCTTTATAGTAAATACTCACTTGTTAGCTGTTTTTGGGAGATACTAATTGAGTCCGGATAAAGTTCATGCCACCTGAATGACGCCTGCCATGCGGACAGTAAACAGGTTTCCTCCGCACTTATCACTGCATTCATAGCTCTACAGCTTTTGACAGAATGTTGCACTTTCTCGACACCTCTTCAGTAGTTACCGTTAGTTCATCTCCTTTACCCATACCTATATATCTCTTGGATATACTTTTCCTAAACGCTTAGCACCTTGGCTCTTTACCAAAGCACCTTTAGGTGGTTTGAAGCCCTCTCCTGTAAGATGACTTCGGTGGGTCGGTTCCACCATCTCAATTACAGCATGCAGTGAATTTATTGCCGATCACTGCTTCTCGGCACACCTATAAATAGTTGCCGATTGCGGAGTGACTTCCTATCAGGATACACTGACCTTGATGCGGGCTACAACCCTTGAATAACCTACATCCCCGGCAATTATTTATAGCACATGTTGTAAGCTTTTGCTTTTTAATATTTTATGATTTATTATGTCCAAAATATCTTATTAATAACTCATTTACTTCATCTTTATCAAAATGTTCAGAGTCAAATTTTTCTCCTAACCATTCAATAAAACTTTCATATTCCTCATGATCAGGTTGTTTCAATATTTCTAACATATCTGAATACCCCCAAATCCCGCCACAATCTTCCGGCGGACAATTCATTTTACCTGTCAAACAAATTGGATTTTTAAACTCGTCATTAAAAGGTAAAATCTTCTCAAGAAGAATATCATGCTCCCAACTGTCGCCGAAATCATACTCGTATTTAAGTTTATCTTTCTCTTTCTTTAAAAAAAAGTCCAGCTTAATTTTTCTATAATCATTGATTGGAAAGTCATCCCAGTCATCTACGGAAGGTATCCCATAATACTCGTTATTTTTAATAAATTGATGTAAATGGGAATTTGTCCACCCCATTGATATCTGAATTATCTTGTGAATTTCAGATAATAAAATGTCAGATGGCACTAATAATCGTCTCCAAATCTTAGGTTTGAATCCTTTTAACGAAATCTGAATCTGGTATATTTTCTTTGTCATGTTTTTTGCTTTCAAATATAGCTAAAATGTTGTTTCGGTGTCTCTTTGCAATTGCTTACAACGATTGATGGTATGGCCAGTAAGGGATTGCGGGCTTGTCAACCTATCAAGATACACCGAAAATGATGCGGGAGATGATGTCCGAAAACCTCTGAAACCCTTATTGGCTATACCATGTTAGTGCATTTTTGTTTTTGTCAGTCTATGTGTAAATGAAAAAATGTTTTGTAATGTTGTGATTTTTTCATAATAAATTTAAAGGTCAATTAATCTAATTTCATTTTCATTATTTCCAGAGGCTGCGATCAAATAGTTGTACCCTTTTGTTTTTGTATAATTGCTTGCTGTTTCAATCGCTGTAATAAATTCATTAAATTCGTCTTCTTTATTAAATTGAAATATCATTAGACGAATATCTGTATCTATTACAGTCAATTTTTGAAAATCATAAATAATCTCATCAATATTTTTACTCCATTCTATTTCACACGCTAATTTCAATCCTTTAAAATCTGTTTGCCAATTTTTCCCTTCATTTGCCCAGCATAAATCAAACAACCATTCTCCCTCCATTTTCTCTTTATTTGGATATACTGTATAGCCATTTTTTTTACCTAAATTATACAATGTCTTTTTGAAAGCAGTTGTCCACTCACGCTGGCTTTTGTGTTTTTCCCTGTGAGTTTTCTTTAGTGATTCTTTTATTTTATCTGTCAGTGAATTATTATTCATTGGAGTATATTTTGGTTTATATTTTTTAAACTATCGTGTCGGTAAGTCATTTGTGATTATCAATTTAGGTATTTTCAAGTAATTGTCCTCCGTGTCGTTTATTGCATTGGGTAACCGGGTAGCTTACGCCCCCTAAGAACCGTACGTGCGACTTTCACCGCATACGGCTCAAGCACTCTTAAGGCTTTCCCGGCGAAGGGAAACCCGGCTGTTAACGTTAGTTTCCTTTTCCACAAATTTAGTTATTTGCTTACACTCTTTAGCTAAATCCTCTCTCCATTTTAAGCGCTGGAAAAAGTACTTGTCAAATTCCGGCAAGTATGGGTTAGCGTTGCTTTTAATCTTCACATGATACCGAATTGGAACGTAGGAAATCCTGTATAGCCTGTGGCATTGGACTTTCTTCT
>Ga0114919_10005539_pt1 | contig 10073 bp, 10 predicted proteins | sample BlataG_FD_88682 | JGI IMG/M metagenome (GOLD analysis project Ga0114919, IMG submission 88682) | Deep subsurface microbial communities from Black Sea to uncover new lineages of life (NeLLi) - Black_00105 metaG | ecosystem: Environmental > Aquatic > Marine > Oceanic > Sediment | place: Atlantic... | reverse complement strand
TGACTCTGCCTGGCGAAGGCGAAGCGCCGTTTACGCCCTCTTCGTCACCTGCTGAGACCGAGAAGATGGAAATTACGATTATGAAAGCGGGGCGGGTGACAGGTTTACTGCACGAGTGCAACAAGGGACAAAAAGTTGGTATTCGCGGGCCCTACGGCAACGGCTATCCGGTGAAAGATTTTGTCGGCAAAGAAATCTACATCGTCGGCGGCGGCGTAGGTCTGGCACCAATTCGGTCTCTATTTTTGACCCTGGTCGAGAGAATCAAGGACTTCAAATCCGTGGTCTGCCGGTATGGAGCCAAGACACCTGACGATTTTATTTACAAAAAAACGCTTTTCGGCGCCTGGCAGAAGCTCTCCGGCGTTGATATTAAACTTACCGTCGACGAAGCAAAAGGGGACTGGAAAGACAATGTCGGCGTAGTAACCACGATATTGAAGCCCAAGGACGTGAAGATTAACAACGCCGTTGCGGTGGTCTGCGGCCCGCCTATTATGATGAAATTTGCCACCTTAAAGCTGCTGGACTTCGGATTCGGCGGTGAAAACATTTATCTTTCAATGGAAAAGAACATGAGCTGCGGGATAGGTAAATGCGGCCATTGTATGCTCGGCAAGTATTATGTCTGTAAGGACGGACCCGTCTTTACATACGATAAAATAAAGGACTATGCGGATATTTGGGCTTAAAAAAAGCGCGGGTCGCGGCTTGTGAATTGAGCCGCGAGACAGGAGCCCCGTTAGATACAGCAAAGAAAAATTATCTAACGGGGCGAGATACGGAACTCGAAATTATGGGTGCGAAGTTAATAATAGATTTAGCAAAATGCAAACTGCAGGACGAATCCAACGTGCAGTGCTCGTACAAGCATCATCCTGAAAACAAAGGCATCGACGCGCTGCTGGAAATGGTTCGTTTCGCCCTGATATGCCGCAAGTGTGAAGCCGCGCCGTGTGTTAAATCCTGTCCTAACGAGGCATTAGAAAAGGTGCCAACCGAAGATGAGGACTCCGGGATTCTTAAACGGGCAAATATGCTGTGCACCGGGTGCGGTACCTGTGCGATAGCTTGTCCGTTCGGAACGATATATACCGACCTGATACCATATCCCTCCAGCGTTTGCGATGTTTGCAGAGGCAGGTTGAGAGAAGGCGAAAAGCCATTGTGTGTTAATACCTGCGAGGATGGAAGCATAGATTACAAGGAAGTTGACGCGAGCAAAGAGACGGACATGATAGAAGTTTTTGAAGATATCGTAGTAAAAGTTGCCGGTGGAGTCCTTTGGGAGCCGTTTTTGAGGGAAAAGACAAAGAAATGACGCAAGCTTTACAAAATTTGTTCTGGATTTTGATTTTTCCGGGCTTTGTGTTCACTGTTTGTTTGGGGCTGGTCGCTTCGTGGATAGTTCGCAAGGTAAGCGCGCTGGTCCAGTGGCGTGTTGGACCGCCGTTTTTTCAGCCATTCTATGACGTCGTAAAATTGATGGGCAAGGAAGTTCTGATACCCGAGGAGGCCCAACAAACCGTATTTAAGGCAGCGCCGGTTGTCGGCTTAGCTGGTGTGCTTTTGCTTTCGACAATGCTGTGGCGGATAACCATCGACCCGACGAGGCTCTTTGTCGGCGACATCATTGTAGCGATTTACCTGATGGTGCTGCCGTCGCTGGCGTTGATTCTCGGCAGCAGCGCCAGTGCCAGCCCTCACGCGGCGGTGGGCACAAGCCGTGAGATGAAACTGGTTATGGGCTATGAGCTGTCGCTGGTTTTGGCCTTTATCGTGGTGATAATAAAAAGCGGCGGGCAGCTCAGCTTGGCGGCGATTGCCCAGCAGACGCCGGTTTTCAGCATATCGGGATTGCTGGCATTTTTGGCTGCGTTATTGTGTGTTCAGGCAAAACTCGGTTTTGTCCCCTTTGATATGGCCGAAGCGGAGACTGAGTTGGCCAGCGGTGCGTTGATAGAATATTCCGGAGCCCTGCTTGCCGTCTGGAAGGTTATGCAGGCAATGATGCTTGTGGCTTTGCCGTTGTTTTTAGTAATGGTGTTCCTCGGCGGATTCACAGCGGCCTGGTGGCCGGGAATTGCCAAGTACGTGTTGGTGCTGGTTTTGTTGATTCTAATCAAAAACACCAATCCCCGTGTTCGCATCGACCAGGCGATGAAGTTTTTCTGGTTTTATTGCGGAATCGCTTTGGCTGTTGCTGTTGCACTTGCATCAATAGGCAACTATTATGGCATTAGTTGGTTGTAGAGGACGTCGCCGTGCCGGCGACGGCTAAACGCGCCAGATGGGACACGAATTTATGAGCTGGAAGATATGGTCATTAAAGAAATCGCCGTGGGTATTCCACGTTAATACCGGGGCTTGCAACAACTGCGACATCGAAATTGTTGACTTGCTGACGCCGAAGTTTGACGTAGAGAGGCTTGGTATCAAACTGGTTGGCTCTCCGCGGCATGCCGACGCTTTGCTGGTAACCGGCGGAGTAACTCGCCAGGCAGCACCGCGACTGCGCGAAGTGTATCGGCAGACGCCTAAGCCCTGTGTTGTCTTTGCTATCGGCGCCTGCGCCTGCGACAAAGGAATATTTACCACCGGTTATCATATGGTCGGTCCGGTAGATAAAATAATCAAAGAAATCGACCCCAATGCAATTATCGCCTATGTGCCGGGCTGCCCGCCAAAACCTGAAGCAATCATATCCGGGGTAGTAACAGCATTGTCCGTTTTATAAGCCAGAAAGAAAAGGATTAGCCACGAAGCCACGAAGACACAAAGAAATTAAAAATTGAAAGAAAGTTAGAAATTAAAAGACAAATATATCCAAACTTTAGTGTTTTGGTGCCTTTGTGGCAAAAAATAAAGAATTATGAACCAGGAAGAACTAAATAGCAAACTATCAGAAATAAAGGACAAGCTCTTCGCAGTCGAGTCCGGCAAGTCGCGTGCCGGTTCTGACAATAGAATATACCTTTCGTGCGAGTCCGAAAACAGTTACGCCGTCAACAAGTTTCTATTCGAAGATGTGCCTTTAAGATTTGTGATTGCTACGGGCGTAGACTCGGACGATTGCTTCGAAGTTCTCTACCATTATGCTTATGACCAAACCAGTTGTGTGATTACTTTGAAAGCTTTTATCCGTGACCGTGAAAACCCGTCGATTGAATCCATCGCGCCATTTTTGGCTGCCGCGGAGTGGATAGAAAGAGAGATACACGACATATTGGGAATCGAGTTTAACAATCATCCCGATATGAGGCGACTAATCCTTGCAGATGACTGGCCGGAAGGCGTTTATCCCCTGCGGAAAGATGCGAAGAAGCCTGCGGACCGTCCGGATGGTGAGCCACCCACCCGTCCTATGGTCCAATCACAATCGCCCGCCCGGCGCACCGCCCAACTGTCGAAACCGGTTCTTGTAGTTGGGCCGTTTCATCCACTCCAGGAAGAGATGGAACATTTCCAGCTTGCCGTTGATGGCGAAATCGTAACCGATATTGATATGCGAATATCTTACAACCATCGCGGGATAGAAAAAATCAGCGAATCGCTGCAGTTTGACCAGGTGCCATTTTTGGTTTCCCGAGTATGCGGCATATGTTCGGCCTCGCATCCTCTGGCTTATGTGCAGGCTGTTGAAGAGATTGCCGGTGTAAAGCCGCCGGAACGTGCCCTGTATGCGCGAACGATTGTCAACGAACTTGAACGTATTCACAGCCATATGCTGTGGTTTGGTCTGGCGGGGCACTTTATCGGCTATGATACGGTCTTTATGTGGACATGGAAATATCGTGAGCCTGTTCTTGATTTGTTAGAGGAAATTACAGGCAACAGAAACAATTACGGCAATGTCAAGGTCGGCGGCTGCCGCGAAGACATCCCTGATGAGCTTAAGCCCAGAATATTAAAGGATATGGACGAACTCGAAAGACGAGTAGAAATGTTAGTAAAGGTAGTTTTTGACGACCCAGTTATACACGCCAGGGTAAAAGGTGTAGGCATCCTGACGAGAGAAGACGCCGTAAGATATGCGGTAACAGGCCCGACAGCCAGGGCCAGCGGCATTGATATTGATGTAAGACGTGACGACCCGTATGCAGCTTATGCTGATTTGGACTGGAATGTGATAACCCAGCCTGAAGGTGATGTTTTCGCAAAGGTCGTTGTCCGTCTGCTGGAGGTGATAGAATCAATTAAAATCATAAGGCAGGCCACGAGAAAACTGCCCGAAGGCCCTGTTACAGTAGAGGTCAGGGAGATTCCGGCGGGCGAAGCAGTCGGACGTGTTGAAGCACCAAGAGGTGAAAATTTCCATTATGTTCGCAGCGACGGCGGTAACAGGCCGGTCCGCCACAAAATCAGAGCGCCCAGTTACGTTAATGTTCCTTCGTTCAGGGCCTCGTGCATCGGCCAGCACATTGCTGACGTTACAATTACACTCGCAGCGGTCGACCCGTGCTATAGCTGCACCGAGAGAATGGCTGTTGTTGACAGACACGGCATTGTTTTACACAATTATGACGCTCTGCTGAAATTGAGTCGTGAGAAAACAGCACGTATAAGTAAGGAAATTGGTGCGCCGGAACTAAAGTTGGAGGATTTCTAAAATTGGATAAGACTCTGCCAATATTGGTTTTTTTGCCTCTGGCCGTGGGCTTTGTGCTGTTGTTTTTGCCAAACAAAATAAAGTCCTTGTCCAAAGCGCTGGCCTTGATTATTTCGGTCATTGCATTTGCGCTGGGCATTCGTATATTCTCTCTCGGTCAGCTTGACTATAGCTTCCCTGTTCTGCAAATAGGCAATGTGAATTTAGAGTTACTGCTGAGCGCCAAGCCGTTAGGAGCATTCATACTAATGTTCGCTATGGGTTTTGGCCTGCTGATAACTTTGTATTCACTAAAGGTACACGCAATACACAATACGAATATTTATTACGGCGCCATTCTGCTTACAATAGGCGGCTCGGCAGGGATACTGCTTTCCAACCATTTACTGTTTTTATTGATATTCTGGGAGATGGTTACCGCTTCACTGTATCTTTTGATAACGACAGGCGGGAAAAATTCCAATTTCGCAGCGACAAAAAGCTTTTCAATGATAGGGGCTTCCGATGCCGCTTTCCTGCTGGGCATCCTTATGGTATGGGCACTTTCCGGGACATTTGTGATTTCTGAAATCGCAAAAGGGCCTGTGGCGACCACATCCTCAATACCAATAATAGCTTTCCTGCTGCTTTTGACAGCCGCTATTACCAAGGCAGGCTCGCTGCCTCTGCATACGTGGCTGCCTACCAGCGGTGAATATGCGCCGGTATCTGTAATGGCACTTTTACCTGCTGCTCTCGATAAACTTCTGGGGATTTATCTGCTGGTAATAATCGTACGGGAGATATTCGTACTCAAGTCTGCGGCCTTAAGTGTTGTCCTTGCGTTTATTGGAGCGGCGACGATTATTATTGCCGTGATGGTTGCGATGGTCCAGCACAATCTCAAAAAGTTACTTTCCTATCACGCCATCAGCCAGGTCGGCTATATGGTCCTTGGCATTGCCACGGGTACGCCCGTTGGCATTGCCGGTGCAATATTCCATATGCTGAACAACGCAATATACAAATGCTGCTTATTTTTGTGCGGCGGTGCCGTTGAACAGCAGACCGGTACGCCTGAATTGGATAAGCTCGGAGGCCTGGGCAAAAAAATGCCGATTACTTTCGTTGCCTGCCTGATAGCCGCTCTCAGCATTTCCGGCATCCCGCCATTCAACGGCTTCGTCTCCAAATGGATGGTTTATCAGGGCATAATTCAGATGGGGACCTCTGCACAAGCCGGCGGTGCAGCTAAACTGTGGCCCATCTGGTTTACTTGTGCCATGTTCGGAAGCACGCTTACCTTAGCTTCGTTTGTAAAACTCATACACTCGACATTTCTATCTCGCCTGCCGGAGGAGCTAAAAGACGTGAAAGAAGTGTCCCCATTACAGACCGGCCCGATGATAGTACTTGCTTCACTGTGTGTCTTTCTCGGGATATTTTATCACGTGCCGCTCAAACACTTTATTTATCCTGCTTTGAATATAGAACCGGGGACCGCTATTTTCGGGACCTGGGCGTCGGGTCTGGCTACACTTTTGTTAGTCGCAGGTATTATTATCGGCGGCCTTATTTTGGCTGTCAGCTTGTTGTCCAGGAAAGTCAGAATAGTACCCACCTGGACGTGCGGCGAAGTGCAGACAAACGACCAAATGAGAATATCCGGAACGCACTTCTACAAAACGGTTTCGTCGATGGGCGGCTTAAGGCAGCTTTACACCGGCCAGGAAAAGGGCCACTTCGATACGTACAACCAGAGCGGCAGATTAGGCCTGGCCTTGACGGGATTTCTGCGATGGCTTCACTCCGGGATTCTACCAGTTTATTTGACCTGGGTGACTCTGGGATTACTGATAGTTCTATTTATAGTTTGTAAGATTTGGTAAAGAAAGAATTAGCCACGAAGACACAAAGGCACAAAGAAATTAAACTTGTCCCCGCGAAAGCGGGGAACTAAAAAGAGACCGGATTCCGCCGTAAGGCGTGCTGTGCACTGCTTCCGCAGGAAGACAGCTAAACCTTAGTGTCTTGGTGACTTTGTGGCAAAAAAAGTGAGGCGGATATGGCTGTATTCTATATTTTGCTGCTGTTTATGATAATTGCTGCGATTATCGCGGTGGAAACCGACAATCTGTTAAGTTCCGTGATATGTGTTGGTGCAATCGGCTTTGGCGGTTCCCTTATATTTCTCTTTTTGCGGGCACCGGACATCGCAATAACTCAGATTGTGGTGGAAGTTCTGGGTTTGATTATCTTGATTCGTGCGACTATCTCTCGTGACCGGACCTTCATTACCGGCGACAGAGAGTTTTTCGGCATGGTCGTCTCGGTAGTGATTATCTTTGTTATCTTCCTTGCCGGGATGAAAGTTTTTGAAACATTGCCTGCTTTCGGAACACCCATATTTGCCACTGTCGGCGACTCTGCTTCTCAAGCCTATATCACCGAGGGGATGCAAAAAACAGGAGCAGCGAATCTCGTGGCCTCGGTCATTCTGGACTTTCGCGCCTACGATACCCTCGGCGAAGCAGCTGTACTGTTTACTTCGATTATCGGGGCAACCGTTATACTGCGAAAAAAGGCTAAAAAGCTGCCGGAGGAACCTGACCAATGAAAGGCATGACGATAATAGTAAAGACCATCAGCAGCTGGGTGAAGGTGCTCATCTTTCTGTTCGGCATTTACATTATTCTTTTCGGCCATCTTACTCCGGGCGGTGGATTTGCAGGCGGCGTGATTTTGGCTTCTTCATACGTGCTGCTTATGTTAGCGTTCGGAAGGGAATTTGCTGAAAAAACCCTGTCTGTCCCGTTTGCATCAAAACTTGATTGCGTGGGCGCCCTGCTGTTTGCAGCCGTGGCCCTTTGCGGGCTGCTTTACGGTGCAGCCGGCTTCTTCTGGAATTTTATCCACCAAAAATACCTGATGGGTACGGATTACGAATTCAACCTCGTAAGTGCCGGCACTATACCCCTGTCAAATATCGCTATCGGCCTGAAGGTCGGCGCGTCGCTATTTCTGGTAATTCTTACCCTCTCAATGTGCTGTAAAGATTTTAAGCCCGGCAGCACAGAAAACGAAAAGGAATAAAACGTTATGCTTTATGCGCTATGCTTTTTGTTGTTTACGATTGGACTGTATTGTGCAGTTACCAAAAAGAACATGGTTAAGATTGTAATCGGCATTATGGTTATGGAATATGCCGTTAATCTTTTCCTGATTATGTTGGGCTACCGCATGGGAGGTGTGGCGCCGATAATTGGCAGAAGCGACCTCGAATCAGGGCTTGGGGGCTTCGTCAGCAAGTCCGTTGACCCATTACCTCAGGCCCTCGTACTCACGGCGATAGTGATTAGCCTGGGTTCTTTGGCGCTTATGATTTCAATATGTGTTAGAACGTACGAAAAATACGGCACCTTTGATATTACTCAAATAAGGAGACTAAAAGGATGAGTGTACCGCTGCCGGTTTTCGTTGCTATCCCTCTGGTCACGGCGTTTTTGCTTCCGGTTTTCGCCAAGAGAGGCAAAGCCGTTGCAACGGTCCTGGCCAACCTGGCGACTATTTCACTATTGGTATTGGCCATTGGCTCTATCGGCCAATCCCGTGTCTATGAAGTTGGCAGGTGGTCCATCCCGCTTGGAATTAATCTTGTCCTTGACGGCTTAAGCTCTCTCTTGCTTCTTGCTATTAGTGTTGTCAGTTCGGCAGCGATGTTCTTCAGTATCAGGTATATGGAGCAATATACCGCCCGGGCAAAGTACCTGAGCTTATTTTTGCTTATGGTCGCCGGTATGAATGGAGTGGTTCTTTCCGGCGACATCTTCAATCTGTTCGTGTTTTTGGAAATTGCTTCACTGGCCTCATACGCGCTGGTCGGCTTTGGCTGTGGACACGAAGAGCTTGAGGCGTCCTTCAAGTACATGGTATTAGGCAGCATAGGTTCGATATTTATTCTTTTTGCAGTCGCCCTTGTCTACGGCAACACCGGCTCGCTCAATATGGCCTACATCTCAGAAGCAATCCAGAGCAACGGTTTAAATCCCGGCCTTACCTTTGCCCTTGGGTTATTTATTGTCGGCTTCGGTCTGAAAGCCGCCCTGGTACCGTTTCATGCCTGGCTGCCCGACGCACACCCATCGGCTCCCGCCCCGATTTCGGCCATGCTCAGCGGCATTCTCATCAAAACCCTTGGCGTCTATGCCCTTGCTCGCGTTGTCTTCAACATCTTCGGCATTTCCTTAGCAACAGGATGGCTCTTGCTGACCTTCGGCATCGTGGGTATGCTCGTCGGGGCGTTTATGGCATTTGGGCAATGGGACCTAAAGAGACTACTGGCTTATTCGAGCATTAGCCAGGTAGGCTATGTAATGTTAGGTATCGGTCTTGGCGGTCTTATTATTGCAAAGGACGGCAATTTGGCCTGGGCCTCGTTGGCTATTCTTGGCGGCCTGTTCCACCTGCTCAACCACGCTGTTTATAAGTCCTTGTTGTTTTTGACCAGCGGCTCAATCCAGATGTCAACCGGCACAAGGCAATTGAGAGAAATGGGCGGACTGGCCGAGAAATTGCCTGTTACCCGCGCGGCCTGTACCGTGGCGTCGGCAGCCATTGCCGGTATTCCGCCTTTTAGCGGATTCTGGAGTAAGCTGATTCTGGTAATCGCATCAGTCCAAGCGGGCTACTACTGGGTCGCGGCAATAATTGTTTTCGTAAGTTTATGCACGTTAATTATGTACCTGAAGGTTCAAAGATACGTCTTCCTCGGCGAGCTGCCGGAAAACCTGCAGGAAATAACAGAAAATAGAGGCTCTATGCTCGTCGCAATGGTATCTCTGGCCTGCTTATGCGTGCTGATGGGATTGCTGCTGACACCGGGCCTGCGGGCCAGTATCTTCGCGCCTGCTGTGAAGGTATTGGTTGACGGCGTTTCGTACTCGGCTAATGTAATTGGAATGTGATGGCCGTTAGGATTTACTGATATGAGAAGACTGATTTATTTTGTTTTAGCGTTTATTATCTGGATGCTGCTAACCTGGCAGACCGGCGCTCAGGTGATAATCGCCGGTTTGATAGCCTCGGCAATCGTGTCACTTTTATTCCACGAAATCCTGCCCGCCGAACATATCATTTTTATTTCACCGGTACGAATGTTTTGGGGCCTGGTTTATATACCGGTATTTTTCTACTATATGATAAAAGCCAATTTCGATGTTGTTTATCGCGCCTTGCACCCGAAGATGCCGATAAAGCCGGGAATCGTGAAAATAAAAACTAATCTGAAAACACAATCCGGTATCACTGCCCTGGCAAATTCGATTACTCTGACGCCGGGCACACTGACCGTTGATTTAACAGACGATGGTTTTTTGTATATCCACTGGATTAACGTAAAATCCGACGATATCGAGCAGGCGACAGAGTTTATCGCTCGAAGGTTCGAGTGGTTCCTGCAGAAAATTTTCGAATAAACAAGGATTAG
>Ga0114919_10005538_pt1 | contig 10074 bp, 17 predicted proteins | sample BlataG_FD_88682 | JGI IMG/M metagenome (GOLD analysis project Ga0114919, IMG submission 88682) | Deep subsurface microbial communities from Black Sea to uncover new lineages of life (NeLLi) - Black_00105 metaG | ecosystem: Environmental > Aquatic > Marine > Oceanic > Sediment | place: Atlantic... | reverse complement strand
CTCAACCTAAAGGCGGCAATGGATTTCTTGGCACGGGTGATAACCGGGTGTTGCCCCGAAATAGCAGTTAAATCCCTCTCCGCCGCTTCCAGAGCCTTAGCATTCTGAACCGCCTCGCCTAAGCCGATATTAAGCACAACCTTTTCCAGACGCGGCACCTGCATTATATTCTTATACCCGTAAAGCTCCATCAGGCTGGGAATAACCTCTTTTTTATACCTTTCCTTGAGACTTGACATTTAATCAATTACCTCACCACAAGAGTGACAAACCCGAACCTTCCTGCCATCAGCCAGGAAGCGAAAGCCAACCCGGGCAGGATGATTGCACTTACTACACAGCAACATAACATCGGACACATGAATTGGCGCCTCCCGCTCGATTATGCCCGCCTGCCTAACTGCCCTCCTTGCCCTGCTATGCCTTTTGACAAAGTTGATGCCTTCCACCAGCACCCGTTCATCCTTAGGGTAAGCAAAGCGCACCTTACCCCTCTTACCCCTATCCTTACCAGCAATAACCAGCACGGTATCGTTCTTTCTGATGTTCATCCTTGCTCACAAGACCTCAGGTGCCAGAGATATAATCTTGGTGAAATTCTTGTCCCTCAGCTCCCTGGCTACTGGTCCAAATATTCTGGTCCCCTTAGGATTATTTTTATCGGTAAGAATCACCGCCGCATTCTCATCAAACCTGATATAAGAGCCATCAGGGCGCCGACATGGCTGAGCACAGCGAATAATAACCGCCCTGACCACCTCTCCCTTCTTCACCAGCCCCCTTGGGGTTGCCTTTTTTACCGAAGCCACAATAATGTCGCCCACCCGGGCATATTTCTTCCCGGTGCCACCTAAAACATTAATACACATAATCTCCTTAGCACCGGTATTATCTGCTGCCTTAAGTCTGCTATAGGATTGAATCATATCACTCTAGCCCGAAACCGATTTTAGGTTATCTCCTCAGGTTTAACCTCCACTACCTCTCCCCTGGTTATTATCTCAGCTACTCGCCACCGCTTCTCTCTGGAGAGGGGGCGAGTTTCCACAATTCTTACCTTGTCTCCCACCTTACACTCATTGTTTTCATCATGAGCTTTATACTTGACCACTCTCTTGATGGTCTTCTTATATAACGGGTGACGCTTGGGGGTTTCTACCGCCACCACCACCGTTTTATCCATCCTATCACTGACTACACGACCAAGCCTAATTTTACGCTTACTTTCCATAGACCATCACCTCATACCTAGCTCTCTTCCCCTCATTATTGTCTTCAGCCTGGCAATCTTCTTTTTAACCCTGGGAATTTCACGGTGGTTTACCAATTGTCTGGTAGCCAAGCGAAGGCGAAGGTTAAACAGCTCTTGGTGAGCTTCCTCCAGTTGCTTTTTCAATTCCTCAGTGCTGAGAGCTCGAATCTCCTCAACCTTCACCTTGAGTCAACCCCCCAGTGGCTAAATCGCTGCCAACGGCTATGCCGGTTTCCCTGAGCACAAATCTGGTATTTATTGGGAGCTTATGCGAAGCCAGGCGCATCGCCCCTCTAGCTACTACCTCGCTAACCCCCCCCATTTCAAATAGCATTCTCCCTGGTTTAACCACAGCCACCCAATGGTCTGGGGCACCCTTACCCCCACCCATACGGGTTTCAGCCGCCTTCTTGGTGACCGGTTTACCAGGGAAGATACGGACCCAGACGTTGCCACCACGGCGGATGTAATGGGTGATAGCACGCCGCGCCGCCTCAATCTGTCGGCTAGTAAGCCAGGCAGATTCCAGCGCCTGTAACCCAAAATCGCCAAAGTCAACCCTATTTCCGGCATGGGCTCTACCCCGGCGGTGTCCTTTATGAGTCTTGCGGTACTTCACCCGCTTGGGCTGTAGCATCTGTCTCCTCTTTTTCCTCCGTTACAGGCGGTTTTGCCCTGGTGGTTTCCCTTGTCCTCCGCTTTGGAGTTTTCTCCTCCGGCTTTACCTCTGACACTGCTTCCGCACTCTCCTCAGCTAGCGGTGCTACCGGTTCAGCCGGTTTTTCTTCCGGTTCTGAAGTGATAGGGGGCTTTGTCTTCACCCTGCCAACGGCTGCTGGCCCGGCAGGCACTTCCTCAACCTCCAGCCTACTAGGCTCGGGAAGAATATCACCCCGATAAATCCAGACCTTCACTCCAATCCGACCCAGGGTGGTACGCGCCTCAGTAAGCCCGTAATCAATATCAGCCCGCAGCGTGTGCAAGGGTACCCGCCCCTGATGCGCAACCTCACGGCGAGCTATCTCAGCACCACCTAGTCTACCGGCACAACTGATTCTCATCCCCTTAGCCCCAGCCTGCATGGTGCGAAACATTGCTTGCTTCATCGCTCTGCGGAAAGCAACACGATGCTCAATCTGCTCAGCTACCGCCCTGGCTACCAAATAGGCATCGAGTTCAGGCTGCTGAATCTCCAGGATGCTCAATTGAATCCTCTTCCCGATAAGGCTCTCAAGATGAAGCCTCATTTCATCAACTCGCTGCCCCCCTCGCCCGATGACGACGCCAGGTCGGGCAGTATGGATAGTTATCGATACCTTATTCGCCTGGCGGTCAATCTCCACCAGAGAGACACCTGCTTCAGTATACCTGGATTCAATAGCTTGCCGAAGCTTCAGGTCTTCCTGCAAGAAGCCTACGTAGTTCTTCTCAGCATACCACTTGGCTTGCCAATTGCGTATGACACCAAGTCTAAAGCCAAAAGGATGAACCTTATGACCCAATTTAATCCTCCTGCTCGGCAACAATGACCGTTATATGGCTAGAACGCTTAAGAATATGGCTTGCCCGCCCCCGGGCCCGGGGGCGATACCTCTTTAAGGTTCTTGCCTCATCAGCAAAGATGCCGATAATCCTCAAATCTGAAGGGGTCATCTGAAAATTGTTCTCAGCATTAGCCGCCGCTGATTTTACCACCTTGGCTACAACTCGAGCCGTGGGTGTAGGAGCAAACTTGAGCAAGGTTAGCGCCTCATCCACCTTCTTGCCCCGCACCATATCTACCAGTGGGCGCACCTTACGTGGTGATATACCAGTATCTTTAGCTACTGCCCTCACTTCCATCTATGCTCTACTTCCTTTTCCTTATCTGGGTAGTTTTCTCCCCCCTAGACGTGTGCCCCCTGAAGGTTCGGGACAGGGCAAACTCGCCCAATTTGTGCCCCACCATATTTTCAGTGATAAAGATGGGCACATGCCTCCTGCCATCATGGACTCCAATGGTAAACCCCACCATCTGGGGCAGGATAGTAGACCAGCGCGACCAAGTTTTTATCACTGTCTTCTGACCAGAGCTGCTAAATGCCTCAACTTTCTTCAGCAGTTTGGCATCAAAGGCTGGACCTTTCTTAGTTGACCTTGACATTTTGTCACTTCCCTCTACGCTTGACAATCATCTTATCTGAAGCCTTTGACTTACGAGTTCTATAGCCCAGAGCCGGCTTACCCCAAGGTGTTTTAGGTCCGGGCAAGCCTATCGGGGCTCTACCTTCCCCTCCACCATGAGGATGGTCACGGGGGTTCATAGCCGAGCCCCTCACCGTAGGTCGCCAGCCTAACCACCGTTTACGACCTGCCTTACCCAAATTAATACCCCGATGGTCAACATTTCCTACTTGCCCGATAGTAGCCAAACAATCGCTACGGATACGCCGCACCTCACTGGAGGGCAATCGAACCAGGGCATATTCGCCCTCCTTCGCCATTAGCTGAGCTGCAGCTCCAGCACTTCGCACCAATTGCCCTCCTCTCCCCACCTCCAACTCAATATTATGTATCGGGGTCCCGGTTGGGATTAGTTTCAATGGTAAAGCATTCCCGGGTTTCACCTCAGCCTCACCGCCTGACTTTATGGCATCACCAACGCCGAGTCCTGAAGGGGCAAGGATATAACGCTTCTCCCCATCAGCATAGTAAATGAGAGCAATACGAGCCGAGCGGTTGGGGTCGTATTCAATGGCAGCCACTCTGCCAGGGACGCCAAGCTTATCACGCTTAAAGTCAATAATGCGTAGCCTTCGCTTCGCTCCCCCACCACGGTGGCGAACCGTTATTCTCCCCTGATTACTACGCCCAGCCTTCTTCTTAAGGGGCAAGAGCAGCGATTTCTCCGGCTTAGTTTTGGTTATTTCTTCAAAGGTAGAGCCGCTCATACCCCGCCTACCGGGAGAGGTTGGACGATATTGCTTTAATGGCATTTAGACCTCCACAAAGTATTAAACACCTTCAAACAGTTCTATCTTGTCCCCTGGCTTAAGGGTAACAATCGCCTTTTTCCAGGACGGGCTCATCACCCACCTTCCCCGCATCCTTCGCCCCTTACCAGGCACTGTCATCACATTAACCTGTGTCACACTGACTTTAAATGCCTTCTCCACAGCCAGTTTAACCTGTTCCTTATTAGCCTCTCCAGCTACCTCAAAGGCATATTTGCCTTGAGGAGCCTGAATGGCGGTATTCTTCTCCGTTATCAACGGACGGCGCAATACCTCATATAGATGCATTGCCGCCCCCCCATAGCTGTTCTGCCTTGCGCACTGCAGCCTCAGTCATCAATAACATCTTATAGGAAAGAATGTCAACCACACTGAGTATATTGGCTGGCATGGTCTTAATCCCCGCCAGGTTACGAGCTGACTTAACTACATTTTCCTCCGGCTCACTGGTAACGATAAGAGCTGAGGAGTCCACCCCCAGTGCCGCCAAAATCCCTGCCATCTCTTTAGTCTTAGGCTTCTCAAGCTCCAGTTGCTCCAAAACCACTAGCTCTTCATCCCTTGCCTTAGCTGATAGGACACACCTTATTGCTAGTTGGCGCATCTTTTTAGGCATTGCCTGCCGGTAGCTCCTTGGCTTAGGACCAAAAGCGATACCACCCCCCCGGCGCAGTGGCGACTTTCTGTTGCCCGCCCGAGCCAAGCCCGTGTGTTTCTGCCGAAACAGCTTCCGGCTACTGCCGGAGACTTCGCTGCGAGTTTTGGTACTAGCTGTTCCCTGACGGGCGTTTGCCCGCTGCCTTACCAGTGCCTGGTGCACCACCGCCTGATTAAACGGCACGGCAAAGACGCTATCGCTTACCTCAATATGTTTAACCACCTCGCCGGCAAGGCTATAAACTGAGACTTCCACTTCCTTACTTCCCCCCCAATTTCTCTATCAGGAGTAATCCATTCCTAGCCCCGGGAACTGCTCCCTTAACCAGCAACAGGTTACGCTCCGGGTCAGCTTTATATACCTCCAGATGACGAACCGTCACCCGGCTATTGCCCATATGTCCTGCCATACGCTTCCCCTTCAATACCCTGCCCGGGCTGGTGGTAGCTCCTATAGAGCCAGGGGCCCGATGGCGGTCAGACTGCCCGTTGGTTTTGGGTCCGCCGGCAAAGTGATGTCGTTTTACCACCCCGGCAAAGCCCTTACCCTTGGACACGCCGGTAATATCAACCAGGTCGCCCTCCTTGAACAGTCCAACATCAACCTTATCGCCCACTTTAATCGCTTCGGTATCAGCCACCCTGAATTCCCGAAGATACTTAAACTGCCCCAGCTCCTTGAGATGCCCTCGCCGGGGAGAGTTGAGCCGTTTGGCTTGGCCAAAGCCAAGCTGGGCAGCATTATATCCTTCCTTGGCGGTAGTTTTAATCTGGATCACAACGCAGGGACCGGCCTCAATAGCGGTTACCGCCTCCGCCTCGCCATTCTCACGGAATACCTGCCCCATGCCCAGCTTTCTGCCGATTATACCTTGAACCATATCTTCAAACCTTATAACTTAATATCTATTTCAACCCCTGCGGGTAGATTCAGGCTGCTCAAGGCGTCTATCGTTTTAGAGGTCATCTCTACAATATCAATAAGACGCTTATGGGTTCGAATCTCAAACTGCTCCTGCGAGTCCTTATCTATAAAAGGGGAGCGGATAACACTGAACTTCTGAATACGAGTGGGCAAAGGCACCGGCCCAACAACAACCGCTCCCGTCCGCTCCACTGCGGCTACAATCTGCTCTACCGACAGGTCAAGAATCTTGTGGTCATAACTCTTTAGCTTAATACGAATCTTCTGCTTAGGCATATAACAACCCTCCGACCTATCTGACCATAGCTTTACCGGTTATCTGGTCCGCCAATTCGGCTGGCAGCTCCTGATAGTGATAGAACTCCAGGGAATGGGCAGCTCTGCCCTGAGTTAATGACCTGAGAGTGGTGGCATAGCCAAAGGTCTCAGCTAAGGGTATAAGGGCACGAACAACAGACATCTCTTCATGTGTCCCGATAGACTCAATATGTCCCCGCCTTGAATTAAGGTCACCCATTATATCACCAAGAAACTGCTCCGGTGCAACTACTTCCAGTTTCATAATCGGCTCCAGAAGGATAGGCTTAGCTTTAATGACGCCATCCCGTAGCGCCATTGAGCCTGCCATCTTAAAGGCTATTTCTGAAGAGTCAACCTCGTGATAGCTACCATCATAAAGGATAGCCTTAATATCAACTACGGGATAGCCAGCCACGACACCAGTCTCCATAGCCTCCTTAATGCCAATCTCCGCAGCCAGAATATACTGCTTGGAGAGAGCCCCGCCTTTAACCCGGTCAACAAATTGAAAGCCGCTACCCCGCTCCATAGGCTCAAGCCGGATAAAGACATGACCATACTGACCACGCCCTCCAGTTTGCCGAATGAATTTCCCTTCTACCTGCATGGGTACAGTAATAGTCTCCTTATAGGCAACCCTGGGCTTCCCTACCTTTGCCCCCACCCCAAATTCACTAAGTAATCTGCCTACTAAGAATTCCAGGTGAAGCTCGCCCATGCCCGAAATAACTGTCTGCCCCGCCTCCTGGTCGTAATTTACCCTAAAGGTAGGGTCTTCCTCGGTCAGCCTTTGCAGGGCTCCCCCCAGTTTATCCTGGTCAGCTCTGGTTCTGGGCTCAACGGCAACAAAGAGCACAGGCTCAGGAAAGCGGATAGGTTCCAGAAGCACCGGCTGAGAGTAATGGCATAGGGTATCGCCGGTGAAGGTATTTTTAAGACCTAAGGTAGCTACGATAGCTCCGGTATCGGCCTCGGTTACCTCCTCACGATGATTGGCGTGCATTCGCAGCAGACGCCCAATGCGCTCTCTCTTACCTCGGGTTGAGTTAAATACCTGTGCTCCCACCTTTACCTTGCCCGAATATACTCTAAAATAGACCAGCCTGCCGACAAAGGGGTCAGAAACCACCTTAAAAGCCAGCGCTGAAAAGGGGGCATCATCTTTGGCTGGGCGAGTGACTTCGCCCCCCACCCTGGTATCAATAGCCCTTACTGGTGGCATATCCAGCGGGGAGGGAAGATAGTTTACAATGGCATCAAGTAATGGACGAACACCTTTATTCCTCAGCGCACTGCCACAAACAATAGGCACCCCTTTTGCCGCCAAGGTCACCCTCCTCAAGGCTTGTCTTAACTCAGATGGGGCGATACTACTTCCCTCCAGATAAGCCGCCATAATATGGTCATCACTTTCAGCCAATTTCTCAATCAGTGCTTGACGAAACTGGGTACACCTTGCCCGCTCAGACTCAGGAATAGCCACCTCCGCCAGCGGTGAATCAGGATTGCCCTCAAAACACCATGCCTTGTTCTCCACAAGGTCAATAATGCCCTCATATGAGGTTTCACTGCCTAAAGGTAATTGTATAGGCAGGGGCTTGGCACGTAATCGCTCTTCAATCATAGACAGAGTGCGGTCGAAATTGGCACCAATTCGGTCCATCTTATTGATGAAGCAAATCCTGGGCACATTATATCTATTAGCCTGCCGCCATACCGCCTCTGACTGAGCCTCAACCCCAGCCACAGCATCGAAAACCACCACCCCACCATCCAGCACTCTAAGGCTGCGCTCCACTTCAGCAGTAAAATCCACATGCCCCGGGGTATCAATAATATTGATGCAGTGGTCCTGCCAATAACAGGTAGTAGCCGCAGCGGTGATGGTGATACCGCGCCTCTTCTCCTCCTCCATCCAATCCATCACTGCTGTGCCTTCATCCACCTCACCAATCTTATAGGTACGACCGGTATAGTATAGTATTCTCTCAGTGATGGTGGTCTTACCAGCATCAATATGAGCGATAATAGCAATATTCCGTATGCGGTCTAATGGGAAACTCCTGGGCACAGTCCTCTCCTCACCACCTGTAGTGGGCAAAGGCTCTATTAGCCTCAGCCATTCTATGGGTATCCTCACGCTTCTTTATAGTTACCCCTTGCCCCTGCGAGGCATCACCGAGTTCAGCAGCCAGCTTCTCCGCCATAGATTTGCCCGCTCTAGCCCGGGCTGAGCTTACCAGCCAGCGCAAAGCCAGAGACAAGCCCCGCTCAGGACGAACCTCTACTGGCACCTGATAGGTGGCACCCCCAACCCGTCGTGGCTTAACTTCAAGCTGAGGAGTAGCATTCCTCACCGCCTGTTCTAAAACAGTGACCGACTCTTTCGACCCATGCTGCTCCATAATCTTAAGGGCACCATAGACTATTCTCTCAGCCAGGCTCTTTTTGCCCCACACCATCACCCTGTTAATCAACCTGGCTACGATTTCATTGTGATATTTAGCATCAGGGGGTATCTCTCTTCTTATAGCTCGAGCTCGCCTTGGCATTTCTATCTCCTATATTTCAGCAGCCTCAGTCAATTCTTTAACTCGTTTACTTCCATACTTACTGCGACCTTGACGACGGTTAGCCACCCCGCTAGTATCCAGTGCACCGCGAATGATATGATAGCGAACACCGGGTAAATCCTTCACCCGCCCTCCACGGATGAGGACTACCGAGTGCTCCTGAAGCTCATGCCCCTCACCGGGGATATAAGCTGTTACCTCTATCCCATTAGTCAGCCGCACCCTAGCTATTTTGCGTAGCGCCGAATTGGGCTTCTTGGGGGTAGTGGTCTTAACCTGAACACAAACCCCACGCTTCTGGGGAGAGCCCTTCCCCCGCACCATTTTATTCCTCAACGCATTATAGCTGAGGAGCAATGCTGGCGCCTTGGTCTTCTTGACCACCTTTTTTCGCCCTTTACGGACAAGCTGATTAACAGTGGGCACCTTTCTTCCTCCCAACTCACACAATTTAAATGGATGAGCCGTAGCTCATCCATTACAAGCTGAAGTCAATGATTGAGCCTCAGATTTCAACCTATCAACTATCAGCCGAACTACCTGACGCCAATTTGTAATATTACCACAGCTATATGCTAGCTGTCAACAACTTTGTTACAATAATGAATCAATTATGCTTGACAAAGTCGATGCATTATGCTAACATTTTACCGAACAGATGAAGATGGTTGATACATAACTAAAGGAATTGGTGATTATCGGCCAAGCGAACGGCTTGGTGATTTATCGCCAAGCCGTTCAGTTATGTATATAGCACTTTAACAATTGAATATTGAGGGCTAATATCAAATCTGAAGCAGGTCAAGCGGGAGAAGGCGCATGGTGGATGCCTTGGCATCAAGGGCCGATGAAGGGCGTAGCAAGGCTGCGAAAAGCCTCGGTGAGCTGCCGAGCAAGCTTAGCCGGGGATACCCGAATGGGGCAACCCGTCCTTCCAAAAGAAGGACACCCCCAGCTGAACACATAGGCTGGGAGGAGGTAAGCAGGGGAAGTGAAACATCTCAGTACCCTGAGGAAAGGAAATCAAAAGAGATTCCCTGAGTAGTGGCGAACGAAAGGGGAAGAGCCCAAACCCTATAAGCTAAGTGGCTCTGGGGCCTATGCTTATAGGGGGTTGAAAGTCAGGCAGGACCTAGCCCAGGATAGGTCAAGGAGTTACAAACTGAACCTTAGTTGAAGGACCCTGGAAAGGGTAACCATAGAGGGTGACAGTCCCGTAAACGAAAAGGGGAAGCTCCTTGCCTGTACTTAAGTACCACGGGACACGAGGAATCTTGTGGGAAGCTGCCCTGACCACAGGGCAAGGCTAAATACCCTTGATGACCGATAGTGGACAAGTACCGTGAGGGAAAGGTGAAAAGAACCCCGGGAGGG
>Ga0114919_10005534_pt1 | contig 10081 bp, 8 predicted proteins | sample BlataG_FD_88682 | JGI IMG/M metagenome (GOLD analysis project Ga0114919, IMG submission 88682) | Deep subsurface microbial communities from Black Sea to uncover new lineages of life (NeLLi) - Black_00105 metaG | ecosystem: Environmental > Aquatic > Marine > Oceanic > Sediment | place: Atlantic... | reverse complement strand
TCGGAGATGTCTGAATCCGGCTCTGGGAGAAAAAATTGCAACGGTGGCTTACGGAACAAAAGAGGATGTTGATCTGGCCGTCAAGGCGGCGAAAGCGGCCTTTCCTGAATGGCGCAAAACGCCGCCGCTGAGCCGGGCCCGATATCTTTTTCGTCTGAAGGAAGCCTTCGAGGAAAATTTCGAGGACATCGCCCGAACTCTGACAACCGAGCAGGGCAAGGCAATCGATGAGGCTCGCGGTGAAGTTCGCCGGATGATTGAAAACGTGGAGCATGCCACTGGCGTCACAACACTGATGTGCGGGTATACCTTAGAAGACATCGCACAGGGGATCGACTGCTACGGTCACCGTCAACCGATAGGCGTTTTTGCGGCTGTCGTACCCTATAACTTCCCGGGGATGGTGGCCTGGTGGTTCCTGCCCTATGCCCTCGTGACGGGCAACACTTTTATCGTGAAACCCTCCGAACAGGTGCCGATGACCCAGACTAAAATATTTGAAATCGTGGATGAAATCGGTTTTCCCGAAGGTGTTGTCAACATGGTCCACGGTTCCCGTGATGTGGTGAACGGACTCCTGGATCATCCCGATATCGAGGGAATTTCATTTGTCGGATCGACACCCACGGCGAAGTATATTTATAAGCGCTGCGGCGAAACCGGCAAAAGGGTCCAGGCATTGGGTGGCGCGAAAAACATCGTCGCGATTATGCCGGATGCGGATCTTGCGGCCGGTATGCCTTCATTGGTAACGTCATTTTTCGGTTGTACCGGCCAGCGTTGTCTGTCCGGTTCCGTGCTGGTACCGGTAGGGGATATCGCCGATGAATTGATCGAAAAATTTTGTAATGCCGCCAAGGCCATGAAGATCGGTAACGGCTTGGATGAGCAGACCGCCATGGGGCCTCTCGCCGGACCGGCACATCGGGAAAGGGTCCTGGGGTATATTGAGAAAGGAATTGCCGAAGGTGCCGACCTGCTGCTCGATGGACGGGACTTCAAAGTCGATGAATTTCCCAACGGGTTTTTTGTCGGTCCCACCATTTTCGATAATGTCAAGCCGGATATGGAGATAGCGAGTCAGGAGATTTTCGGACCGGTGATCAGTATCGTTAGGGCCAAAAATCTTGACGAGGTGATCGAACTGGTTAATTCGCGGAATTACGCCAATGCGTCGTGCATCTATACCAACAGCGGTGCCGCGGCCCGTGAATTTAAATACCGGGTCAAACCGAGCATGGTTGGGGTCAATATCGGTATTGCCGCGCCGATGAGCTTTTTCCCGTTCGGCGGATCCGGCAACTCCATGTTCGGCGATGTCAAAGGGCACGGTCAGGAGATTTTCCAGTTTTTCACGGATACCAAGGTTGTGATAGAACGCTGGTTCTAGGACCAATCTTAGGAAAAGAAAAAAAATTATCAGGATACAAGGAGAAAGACGTATGCCGTTGATTAATTTTGGAAGTATTCTTAATTTTGCAGAAAAACTGGAAAAGGGGGATTATGATTTTTATGTTGCCCTGATTCAGAATTCAGAGTGCATCCGAGACAAGGACATATACGAAAAATTTGCGACGGACGCCCAAAAAAATGTCAAAACCGTCCAGCGGGCCCGTCGGGAAAATGTTACTGAAATGATTCTGGAGCCGATTGTCGATTTCACGCGGGTATCCTTTATCATTGACTATGGAAACGCGGAAACGATGAACGCCGCAGACTCACTGGCAACAGTCGGCAAACTGGAAGAAAGGGCGGAACGCTATTATACCGAAGCCGCAGAAAAGATAAAAGCGCTGCCCGAAGTGGCGCGAATTTTGAAGTTGATCGCCAAAAAACGGCGGGCACACATCGGGATGCTCGAATTACGGTAATTTTTCTTTCTTAGATAAAATTTCGATTGTAAATATGATGATCACAATTTGTCGGCCGGACCGGAGCATCCAATCGGCTGACCCGCGACGATACCGTTTCCAACGTCCGGTTTCCAGGCCGGGAAAGGAGCAGAAGCAATGAATAATATGGAAAGTAGAATTAAGGAGATGGCCGCTCATACCTTTGGTACCTGGAGTCGGCAAAACGCGTGGATCGCGCCGAAATTGATCACCGACGCGGAAGGCGTTTATTTCTATGATGACAAGGGAAATTCGTATCTCGATTTTTCATCCCAGTTGATGTGTTCGAATCTGGGCCATAAAAACAAGGCGATTATCGAGGCCATCGTTAAGCAGGCTGAGAAACTGCCCTATATCGCACCGGGTTTTACCACCGAAATGGCCGTGGAAGCGGTCGAGGCGCTGCGTTCCATTATGCCGAAAGGGTTGGATAAGTTCTTTTTCTCGACCAGCGGCACCGAGGCCAATGATGGCGCGCTGGTCATGATCAGACAATCCAAGGCGCCGGCTTACAAGGTGATTTCACGGTATCATTCTTTCCACGGGGCGACATCCACCGGTATGGCGTTTACCGGAGATCCACGGCGATGGCCGGTGGAAAGTGTCAGATACACGGTCGACGGTGTCCTTTTCGCACCGGACGCTTACTGCTACCGCTGCCCCTTCGGTTTGGAATATTCCGGGTGTCAAATCCAGTGCGCGCGCTATCTGGACTATATGATCAAGGAGGAGGGCAACGTCGCCGCCATGATCGTTGAACCGATCGTCGGGACCAACGGGCGTATTGTGCCGCCCCCGGAATATTTTCCGATGGTCAGAAAAATCTGCGATGAAAACGGTGTGCTTTTGGTCGCTGACGAAGTTATGACCGGGTGGTTCAGAACCGGTCATGCCTTTGCCATGGATATCTGGGATGTCCAGCCGGATATCATGACCACGGCGAAGGGGTGTACATCCGCCTACATGCCGCTGGGAATTACCGTCGCTAATAAAGGTGTCGCTGATTTCTTTGAAGAAGAGTTCTTTTGCCATGGCCATACGTATGCCTATCACGCCATGGCGTTATCACCGGTGCCGGCGGCGATCGCGGAGTACAGACGGATCATGGAGAGCGGATTGCCGCAAAAAGTCAGCCGGCATTTGAAAAACAGGCTGTATGAACTGGCAGACAAGCATCCGTGTATCGGTGATGTCAGAGGCCTGGGGCATTTCTGGGCCTTTGAAATCGTAAAAAACCGAAAAACCAAAGAACCGTTTAACGTCAAGGCGGATAAAATCAGCGGAAAAACGCTGATGACCGGAAAGATTTCCATGGAGTGCATGCAGCAAGGTTTGTATATGCTGGCCTGGTATGACAACCTGGTCATCGCTCCGCCGCTGATTATTACCGAGGAACAGGTGGACGAAGCCGTCGATATCATCGATAAGGCCCTTCAGATCGGAGACAAGGAAGCCGATGATACGGATGCGGTTGCATCCCGATCAGCTGAATATTAGCGCCGCCTTATCATAACAACCGATTACGGTCTCTCTCATTAAAAGAGGGCTTTCTCACAGTAGGGGAGAGTTTTTTTAAAGAGCGATATTCCGCAGAGATTTTCTGCGATCGATTCTGATGAATTCGACTTATTACGAATTGATCAATCTTAATACATATAATTTATTCTTGACTTATAACAGCTTCTTCGCTAGAGTTTGAAATATAAAGAGAATAAATTAACATGCGGGGTGGCTGCAAGACGCCTGAGATTAGACCCTTTGAACCTGATCTGGATAATTCCAGCGTAGGGAAACGACACGTTTGTATTTTACAAAATCCACCCAAAGCCGTTTCCTTGCGAAACGGCTTTTTTTATAGGCGAAATTACATCTTCAGCCCCTCCCGCACAAAGGTTCCACAAAGATAGACAGGAGTTAAATCATGGAAAACTTATCTTCGAAAGCCGCCAAAAACCTGGATGCAGTGAGGGAAAAAAAGCCGCTGATTCATAATATAACAAACTATGTTGTAATGAATTATACGGCAAATGCACTTCTGGCAATGGGTGCTTCTCCGGTTATGGCGCATGCGCCAAATGAAGTAGAACGAATGGTCTCCTTTGCCGGCGCTCTCGTGCTTAATATCGGCACACTTACTGATGAGTGGATTGATTCCATGATTATAGCAGGGAAAAAAGCAACAGCACTAAAAACTCCTATCATACTTGACCCGGTTGGATCCGGTGCCACATCGCTTAGGACGGACTCTGCCAAAAAGATTATTAGCGAAACAAAAATCAGCGTGATCAGGGGGAACGCATCGGAAATTCTATCACTTAAAAACAGTGATTCAAAAACCAAAGGCGTTGATTCTATCCACAGTGTTGAAGATGCCTCTAACACCGCCAAAATGCTGGCCGGAGAACTGCAAACAACCCTGGCTATTACAGGTCCTGTTGACCTGATTACTGACGGTGACCGCACAGTGCATGTTTCCAATGGTCATCCTCTTATGGCCTGTGTAACCGGAACCGGATGCACGGCAACCGCAATCATTGGTGCATTCCTGGCTGTAGATAATGACCCGTTCAGCGCAGCAGCAACCGCGCTTGCATTTTTCGGCCTGGCAGGAGAAGTTGCAGGCGAAAAAGCAAAGGCTCCGGGAAGTTTCATGATAGAGATGCTTGATGCATTGTACTTAATTACACCGGAAAAACTTCAATCCGGCTGCCGAATTGAGGAATGATTGAGGAAGATTGAAATGAAACCTGGCTCAATCGATTATTCTTTATACCTTGTTACTGACAGAAGTTTTTCCAGGGGTAAAGCCACCCTTAAAATTGTCAAAGCCGGTGTTGCCGGAGGAGTCACCTGTGTTCAATTGCGGGAAAAAAACTGTTCTACTCTTGAATTTATTAAAGAAGCACTATCTGTAAAAGAGTATTTAAAAAAACATAACATTCCACTTATCATTAATGACAGGGTGGATGTTGCACAGGCAATAGGAGCAGCCGGCGTACATCTGGGCAAGACAGATATGCCGCTTATAATGGCAAAAGATATTCTGAAAGATTCGATGATCATCGGAATTTCCGTCGAATCTCTTGAGGATGCGATCCGGGCTGAAAAAGACGGTGCGGATTATATCGGCATCAGCCCTATTTTTGCAACCCCGACGAAAACAGATACAGCTTCACCACTTGGTCTTGAGGGATTGAAGGAAATAAGCAGGGCTGTGAAACTCCCAAAAGTTGCCATCGGCGGTTTAAACCGGCAAAACGCAGGCGTAGTTATATTAAACGGCGCCAGCGGAATTGCTGTGGTGTCAGCTATTGTCTCTGCAGATGATCCTCAAAAAGCCGCTGAGGAATTAAGTTATATTATCAAGCAGGCACGTTTCTCATGAAGTTAAAAGATATCGGAGAATTCGGGTTTATCGATAAAATCAGTCAAGGCTGCTTAATCCGTCCTGACAATATTATTAAGGCAATAGGCGATGATGCTGCCGCATTTTATACGGATTCCGGGCTTGTCTCCCTTGTAACCACAGACTTGCTGGTTGAACGGGTTCATTTTCTGCGAGATGCAACAACCGGATTTAATCTTGGATATAAATCTATGGCTGTAAACTTAAGCGATATTGCAGCCATGGGCGGAACTGCAAGGGAGGCATTTGTCAGTGTTGCAATTCCTGAAGATTGCTCCACAGACTTTCTTGAAGATGTTTACCGTGGCATTAAGGATTTGGCTTTAGAATTTAATGTCAACATTCTTGGCGGCGATACTACCCTCTCTAAAATCGATTTAATTATAAATATTTCTGTTACAGGCAGTGTTCGAAAGGAGGAATTGCTTCTTAGAAATGCAGCGCAGCGTGGAGATATTATCTTTTCCACAAGTTTCCTTGGTGACAGCCGCGCAGGACTGCACCTGATACTAAATAATATACCGGCTGATTCTAAAGAATTGAAAGAACTTTTTAATTCGCATATTCTTCCAAGGCCCTTTTTACGCGAAGGCCGCTTTCTCGCAGCTCAAAACGGTGTTCATGCAGCGATAGATGTCAGTGACGGGCTTTCTTCCGATATCGGACATATTGCAAAAGAGAGCAATGTCGGTGTTAGTCTGTTTGCTGAAAAAATTCCTGTTTCAGATAATCTGATATTTTTTTGTAATCGGTTTGAGTTTAATCCTGTTGAATTTGCACTTGCCGGCGGTGAAGATTATACATTGCTATGCACTGTGTCTCCGGATAAAGCCGATGATGTTGCTCAAAAATATCTAAAAACCTTTAACAATCCTCTTTACCCCATTGGAAAGATAACAGACCCTGGAAAAATGAAAGTCATCGATTCGGCTGGCCGGGAAAAAGAATTCAAACCTGAAGGATGGGATCATTTTAAAACAAAATAAGAGGGGTCGGGGAGTTTTTCAACCTCTGCTCTGTTCGTCTGGAGAATAGCCTATTAGGCTATTCTCCAGACGAACCGTTGACAATCAGTAAAGAGCTAACGGTTCACCAAAAAGGCCTTTGAGAAGAAACTCCCCGACTCCACAAATAATTAGGATTATCTCCAAAAGAGTTGGAATAATAGCAAAATGAATAAAAAAGACACTAATAATCGGAATATAAGTCGCACGTATTATAAAGTGCTCACCATTGCCGGATCAGACAGCGGTGGAGGCGCAGGTATTCAGGCTGACCTGAAAACTATATCTGCAATGGGCTGTTACGGCATGTCTGTTATCACAGCCCTGACAGCACAAAATACAAAAGGAGTGACAGGTATCCATGCCGTGCCGCCCGATTTTGCCGGAAAGCAGATGGAAGCTGTTTTATCTGATATAGGTGTTGATGCTGTAAAAATCGGAATGCTTTACTCTGCTAAACTGATTGAGACAGTAGCACAAGTATTGAAAAAATATAAAACAGATAAAATTGTCTTGGACCCTGTAATGGTAGCCCAAAGTGGTGATAAACTTCTCGAAGACAATGCAATTGAAGCGATTAAGATACATCTGATGCCGCTCGCGAGTGTCGTTACACCCAACCTTCCTGAAGCCTCGGTTTTACTGGATTGCAAATTACATGGTTTTGAGGATATAAAAAAAGGCGCTAAAGATCTGTCCGGATACGGCAGCCGGAGTGTGCTTATAAAAGGCGGACACCGTAAAGGAAACGACAGTAATGATTTTTTGTATCTTGCTGAAGAAGACAGGTTTGTTGTACAGAAAGGAGAGCGTATAAATACTATAAACAACCATGGAACCGGCTGCACACTCTCTTCGGCAATTGCTTCCTGTATGGCAAAAGGGTGTGGAATTGAAGAAGCTGTAAGAAAAGCCAAAGCATATATCAATGAAGCCATTCGTGCCGGTTCAAAGTATGAAATCGGCCACGGCCATGGTCCGGTACACCACTTCCATAAATACTGGAAATAGCATTTTTACTGAAACCGGTAGTAAATACCTGAAGCAATGGCCCACCCCAGGACAGCAACGGTAACAATGATGCAGGTAACAGCAATTGTCTTATGAACTGAACGTTCGGGTTTTTTCTCCTGATAACCCAGAATGAATCCAAAAAGAATGCCTGCAAGAATTCCACCACCATGTCCCCAGTTGTTGATACCCGGAATAATAAAACCGAAAAGAAAAAGTCCGATTATCCATCCAACCACCTGCCGGTAAATTGCCTGTCCGTAGACACCACCTCTGCTTTTGCCATAAAAGAGCATGGCTCCGATCAAACCGCATATCGATGCAGACGCGCCGATAGTAAATAACACATTGAAAAGGCAGGATATCCAGAAACCGATGACTCCAGCTGCAGTATAAATGATAAACATGCGGCTGATACCGAATTCCCGGGCAACCAGCGGGGCCAGCTGTTTGAAAGCAAACATATTAAAAAGAATATGAAGGATACCACCGTGGAGATAATTTGCAGAAAGGAGTGTCCACCAGCGATCAAGCTTGTCAACCGGGAAAGTCCCGGTTGCGCCAAGAAGCAAAAGGCTTTTATTGTCCGGTGATAAAAAACTTAAGGGGTTTAAAGAAAAACTTGTTAAGAGTGGATTAAATAAAAGAGAAATTACAAACATCCCGATGTTGACATAGATAATCATTTTGATGAGTTGGTCTGTATGCAACAGTCCCCTGGTCAAAAAGTTATTCGTCCGCCATGAACCGGGTCTGCGGATATCACAATAAGGGCACCTTAGTTCATCTGCACTGATCAGCTTTCCGCAGTTGGGGCACAGGATTGATTTTCGTTTTTGATTCATTATAGCCTTAACATTGATGAGTTAGTAAAAAGTATTTTAATAAGCGCTTGATGGCGTCGTAAAAAGTCATTTTTCACCACAGAGCTCGCAGAGAACACAGAGAATAGCTTATTTTATTAACTATTTGTCTCTGTGAGCTCCGAGTTCTCTGTGGTAAATTCGACTTTTTACGACGCCGTCAACCATAAATAATCCTTTTGCTAAACACAACAAGTTTTGGTTTAAAAAGTGAGCAGGTGATTTTTTATCGCAAATCTTTGTGTTGCTTAATAAGCATAATAATATTAGTATGGGTTGGTCAAATAGAAGCCCTTAGATAGATTTGTATCGGAGAATGAATGATTAAGAAGATAATTTCAGGCGGCCAAGCAGGAGCTGATCAGGCAGCGATTGATGTAGCCATAAAGCTGGGCATTCCTTATGGAGGCTGGTTGCCCAAGGGTCGAAAAACTGAAAAGGGCCCTTTGCCTGACAAATACCAATTGCAGGAGTTGCCTGACAGCAGATACTCAAAAAGAACCGAAAAAAATGTTATTGCTTCTGACGGCACACTTATTATGTCACACGGCAAACTCACCGGGGGTTCGGAATTAACCAGGATAATTGCTGAAAAAAATGATCGGCCATGTCTCCATATGGATTTGAATAAAACGATTGTTTTTAAGGCCGCCGAACAGATCAAAAGCTGGATCGAAACAAATAAAATTGAAGTATTGAACATTGCAGGCCCAAGAGAAAGCAATGACCCGAAAATATACAAAGCTGTCCGAAAAGTCCTTGAAACCGTTTTACATCTTGATATTATAGATGTCTCATTGACTGATCCATTTTCTGCTGTTAACAATCATGGTTTATCCACATCCAACCTCCCCCGGACAGTTGACGGGGCAGTGAGTATGCTCCTTTCCGAGCTTTCCTTTACGGACAAAACAAGACTCGCTAACATGCCGGAAGAAAAGTTAACCGATCTAAGACTATCTTTTGGCAAAAACATTAAAGACACATTTAGATTGGGAGAGGAAAACAAAGAGCTTTTGAAATCCTGCAGATTTCTTTCAGAAACCGGCAGATACACGGAAGAGGATGCCGCTTTAATCATAATAAAGGAATTATGGAAAAAGCTGAAAAAGAAAGTAAACGTGTTGAGGATAGTGAAATAATAAAAAGTGTGATATACTAAAGTATTTTAATTGTTTTACCGATATTATACAAGACATCGTCAAGATCTCAACTTCACAATATCAGCTATTGACTAATATTACTTCATACAGCGCAAGAGCCCAGGGTGTTATCTTTTATTCTTTGAGAGCCTTCAGCCTTTGCGGGAGAATTATAAATGGACACTACGAATAGAATTCAATTTACGAAACCAAATCTTCCTGAGCTAATCAGGCAATATACTGTTGTAGATCTTCATTTTCACACGCATTATTCGGATGGAAACAACTCAATTGAAGAAATCGCTAAACAGGCCTTAAAACTTGGCATAGGAGTCGCCATCACGGACCATAATGAAATCAAAGGGGCTGTTGAAATCGACTCATATAAAGATATTCTGAGCATTCCAGGTATTGAAATAACATCAAAAGAAGGTACCCATATCCTGATCTACTTTTATGATATTGAGAGCTTGAAACGCTTTTATAAAAACGATGTGAAACCATTCCTTGGGGATACTGTCATGAGCTCAACTTCCCTGAAGATGGAAGAAATAATAAAACGCGCCAGGGCATTTAAGACGGTTACTGTTTTCCCTCATCCTTATTCCCCGGTTTTTACCGGAATTTACAACGATTATTTTCCGAAAGAACGACTGGCCCGATTGTTTGAAATGATTGACGGTGTTGAAGTGATCAATTCAGGGAATCTTAAAAAATCGAACCTGAAATGCGCTCTGCTTGGTTTTAATCTTAACAAAGCAAT
>Ga0114919_10005533_pt1 | contig 10081 bp, 8 predicted proteins | sample BlataG_FD_88682 | JGI IMG/M metagenome (GOLD analysis project Ga0114919, IMG submission 88682) | Deep subsurface microbial communities from Black Sea to uncover new lineages of life (NeLLi) - Black_00105 metaG | ecosystem: Environmental > Aquatic > Marine > Oceanic > Sediment | place: Atlantic... | reverse complement strand
TCTTTATTTTTTAACATGTACCATAAATCGTAGTATCTTAGCCAGTTTCCTAAATAAAAAAATTCTTGCCTTACGTAATAATTTGCCCGATTGTAGAAGTTTTTGGATAAATGGCATAAGTACGAGAGGTTTGCCGTCTTTTTTATCTGGATTTGTTCGGTCAGTCTCATTCCTATGTGTTTCAATAGGTATTTACGCTAATAATAAAGGAGAGGGTGTAAATTTACAGATAATTTAAAGGTATTTTAAGGAATTTATAAATGAAGGGAAATTAAAATTAATCTTGACTACATAAAATCATTTAAATTCTTTTGCGTAGAGGGAGAGTTAACATGTTTATTGAACGAATAACCAGATAAATTGGTTATTATTTTTTTAATTTCTTCTACAACCTCTTCTGTGGTCAATTTATCAGTATCGATTATAAATATTTTTTTAGTTTGAGTTTTGGATAATAGAAATTGATTGTAATAGGAAAGAATTTTTAACAAATACTCTTTGTCGCTCTCATTCCACTCTTTTCTGATTTTATCAATTGAGCCTCTTTGAATAATTCTTTTTAATATCGTATTGGGTTCAGCTGTAAGATATACGATGTAATCTTCTTTCCATTTGACTGATTTATACATATCAAGGATAAGGTTATAATCCTTTTCCTTAAGATACAAACTTTTAGAATATATTAATACACAAATAGGTGTCCGATCTAAAATAATAACTCTGCCATTATATTGGTTATCAAAATTCGTGATATTTTTATTTCTCCTAATTAATTGTTGGAGAAAGTGAATTTCACTTCGAAATGCAGTTTGTTTATTTTCAGAACCAAATGGAAAAGGAGGGATTTTTATGTATCTTTCTGGAAAAAATTTAAATTTGTTATTGTCTCCCAAGCTTTTTTTTAAAAGATTAAAAATAGTAGTTTTTCCAATCCCATGCGCACCAGCAATAGAGATAATAACATTATCCTTGCTTCCTTTATTTGTGTAATACCTTTTACCCAATCTCTCTTTCTCCAAGTTGTTTAGATCTTGTCGTATTTAAAAGAATAAAAGTTACTAATAATACCACTAGAGATATGTGATTTTTCTTATTATAAAATTTTATATTAAAGGATAATGAGAAGTGATCTAAAAATTAAAAATACAAGATCAAGATAATAAGAGCAATATTGTAAATGATGCTAGCAATAATCGTGGTGAGAATATTTTTATTAACTTCATAAAGTATACCTAAAAATATAAAAACCATGAAATTTACTAAAAAGAAATATATTCCTATTGGTAAAGTAAAAAATAGAAAAAGAACTGAGTATATTAGCGCGATTATAAAAATTACTGAAGACCTCCCTAGTAAATCATTATCAAAACGTTCTTTTAGAGTATTATGTAACACTCCTCTAAATACTATTTCTGTTGAAATTGCAGATAAAGATAAAATAACCATAAGCAAGATTACCCAGATTAAATCTGTGTTTTGGAGTACCAGAGATTGCTCATCTAAATAAGAAAAAATATCATAAAAATTTATTCCGGAGTCGTACATAAAATGTATTAATAACGAAGAGAAACTATCAATAATTATTAATCCTATACTGCCAATTACGCCAGTTAATAACGCAATTAAAAATGGTCCTGCTTTAAAATTGAACTTTAATTTTTGAAAATTATGTTTTTTTGAATAAATGTACCATAAGGGATACAATCCGAGTATAATGTCAGGAATTTGACTTAATAGTATTGTTGTAATATTTAAATCAATTGTATCAGAGGGGTCTAACTGGAAAGCTAATAACATAGTAATTAGCAATCGAATGATGATATATGCCATAAGAGAGTTACCAAAAACGCTAATACCCTCTCTAAAATTCCAAGTATCTTTTTTTATTATAAATTTTTGTTCTGGCACTAACTTTTTATTCGTAAAGACATAGCCCGTTTTATTTAGAGGGGTTTCACTTGATTTTGCTTTTTGAAGGTTTGGTATCTGTTCTAGCTTAGTATTACATATAGGGCATTGTTCTAATACAGAAGAGGTTATTATTGAACCACAACCAGAACATTTTCTTGAAGCAATTTTTTTTTGAGGTGGTTTTGCCCCTATTTTCTGAAGACGATTTTTTTCTTTGCTTGGCTCGATTTTTACTACGAGTTTTCCACATTTAGGACAATAGATTTTTTTTTCTTCAATTCGGGTCCCACAGTACACGCAATGTTTTACTATTTGCTGTTTTTCATTTTCTTTTGACATTATACTCAAAAAATTAGGGCATTAATTTCTACCAAAGCGTACTTAGTTTATTATATAAACTAAAAATTATATAGTTTATTGTTATTTGAACCAATCAAAGTAATAGTGTAAACAAACGGGGAAGTTATAAGAGTTAAGGATTTATTTTTTTTTTAGTTATTGAGTAAATTTCCATAAGTAATAGATTATGATAAAATGATATCGAATCAAAATAACCTTCTCCTAAATCAGATTGATTAGCGTGAACTAATGCCAGTTGAGCATTAAGAGCAGATCTCATAAGGAACTCAATTCCTTTATAAATTAAGTTAGGACTCCATGCCCCTCGAATAGGATTAGCCCACCATGTACTATCCGAACAAATTCCTTTATCATAAAACCATCTAGCTGTGTTATAATGATTTTCTACTTCCCAATTTTGAGTTAAATCTAGGTTTTCTAACAAGGTCATTAAATTATTTAAACTTCTCATTATCTTCCAATATAACTTATGGATGCTATTATTAGGATGATCCCACAATGGGAACGGGATGTGTGCTTTTATATCCTCATGAGTAGTGCTCCAGCTTGAATCTCGTGGAATTATTTTTTCTTTATGAATCGGAAAATATCTATCTAAATCGGATATAAATACAATCTTAATTTCTTTCTGAGAGTTAATAAGTTCAAAAACTTTACTCAAAAAAATTCTTTCATATTTCTTTATATGATGACCAAATGTCTCAGAATCCATCGCAGTGATAATATATTTATCTTTATCCTTAAGTCCTTTTTTGTCTTTAAAAATTTCATTTAAATCTTTGACGAATTCTTTTGCATTAATATGATTAAATGAAATTTTGTTACTTAAAATATCGTCTCTAAAAAACAACTGTAATCCATTTGGAGAACAACATATGTGATCATAGGGCCATTTTACGGGACAAGCTATTCCGCTCATTATTACCCATTTATAGCCTAACTGTCGAATGAATTTGGCAACTTTAGAGTTAATAGACATTTCGGGCGGAAAAAAACCCTTTCTCTCCCATTTTTGAAATTCCAACCTATTAATCGCCTCATTTAATCGAATTTGGTTTTGAGCTTCTTTTTCCGGTATTAAGGGAAGAATAGGATGAAATTTTGCGGTTCCAAGAATTTCAACTTTGTTATCAGAAACTAAATTTTTTAATATCTCCAGTGTATCCTCTAAATCAAATTCATGGAACATTTCAATAAGATTACTATTTATGTTTAGACTGATTTTGATATTTTCATGCTCTTCTAACATAGAAAATAGAGGTTTATAACACTCTTTATTAATTTTTCGCAAAACGCCAACATCCTGGTATGGAGGTTGGTAAGCATGAAGCATTGGCGCCCAATAAATTGTCATATTAATCAAAAGGTTTTTGTTTTATTTTATTAGGAAATTATAAATTTATTTAATTAAAAGATTATTTCTCCAAAATTGATTCTTTTATGGCAGTTCCAAAATGAGTAGCTCCTGGTCCAATATGTACTAAAACCTCGTCGCCAATTTTTATAGCAACAATAGATTTAGCTTTACCATCCGGAGCCACTAATCGAATTGTTTCGGCATTTTGACATATACAACTCAGGGGGATTTTTTTGTTACCTTCAGAAACTTCCAATTCAAATCTCAACATTGGTCGAATCTCTATTTTTACGCGTCCAATAGAAACAATTCGAGCTTCTCCTTTATAATTTACAGCTAAGACTCTCTTACCACCTTTTAATTCGCTTAAATAATTTGTTTGATAGATCTTCTCAGGATCATCGTTAGGAACTAAGATATATGCTGATACATCGCCTGCGTTGACACGAAATGGCCTAGAATTCACAAAAGTTGTCTCAAATGTTTCAGAATGTATAAGTACAAAACCACGTGCTGTTGAACCAACGAGAAACCCCTCACCGGGTTGTAATAAAGAGGTACTATCTACGCAAACTCTCTCGCTCTCAGGTATATTTTGTATTTTAGTGATTTTTGCTTTAGCTAATTCAATTTTAATCCCAGGCTGAATCAGTGATTTCAATTGAACTATATCATTGACATTTTTAGGAGTAATAAGGATTCCATCGACCCCTATTTCCAACGTTTTTAACATTAATTCAGCTTCTTCAATGTCTTCAACCAAAGCAATTAGATCCGTATCGTTAGTATGCATTGCGGCTATAAGGTTTTCAAAAGGTATAACTTTCCAATCTTTTGCCGATACTATTATAAAATCAACTTCTTTGGTTTTGGAAAGGTCTATTACTGCTTTTTCATCGTTTTTTAATTTTAATTCCATAAAAAAACCACAATTTACTCCTAACCTTTTTTCTTTTTTTAGTTGTTCTAGATTGCCAAAAATTAGATTCTTAGCGGGAATTTCAATATTTTTTGTAAAAGTGTTAATTCGCTCAATTTTTTCTAATTCGGAATAAGTTTCTTCAGAGAGCAAGAAATTTAGAAAATTCATATTAAAAGCTTCTTGCACCAAATCTTTAAAATTGTCGGTCTTTTTTTCGAAATTTAAAATTATTTTTTTCATTTATTATTGGACTCTAAAAGATTTATTGATATGAATCATTTTACTAAATTAAATTCTATCAAATTTTTAAGTTAATAATATCATATTAATAATAAAAGAGATACTAATAAAATTACTCTAAAAGGAGTGAATAGAAGTAATGGCATTAAAAAAAAAACTCTTTCCCCGTAAAGCTAAAGAAAAAGATGAATTAATTATTAAAGCTAAATCACACATTAGAAAAATAGCGTTAGCAAATAATTCTTTCAATAAAAGAGCAGAGATTGCTAGAAAAAACGCTAAAATTGCAATAAAGAGAGGAGAAAGAAATAGAGCTAAAAATTATTTAATTCAACACAAACAATATCAAATGAAGGTAGATCGCGGAAACAACATTCGAGCTAAAATAGAAAGATCCTTATACGCGATCGAGGAAGGCAAAATGATATCAACGACGGGCGATTTAATGGGCGGAATTAGGGACGAGCTACAAGGTATCGCAACTAAAGTTGCCCCCGAAAAGATCGCTGAAATCGCAGAGGATTCAGAATTATATGTGTCAGAAATAGAGGAATCTGCTGAAATTCTTGCCGGAGATCCCGAAATAGATTTAGCAATCGATGTAACTGATGAATTAAACCAACTAGAAACTGAAATGCTCTTAGAACAAGGCGGTCAGATGCCAGAGGTGCCTGCCGATGACTTACAATATCTGAGCGAGTTTGACGAGATGGAAGAAGAGACTGAAATAAAAACAAAAGCAAACCTGGAGAAAGAGATAGACAAGCTTCGAAAAGAGTTAGAAAGTTAATTTTTTTAAAGTTTTATAAACTTATACGGATACAATTATTTTTATCAATTTTCTTTTTTAATTCTTTTATAATCGGCAGTACAATAATGCCAGATTGCTTCAATTAAAAAGAATAAAGCTAGATAACCAAACACAGAAGACCACCATTCCAACTTATAATAAGACCAAATTAAAACCAATATCATACCTGTAATCAATAAAATTGAGCCATGTATCTCTAATTTAATTATTTCATCCATTTTAAAACCTCAAGACTAATTTTAATATTTAAAATGTTCCATATAATAAATATATTCGATTTTAAATTGATGATCTCAAACCATTGAGATAATTTCATTAGTTCAGGATAAAAAAAAATATTGCTAACAACCAATTTTTAATCAATTTTGATAAGTATTGGAATTCTTAGGTAAAATATCTTTTTCTATCGAATTCTTTAGCATTTATTCTTAAAAAATCTTCTTCTTGCATCTCTTCGTCGACCGTTTCAATTTTTTTATCAATCGTGTAGAAATCCTTTTGTAATTTCTTAAAATTTTTAAAGAAATCAATTTCAGAAATATTTCCAGATTCAAATTTTGACTCTAACGTTTTTAACGTTTCTTCGAGACTATATTTTTCTTTTTCCAATTCAAACATTTTTTTGCGTCTCGTTTTATTAATTTTCTTTGAATTAGGTCTTGGGAGATCATTCGGTTGATTTGGCGTATTGTCATTATTAAACAATTCTGAAAGATGATTCCTCGAATATTCATTATATTGTGGCATTTGTCTAACTCTTTCATTCAATCGATAATATGCAGGTTCGTACGATTGTTCATCAAAATTATTTCTATCTAATGGATTAGAAGAAGGGGCGCTAGATCTTTGCAATTGTTCTAATTTTCTCATTAAGAAGTTTTTCTCTTCAGCATCAGAAAATTTGTTTTTATATCCGCTGTTAGACCTTATAGGATCATAATTCTGTATCCTACCGGTCTCGTATAAATTTTGCAAGAAGAATTCATTTTGGTTGTAATTTGGCGGTAGGTTGTGCCTTATTGTGTTGCCATAATGGTTTAAATCTTCAGGAGTTTGAATTTGGCCGAATCCGTGATCAGAAAATCCTTGATTTTTTTGATAAAGCGATGGATTTCCGGGCACATTTTTATAATTTTGATAAATATTAAATGGATAACTAAAATTATTTGGGTAGGTGGGCTGATTTTGATTATATGGAGCTTGGAGTGAAAGTTGATTTGGTAAATTCCTTAGATTTTGATTAAATAATGGGTTAGCATTGTGGTGATTAACGAATACATTATTCGAATTAACATTATTATATTGGCATTTTATACTAAAGAAAGAATTTATTGTCTCCTCAATATAATTGGTCAAATCGCTCAAATCGACATCAATATTGTAAAGTTTTTTCGCTGCCACTTTATCATACACAATAGTTTCGTCAAAACTTCTGGCTAGTAGAATATAATCTAATACTCGCGAAATTGAATTTGAAGGAAGTGTGAATTCATATCTACCATAAGGAAATTCTATATAAAGTTTTTTAAATAGCTTACCTTTTATTTTAACGGTAGTTAAATCTTTAACCGGTGCTTTAAAAATGCCTTCTTGCTTTCTCTTTAATCTTCCATATTCATGAACAAACGATAAGTCAAAATTAGTAATAAACAGAACACCTTTATCTTTTTTGTATCTATCTTGTGTGTTAAGACCATTAGCTAATTTTGCATATATCGCATAAACAGGTTTTTCATCATCTGCTAAATTAAGATATTTAATATAGTTTTTGAAATAAAATGTGATTTTGTCTATGAAAATAAGATTCTTTAATAGGTTATCTATGCTAGTATTTATTGTTTTTACATTACTCTGAATAAAATCAGTTATAGAATTATAGCTTCTATTTAAATTTTCTAGAATATCTTCTATAATTCTTATATTAGAATTCTGTTGAGTGTAAATATTAAAAAAATATTCTTTATTTATAGATATATGTTGGATAAAATTATGTATTTTTTCAAGAAGATTTTCTTTTGCGTATATAAATAATTTAAAGAGCGCTAAGAGGTCAGATTCCATTTTAGGGTAATGATAACACCTTATAGGAGGTGCTCTTGCATCTATTACTTTCTGTCTTATCATATAAAGGGAATTTACTATATCCCTAAATGGATCAATAAAGGAGCGTGCATTTTTAATTAATTCTAAAAATTGTTTTTCTAAATCTTCCTTCTTTTCATAGATATTAACAATTTGATGAGAATGACACTTAGGACAAGATTTTAAAAGTTGGTTAGTTTTGATTATATTTTCTTTTCCACAATCGTTACAAATCTTTTGCTTACTTGATCCTGAGAGAGCAATATTTTTTGAATTGCAATCTTGACAAACATAAGAATCGATTTTTTCTTCGTGAAGGCAATCAGAACAACAACTAACGCCACAATTTTCACAATAATACGCTATTTTCACGTTTCGCTGGCAAAAATGACATATTTGGAAGTGTTGCTCCGACATATTTAATTTTAAACCCTACCTAATTTAATTAAAAAAAACTATTATTGATCGCTTTATCAGAAGAATAAGAAATTTCAGGACATAAAAAAAGCTATATTATTCTCGTATCATGTAATATTCAGATATAACTAAGAAGAAAAATAAGAATCAATTGAAAAATAGCTATTTAATTATTTTTATTTTTTGTCCTAAAGCTTGACCTGGTACACCAGCTTTTTTGAAATGAGCTCTAACAGCACCACTGTTGCCATGCGCGCGCGATATGATACCTTTTAATTCTTTTCCCGTAGAACTTACCCAAACTACAATTCTCCCGCATAGTTTATTAGCCTCTTTTCTAGTCTTAACATTTGGAAACACGATTATACAATGTTTAAGGTGTATTGTATGACGCCCTTGCTTATAATTGGAAATTGTACCTTCCATACCTAATACGTCTAATTTACTCAAAGCCATAAAAAAAAACCATTTGTTAACTCTTTAAATTAATGAATTATTAGAAAAAATATTGAAAAAGATAAAAATTTTTCGTAAAAGTGGTTCTCTTAATCTAACTTTTAAAAAAGAAAACTTTTTGAGTAAATTACTTTTAATATTATCCAATGAAAGTCGCTTTTAGTAAGTTAAATATTACTCCCAAAGAATATGTAAGTAAACCTTTGGCAGGATATACTCGTAAAAACCCATGTTTAGGGAAGTTAGATGACATTTATGTTCATAGCGTTTTAATAGAAAGCAATTCAGTAGCTTCTAATAAAGATTTTTTGCTACTAATATCTTTAGATTTGTTAAAAGTTCCTTTATCTATAACAAAATATATTAGAAATAAAATAATTAAGAAATATGCTTCGTTAAAATTTGAACAAATTTTAGTGCATGCCACTCATACTCACGCTGCTTTTGATTTAACGGGAGAATTTTATTGGCCTGGAGGTACTCTAAATGTAATGAGGGGCATTATGTTTGGTGCGAATAGGAATGATAAATATATCGTATGGTTCACTAGTAAAATACTGAAAATGGTCGAAGGATTATTTAATAATTTAAAGTCTTGCAGAATTGCGTGGAAAAAGGAAGCTTTTAATCCAGAAATCGTAATCAACAGAAGACACCCCTCTAGGAAGACTTTTCCTCATTTAGGAGTAATTTCTTTTAAAAATCTAGAAGAAAATGAATTATTAGGCTTAATTATTAACTATGCATGCCATCCTACTACATTATCTTCTAAAAATAATAAATTATCTGCCGATTATCCGGGTCGTATAATTCAGAAAATTAACGAATTAACAAATAATAAAGTAAAAGCAATATACTTCAATGGCGCTTCAGGTGATTTAAACCCTATAACAACATGTGGGACGGAGTACGGACAATTTGAATTGGATAAAGCGCCAATATACGATCAATTAGGTACTTATCATCATACAGAAAGAATTGGATATACTATTGCTGAAGAAGCGTTGAAATTAGCTAATTCTATTTCTGATAATGATTATTTTAGCGCCATCGAATTCCAAATATATACTCACGAGTTTTGGATTCCAATGAAAGATCATAAGTATTATTCTAAACAATGGTTTACAAACAAATTGATTTACGCAATTAAGAAATTATTCTTGCTAAACATTGCTCGATATACAATGTTAAATTCTAATTTTCCAATTTTTATCATTGATAAAAAGAAAGGTAAATTCAGATGCAATACTGTTATTCAATATTTCAAGGTTAGGGCAAAATCAAAATCTAAGAAAAAAGAATTTAGTTTAATGACAATACCTGGAGAATTGTTTGAAGAGATAGGAGATAGCTTTCTTAAAGCGTCTTTAACGGGAAAAGATAATAGTTTTATTTTTCAAAATGCTCAAGATTGGATAGGATACCTATTTCCTCTACACGAATATGTTGAAGAAGGAGGTTATGAACCAGTGCCAAGTTTTAGCCCACTCGGTGGTTACTTTGTGAAAAATGAAATGCTTAGACT
>Ga0114919_10005532_pt1 | contig 10081 bp, 10 predicted proteins | sample BlataG_FD_88682 | JGI IMG/M metagenome (GOLD analysis project Ga0114919, IMG submission 88682) | Deep subsurface microbial communities from Black Sea to uncover new lineages of life (NeLLi) - Black_00105 metaG | ecosystem: Environmental > Aquatic > Marine > Oceanic > Sediment | place: Atlantic... | reverse complement strand
TCATACTGTAGGTATCCATGATCCAAGCCATCACCTGGGGGTTTGTGCCAACATCAGGGGCGGGGATATCCCTTTCCGGACCGATTAGCAGCGAGATCTCACTGACATAACGCCGGGTCAATCTCTCCAGTTCACCTTGGGACATAAGCTTTGGATTGCAAATGACAGCTCCCTTAGCTCCACCATAGGGTATATTGACAACAGCCGTCTTCAATGTCATCAAAGCCGCTAGTGCTCGGGTTTCATCTAGGGTAACATCGGGGTGGTAACGGATGCCGCCCTTGGCTGGCCCTCTAGTATCATTATGCTGAACCCTGAAGCCAGTAAAGACCTTTACTGCCCCGTCGTCCATTCCTACCGGGAAATTGACACTGAGCTCGCGTTCACACTTTTCTAGTCGCAAGCGGTGCGCATCCTTAACCCCGAGCCTGTCACAGACAGCACCAATTCGGCTGACTACCATTTGGAAAGCATTGGTTTCAGTCATTAAATTCCTCCTTTATTTTTGCTACTATAACTCCTTCACTGCATCTTTGATATTACTTAATGCTTTTGCAATATTTTCCTCGCTGGTCGCTAGTGAAAATCTGATATAGCCATCCATCCCGAACGGAGCCCCTTCAACCCCAGCCACTTGTGCCTTCCTCAGCAAAAAATTGCGAAAATCTACTGAGGTCTCTATCAGGTACCGCTTGCCGGCAAATTCATATTCCCGGCCAAAAAGTTGACTGATGCAAGGAAAGGCATAAAAGGCACCTTGTGGCTTAATACAACTAATCCCATCAACTTGATTCAAGCCCTCGACAAAAACATTTGCGTTTCTTTCATACCTTTGCCTCATATCGTTGGTAGCTTGTCTGGCTTTTTGGCTTGTATAGGCGACACGCATAGCACACTGTTCCGGTCTAGAAGCTCCAGAATTGGTATGGCCTTGTAATTTTGTTAACGCTCCGATGACTTCCCTTGGTCCAGCTACATAGCCTATTCTCCAGCCAGGAACACCAAACCGCTTAGACGGGCCGTCGACCAGTATGGCATTACCCCTCATACCTTCGACTGATAATATGCTGCTGTGCTTTCTACCACCGAAAACAAAGCCTGCATAGACCTCATCAGCTATGACCCATATATCCTTTTCTTTGACAATTTCTGCTATTTCCTCTAGTTCATCTTCAGTATAAACAACACCCGAAGGGTTGGATGGTGAGCTGTAGACCAATACCCTTATGTTGTTGCCTTCCACTTCCTTCCTCAATCTGGCTGGGTCTGGTCTCAGAGCCTCGTCTGATTCCAGGAAACAAGGAACACCATGGGCCAATCTCACCGATTCTGGGTAGGTAACCCAGAATGGGGCTATGATCCCAGCATTCTCCCCCGGCCCAAGTAAGACCTTCATCAATATGTCTACACCGCCTTTGACACCGACGGTGATTGCTATATCTTCAGCGTCATACCTGACACCAATTTCCTGACTCATTATCTGCGACAGTATCCCTCTTAACTCAGGGTCGCCCTGCACTGGTCCATACTTGTGAAGCTTACCTCCCTCTAAAAGTGCCTGCAAGACATCCTCAGTGGGGCCTGTATCTGGCTGACCGACAGTAAGGTCTATAATCTTAAAACCATACTGCTTTTCCAGCGAGCTTACTTCCCCTTTTAGAGAGGGTCGCCGACGGGTTTATCTCCTTTACCAACTTGCTTATGACTGGCATCTTAGTTCACTCTCCTATGAGTATAAGTTCATCAATCAATTTCAGCCCAGAACCGGTCAGGGGCAACAGAACCTTATCCCCAGGCTTGATGAAGCCATCTTTAAGGCTATCGATTAAGGCTACATAAGACACGGCACTGGTAGGTTCAACAATGAAGCCAAGTTTTCTCAGCTTCACCAACGAGCCTTTTATTTCATCATCGTTAGCTATGATACAGTGCCCATTAGTGCTTCTTATGGCATCAACTATCTGCTGCCTCCTTGGTGGATCAATTTCAGTTATACCGTCAGCCAGCTTCGATTTAGCCACACCCTTCAGTGTAGCACCAAACTCCCCACATATGTGGGAGTAGCCAGAAGCCTGAACCCCAATGAACTTTGGCAGCTTCTCTAAAGCCTGTAGCTGCACTAATTCTTTATAGCCTTTATACAGACCAAGTAAAATGGTGCCGCTGCCAATGGGAGCTATAACATGACCAACGCTGCCTACCTGCTCATAGGCCTCATAGGCCATAGTTTTCTCCTTCGATAAAGTAGGGGTTCCACCATTGTGTCACATAAGCCAAGCCTTCCCATTCAGATGCTTTTATTGCCTCTCGATTAGCATCCATGCGGTTTCCATCAACCTCCCGGACTTTGGCGTGTAAAAGTCTCAGCAAGTGCTTTTTGCCTACCGGGGCATCTTTAGAGATGAACACATCAACGTCTATTCCGGAAAGAAGACCCATGAGAGAGAAACCTATTCCAGCATTACCGGAGGAATCTACAATTATCCCTTTCAAGCCCAGCTCTTTAGCTTTTGCCACGCTAACGTAAGTCCCTCTATCCTTGAAAGAGCCGCCTAGGCTCAGATACTCAAGTTTGAAGTTAACCTCAACTCCATCTATGTTTTGCTTAACTATCGGAGTCCAACCGTGGTGGGCTGACGGCAGTTGTTTTACAGGCAGAAGCTGGGCATATCGTTTCATACTTTGCTCGTTCACATCAATCAGTTCGCCAAATTTCCTTCCCTGCAAACCGAAGACAATGTTAAGCGCAGCCCCACAGTCATGTCGCCACTGCCATTCGTCGCTAGGCACCTCCTTACCACAATCACCGCATACTACCTTGAAAGGTATCAATTTATTTGCTCCTTCTGTCCAAAAAATCTAAAAGGAAAGGAGGCCAAAAGCATGGAAATCTCACCCCTGCACCATGTCCTATGGTCTCCTTCCTCCATCATCAATTAGCCTGTTGTTTTTGCGCGCCAGAAATCCATATTTAACATGCCCTCAGTTTTAGCCACTATTGAAGTAACTGCCAGGTCGCCAGTAACATTTAGGCTAGTCCTGCCCATATCCAGTATAGCGTCAATGCCTAAAATCATACCGTAAGCAACAGCTACCGTCGTTCCAGCTTCAACATGTAGCCCTACTGCCTCAAGAACCATAAGCAGCATTATGGCACCGGCTCCGGGAACACCAGCCGTTCCTATAGAAGCTAAGACCGCGGTAATCATAACCATTACCTGCAACGTAAATGGTAACGGTGAGCCTACAGCATTGGCGATGAACATGGCACAAATAGCTTGGTAGAGGCAGGTGCCGTCCATATTTATGGTGGCACCGAGCGGTAGGGTGAAGGAGTATACCGGTCTGCCAATTCCCAGTTGCTCATCAGCCACCCGCAGTGTCACCGGTAAGGTGCCACTACTGCTTCTGGTGACAAAGGCGGTGAGGGATGCCTCTTTAGCTCCAGCCCAAAGCCTGAGAGGATTAAGACCAAATATCCTTAATGCTCCCCCGTAGACTACCAAGTAGTGGATAATGAGGCCTAAATATACCGCCACAACCACAATGCCTAGTGGACCTAGAACCCTCGCACCTTGCGTACCAACGACCACCGCTATCAAGGCAAATACGCCGTAAGGGGCAACCTCTAGTACCCAGCGAATCAACCGGTACATGGCTTCAGCCAGTCCATCAAAAACCCTCAGTACAGTGGTACTTGCCTCGCTGATTCTGGGGATTTTAGATTCCTTGAGGAAAGCCAGCGCTGCTCCCAGCAATATAGCGAATACTATGGTGGGCAATACTTGCCCTTGTGCCAAAGCCCCGAAAGGATTGGTGGGTATCAAGCCCAGCACGACAGCTATTGGTGATGGGACTGTTACTTCCTTTACCACCTCCTCACCGACAAGTGCCATACCCATTCCCGGCTGGAACAGGTTGGCCAAGCCCAAACCGATAAGGACGGCGATAAAGGTAGTCAGCAGGTACAAACCTATCACCTTGCCACCTATTCTCCCTATGCGTGCCGGTGATATACTGGCAGCACCTACTACAAGGGTAAACAAAACCACTGGCATCACTATCATTTTAAGTAAGCTAATAAAGAAGTCTCCCAGTGGTTTTACCGGTTCTATAGCAGGCCCAACAATTATCCCCACAATAAGCCCTATAATCAGCCCTATCAGTATCTTATATATTAGGGGAAATTCAAAGTACGCTCGCACTTTTCTCTCACCTCCTAAAAGATTTGATTTTCTGCAAAGTTACTACCTCATTTTCACCCCTTTCCCCTAAGTTGCACTTGGCTAAAGAGGGGGTCATCCCCCCTCTTCGCTATTTCTCCAAGGAGTCTATAAGCTTGAGGGCAGTGCGGAAGGCTTTCATGGCTAGACCTTCAGTGTATCTAGTCAGGAACTCCCTTGCTAAATCCTCTTTTCCGCCATCGTAGTACATGCTAAGTGCAGCATTTTCGATGCCGGCTTGCCGTGCAAACTCAGCGTTCTCGAAATTATCCCAGGTAGCTCGGACCTTTCCTATCCTATCTGCGTAATCCTCACACACTAAGTTCTCCAGTTGCTTGAAAGTCCAGTGAGCCGAGTTATGGTCGATTGGATCGGGCCCCCCTACCTTTTGTTCACCCACTGTATATGGTTCGGGAATCTCCAGAATGCCTGAGTACCAGGGGACAAAGACGCTCGAGCAAGGTCTACACTCAGTCCTCCAATAGATGTTCCCCACGAAAGCTGGCATATTGCTCCTCAACTGCATTATAGAGCTCTCATCCGTGCTACCTGTGCAAATAGTCCTTATACTTGTGCCATCAGCCAGTCTGTAGGAATGAGGATGAGTGTACCCCAGTGCCGGGTCCCACGCCCAGACTGTGCCTTCATAGTGACACCTTAGCACCTCGGCTACATCTTCCTTCGAAAGCTTGCGATTCGGTACAACTGAGAACGGGAGGTCATTCATGTCTGGATATTCCTCACCCGTCAGCAGCCGTAGAGCACCCCAATGGCGCAGCGTATTGCCAAGTCCTGCGTAGGTATCTTCCTTGTTATATACCTTACGAAAGTCGAATGGGCCGCTGCTAGTTTCATACCAACCCTCATCTATAGCGTGCTGAACGAGGTCTTCACATGCTAGAAAGTTGTCGGAGTCGTCTAAGTCCATCTCCCGTATTGCTATGTAGTTCGGGACAAAGGCAACTTCATCGTCGGGAACTCTCTGAGCACCCCAATACTTTCCACACGCTGCTACAAAAATCCAGGTTTCGTTAGGATCGGCAACTATATAGTTTCGGCCTCCACCTCTTTTCAAATCGCCGTATCTTTGTATGTACCCTAACTCTTCCACAAACTGGCCCATTATCTCAACGCCTTCTCTTGCCGTTGTCGCTCTCTCTGGAACAAGCCGCCTGAGCCAATAGCCAATACCATCCTGTGTCAGGTCATAAAGACCATCCCCTTCCATATTACCAGCATTGTCACTAAATATTGCTACTCCCCACTCATTGAGGTAAGTATCACTAAAAGTGCAATCCGGTAACTCAGACCACAGGTATGACCAAGTTTCCCCTTCTACCTGGTCTATTACAGAACCAGTCCTGAGGGTAATTGTCTCTCCGGCCTCATGGTATATCCTTGGCACCACATGCAGACGGCTGACACATGAGCCATTATCCTCGGTGTGACCAGCCAACACTGACCCATCTACTGTAGCCAACTTCCCTACAGCTAGGGAGGAGCATCCATCCGAATCCTCATCCAAGTCGCTGGTGTTGTTAGCTTGAATGGGGGCAGCGGAAAGAATCAAGCTAGATAGCAAGACCAGGCTTATGAGACTACCAAAGATTTTCTTCTTCAAGTTTCTACTCCTTTATTACTTTATTTTTATATCAATCGGTCTTTCCCGAGCGTCCACAGGCCTTTCCCTGTTGTCCTTTGCTATAGGCATACCTCCTGACTTTAAAGATTTTAAGTAAAGGGGGGTGTGCCCTCCTTTCTATTCTTGCCAGTGGTCTACAAACTTCCTAGCGGTGCGGAAGCTCTTCAAGGCCAGGTTCTCAGTGTACCTAGTCAAGAACTCCCTTGCCAGCTGCTCGTCAATATCATAGAGTGTCAGGGCGGTCTTCTCAATGCTGTCCTGGCGGGCATAGGCTTTAGCCTCCATGTGGTCCCAAACAGCTCGCACTTCCTCTACCCGGTTTACGTAGTCCTCTTCCACCAAGGCATTCATTCTGTTGAAAACCCAGTAAGCCGAATCGGGGTCATAGTTAGCCGGATCATCCCATACACCTTCCTCGCATATTGTGTAAGGCTCAGCCACTTCTAGAATTCCCTGATACCACGGAACAAAGACGCCCTCGCAGGGTCTGCCTTGGCATTTCCAGTAGACACTGCCTATCGAAGTCGGCAGCCAGCTCCTGCACTGTATCACAAAAGTCTCCTGCGTACCGCTGGCGCAAACCGTACTTACCTTTTCGCCGCCTATGTAGTACCCAGTATGAGGAGACGGCCCCAGTGTCGGGTTCCACTCCCACTCGGTGCCTTCATAGTGAAGGCTCAACGCTTCAGCTATGTCTTCTACCACAAGCTTGCGATTGGGTGTGGCATGATGTGGCAGGTCATCTAGTGGGTAGTCGACACCGGTGAGGAACCGTAGCATATCCCACTGCCTGTGTGTATTACTCCAGCTTGTTTGACGGCTCTCGGTTCCATATGCTTTACCAAAGTCGAACGGCTCACCGCTTTCAGGGTCATACCATCCCTCCTCTATGGCATAGTCAATGAGATCTGGGGAGGCCAGGAAGTTGTCGGTATCCTCTAGGTCTACTTCACGGATATGGTACCTGTTCGAGACGCAAACTACAGCATCATCGGGCACTCTCTGGGCTACCCAGTGCCTGCCGGCGACTACTGCTATTTGCCAAATTTCGTTGGGGTCGATTATTGAATACACCCGGCCTGAGTGGGCATAACCAAGCGTTTCCACCATCTCACCGATTATCAGCACGCCTTCTCTGGCTGTGGTCGCCCTCTGTCCAACCAGCCGCCTACACCAATAGCGTATGCCACCGTCAGTTAGGTCGTAAGGGAGTACCTCTTTCGATCCCATACCATTGCTTACTATTCCTACTCCCCACTCGTTGAGAAAGTGGTCCTCATTACCATATAGAGGTTTTCCCTCGTAATACAGGTAGGCCCAAGTTTCGCCTTCTACCTGGGGTATTGTGCCACCTGTATCGCCCATCTCAATTACTTCGCCGGGCTCATAGTATATCCTTGGCACCACGGACATTTTGTTAACCACCCACCCACCAGTATCTTCATTGTGGGCTAACATAGTAGACCCATCGGCGGTAGCTAACCTGCCTGCGGCTACCAAGGAGCATCCATCCTCCAAATCATCCGAGTCGTTGGTGTTGCAAGCTTGAATGGGGGCAGCGGAAAGAATCAAGCTAGATATCACCACCAGACTTATCAGACTACCAAAGATTTTCTTCTTCAAGTTTCTACTCCTTTATTAGATTTTTATATTTTTTTGGTCTTTCCCGAATGCCTTCTCTTCTATATGTCACCTCCTTTCTTAGGCCTGCCCCCGGCAGTAGACCAGAGGCAGGCCTACTATTGTTTGTTCAGTGCCTTCCTTACTCTAGCTCTAGAGCACTAGCCTTGTCGCAAATCCATATTCCTAGGTCGGCACGGGAAACAAACATAGCTACATAGGGCTCCTGTATCAGCTCGTCGGCCTCAACCTCATTCTTGAAAGCCTCCAGTTTTTTGGAACAGGCAGCCAACGCCTTGTTTGCTTTCTGCTCCTGTCCTTCCAGTATGAGGCTAAGTGCCTCGGAGTTCTTCTCGATTGCCTCATTAAGCTTGGCAAGCAGGCTAGCCTTGTTGCCATCAGGAATATCGGCCGAAGAAACATATCCCACCAGCTCCTCCAGTCTCATCGCCCCGTCCTCGACGGTGGCTTCCTTGGTAGTTGGTGCCCACGGAGCTATCTTGGAGTGGGCAAACAGGACATCGTACTTCTCGCAAACGTCAATCACATCCTCTAGAGGGATAGCGTCTAGGCTGCTATCGTCTCTGCCCACCACTGTTGTGGCTTTGAACATCGAATTCAGCACTGCCTCCTCCGCAGCCTCTTCAACAGCCATGAACAAGCGAGACATGGCACTGTTGTTGAGAAGTTCTACCGGCCCGTCATAGGGCATAGTGTAGGCAGTGGAGAATGCGATAAGGTAATCTCCGCTACCGTTGCTACTGTATGAGCCAGTCTTAATCAGCCCATACATTGCCCTCTTGGCCAACCTCTCAAGGTTGCGGGCACACAAAGGTGCGTCTGTTGCCACTATGACCATGCAGCTACCCACTTCATAGGGTATGTCATAGCTATATGAGAACCTGCCTAGTTCCCTGCCAACTGGAGCACCGTTTATTGTCAGCAGTCCGCCAAAATTGGTCTGCACCAGCACGCCCACAGTGTAACCACCCTGCTTGGGCGGTATTACTCTTGATGCAGTGCCTATGCCACCCTTCCATCCAAGGCAATGGGTGCCCGTCCCAGCACCTACTGAGCCCTCTAGGACTGACCCGCTCTTGGCATCGGCCAGGGCATCGAATACATCTTGCTCCTCCACTGGCCTAGACCTTAAGTCGTTCAGGCCACCATCATTGGTTTCGCCTACTACTGGATTTATAGAGCGGACATTTTCATTGCCTGGCACTTCAAAGAGCATGTACTCGATCACTGCATCGGCAACCTTGGGCACATTAAGGGTGCCGGTCAACAGGATTGGTGTCTCGAGCGTGCCCAGTTCCTTGACCTGTGTGTATCCAGCTAGTTTACCGAAGGCGTTGCCTAGATAGATGGCACACGGGGCCTTTTCTCTATACATGTTGTCAACATCAGTAAGGATTGCCGTGGCGCCTGACCTCACCCTGTGTGAGATATCGGGAACCTCGGGGGGATCTTTCCATACTGTTTTCTGGCCCACCAGAACCCCTGGGACATCGGTTATGGCGTTATACTTGCCTGGCAGGTATATGCCGGTCTCAATTCCCAAGTCATGTGCCCTGAACCGCACCGGTTCAGCATCAGGGTTGTCAACTTGTGGCACCAAGGTCGGTTCTGGATTTAGCACCATCGATGGGTTTGCCGAAGCTAACGGCACGATGCCAACCATCATGGCTAACAAGATGGCCACAATTATCCCGATTTTTTTCACTGCTTTCTCCTTTCCTGATTATTTTAACCCCATTATTTCTTAACCTCAGTTTTTCACATAGGCACCACCTCCAGCAGACTCGGGTTAAGCACCACGAGGGATGACTAGCATCCCTCGTGGTGAATTTAATTATTCCTCAGTAAAAACGAAGGGCTCAAAGCACACCCATACTTGGGTTCTCTGAGCCCCTTTGCTTGACTTATCTTCAGAATTGCTTTAGAATAAGAATAGCTATAAAACACCATTACCTATTTCACCCAGAAAAGACCTGTTACCGCAGGTCTTTTCTATTTAACCTTCTTTTGCTCCCTCTCAATCTTCTCCTCTATTGCCTCCTCAAGCCACTGCCCTATTGTCTTTTTTGAACGCAGTGCTTCTATTCGGGCTTTGTGAAGAGCCTCTGGATCTATCAATACATGGCGAGGTTTCCTAGCAGGCTTTTGATTCGTCGAAGTTACCATAGCCTTAAACTATAAGAATAGCACAAAGTACCATTTTTGTCAACTATTAGTTGCATATATAGTCAACTAGTAGTGGGACTATTTTCCTACCTTAAAAGGTACTTTTGGGGGATTGTCATGGGCCGCAAGGTGCGATAGAGTTGAAATATCAACTAGTAGTTGCGAAGTTGCTCGCCTAAAAGTAGACAGGAAAGGAGGTAAGCCATGAAAAGGTTGATGAGGAGGCTCAGGAAGCAGTTTCGCTATGGCGAGAAGGGCTTCACGCTGATTGAGCTGCTGGTGGTGGTAGCCATTCTGGGTGTGCTGGCGGCGGTAGTCGTGCCTAACCTTACCACATTTATAGGCACAGGTTCAAATGAGGCAGCATGTATCGAAAAGAAAATGGTCCAGACGGCTGTGGTAGCCCATT
>Ga0114919_10005529_pt1 | contig 10086 bp, 12 predicted proteins | sample BlataG_FD_88682 | JGI IMG/M metagenome (GOLD analysis project Ga0114919, IMG submission 88682) | Deep subsurface microbial communities from Black Sea to uncover new lineages of life (NeLLi) - Black_00105 metaG | ecosystem: Environmental > Aquatic > Marine > Oceanic > Sediment | place: Atlantic... | reverse complement strand
TTTTACACATATGAATGGTTATGGGAGTCACACATATAGTTTTATCAACGCTAAAAATGAACGCTTCTGGGTTAAGTTTCATTTCAAAACTATGCAGGGGATTCAAAATTTTATACAAGAAGAAGCTGATAAACTTGCTGGTACTGATCCAGATTGGGCAACTCGTGATCTTTTTGAAAGAATTGAAAAGGGAGATTTTCCAAAGTGGGAGTTATCTGTACAAATCATGCCAGAACTTGAAGCTGAAACATATGAATGGAATCCATTTGATTTAACTAAAGTATGGCCTCATGGAGACTACCCTTTAATCAAAGTGGGGATTATGGAGTTAAATCGAAATCCTTCTAATTATTTTGCAGAAGTCGAACAAGCCGCTTTTGATCCATCTAATAGAGTTCCAGGAATTTCTTTTTCGCCTGATAAAATGCTCCAAGGCAGGCTATTTTCATATGCAGATGCACATCGATATCGACTTGGTGTTAATTATCAAAGTTTACCAGTTAATCAACCAAAAGCTGCAAAAGTAAACACTTATCATCGTGATGGTTTCATGCGATTTGACGGTAATTTTGGAGGGTCAGTTGTTTACGAACCAAACAGTTTTGGAGGGGCAAAAGAAGATCCTTCTTTTAAAGAACCACCTTTAAAAATTTCTGGCGATGCAGATAGATATAATCAGCCTAGAGTTGATGCTGATTTCATTCAACCAGGTAATCTCTATAGATTACTCCCAGACCATGAGAGGGGACGACTAATACAAAACCTTGTAAATAGTCTTAAAACTGTACCTAAATTTATTCAGGAACGCATGGTCGAACATTTTACGAAAGCAGATAAATCATGGGGAGAAAGAATCACTAAAGAATTAGGACTATAACTATTAACCTTTTAATGGTTTTAAAAATAGTGTTTTTTAATTTATCCTTTTTTTTTACTATATACTTCTTCAAAAATTATAGACTGAATTCTACCTATTCAATTCTAAGAAATTTTTCAGAATTTCTATTCCGTAGAATTTCATTTTTATTGATTTGGGATGGAATTGAATTGCTCTTGATGGGATGGAAATTTAAAATATTTTGAAAGTTATTTATAATTAGGTGATCTAAAATAGTAGAAAAGACATTTAGAGCAAAAACAGTCGTATTCGTTTCCTTCGAGAATCATTATGCTCCATGGGGGGGATTATCTGCAGTCATGAAAAAACTTCCACCCATAATGTCAAAATCCATTAAAACAGTTTTGTTATCTCCATTTTTTTCTAATATTAACAAAACACAATTATCAGTTCAAGAAAAAAAACTAGTCAATTCAAATCTCACTGGAGAGGTACTATATAAAGGATTCAAACATAGAATCGAATTAATTAAAAGTAAAGAATTTCTGGATTTTCCTAATTTTGGCATATATTTGATTAAAAGTGAGAATTTCTTTTTAGCTGGAGAAAATCCCTATGTTGATACATGGCGATTTGATTCTCTACTTCATGATTCCTATTTTTTTTCAAAATCAGTTCCAGTAGCTTTATCATTAATACAGACAGAATTTCCACCTCCTTTTATTCTGAATTTACAAGATTGGGAAACTGCACTAACAGCGGACACCATGCCTTATTTTATCCCAAATAAATGTGTTTTAACTTTGCACAATCCTTATGATGAATATTTAATTGACGATCCTGAAAAGAGAACAATCCTTCAATATACAATGAATAAATTGCAAGGATTATCCACCGTTTCAGAGCATTTTGCCTATGAGTTACAAAATGATCTATTGCAAACAAAGATTATTAGTAAAGAATTGCAAGGGCTATTCCAATATATCAAACCGATTGGAATTAATAATGGAAATTTTGTCGATATATCGTTTCCTGCCGGTTTGAAAGAGATTGATTCCATAATAGCTGAAAAGTTAAGGAATAGAAACGTTTTAAACAATATTTTAATAGAAAAGGATGAAATTAATCCAGAATGGGGATTTAAATTCGATTTAATGGAACATGATAATCCAATCTTTTTGATTTTCGGAAGAGATGACCCCAAACAAAAAGGTTTTGATGTCGTGGCAGCAGCAATTTATCGTTTATTAAAAAAGCGAGGAGTCAATGTTGCTTCATTCATATTCACTCCAATCCCGAGTACTGACAACTTAACAACATTATCATATCTAGAGGATTTATGCAATGAATTCGGAAGGAATGTCATGGTGTTTCCATTTCGTCTTTCTAAGGGTTATGATAATCTTCAAAAAGCAGCAAATTTTATTATTATGCCTTCTTATTATGAACCCTTCGGTGCTGCGAATGAAGGATACGCTTCAGGAACTCCAGTTATAGCTAGGGCAACTGGAGGATTAATCCAACAAGTTTGTCCAGTAAATTTTAAATCACTTCCAGAAAAAATTCAAACCTATCTCAAATGGTATCATCCAAATTTAAATAATCATACGGGTTTCCTTTATAGGGAACATCCAAGTACTGAAACTGCCGATAATTGGAAAAGACTTTTATCAACTGATTTTTCTAAGAGAAGATCTATTCAAGAACCTATTGATTGGCGAAATTCTCTCTTCTGGTCAATGGTATCTGAATTAGAAATTATACTAGAGAGAAGCATTGACCTATTTAATAATGACAAAACGACATATTGTGAATTAATAATAAATGGGATAAAGCACTTTAAAGAATTTTCATGGGAAAAATCTGCTGAAAAATATAAAAATCAGTTGTATTTGATTTAATCTTTTATTGTTATTTTTTCTATGATTCTTGGAATTAATTTTTCTTTTAATTCCCTATTAGCGGCATTTTGTGGTGATAAGGTAACGATGTGAAGTTTTCCTAATAAACTACTGGCTCCAAGTTCAATTACTGTTTCAATACCAATAGGAGGGTAGAAAATTGCATCGCTCAATTTGATTGGGTGCTTACCTTCATATTCTGCGGGTAATTGCAATCCCCCTAAATTTGTGAGAACGGCTCCAACAGGTGCCCCTTGACCGCCCATTTTCTTTATCATCGGGGTACCTTCCCAACCACCTTGTTGGAACATATACATGGCATCATTGAAGGTAGGGTCCATAAATTTGGTCATCATTCTTGTCACAAAGAGGTTCTGGTTTGATTCTAAGGCTATTAGGGTTTTAGCGTGAATGTCCTTTGCAAGGTCCCAAAATACCATTCCTTCTTTGTATTCTGGGTCAACCATTGCACCAGAGGCAAGCAAATTGCAAGCCTCACCTGCATCTTTGGTTAAATAATCTCTCACATCTACAGCCAGACCTAGTTTATTAGCTGTTTGCTCCTTTTCTTCTAAGTTTTTCGCAACGAGGATCGCCGCTAATAAAGCGGCATTTAAAGATACCTCCTGTTCTCTGGATTTATTTCGTAACGCAATTGTTTCCTCTTGGGTTAAAGCATGATCTACATAAACATCAGATCCTGATGTATATTTCTGTTGGGCCACTTTAATAAAGTCTTCAACGCCGAAAGTTACTTTCTCTTTAGCCCAAGCTTGATTTATCTTTTCTGCATAAGATTTCTGAGCTTCTGGAATTATAACATCTGCAGGAGCATTTTCAACTAATGAAATTGGCATCAGTTCTTCAATTTCTTTTGTAGGGTCTGCAATTAGTTCTAAAAGGTGTTTCATGACAAAAACGACAGACCGTCCATCTGCCACCACATGTTGAACATATGCAACAATTACATCAGAACCATTGACACCCTTAATAAGAATGAACCGACTAGTAGGTTCAGTTTCCCAGTTAGATGGTTTTTTATCTTCTTGATAAATTGCGTCTAATACATCAGTATTGGTTTTACCCAGAACTACAACGGATTTAGGTTCTTTTCCCCCTTTAGTAGTAATGTATGCTGTTCGATCCTCTCGCATGACAACTTTAGACCTAAGATATGGGTGTTTAATCGCTAATTTACTTACTGCGTCACGGAATAAATTTTCATTTATTTCACCATCCACATATGCAACAATCTTGATGTTGGATGATCTGGTTGGTAGGAAGGATCTCTCAAAAGTGAGGTTCATTTTAAATTCTTTCTGTGGGCTCATTTTTTTCACATCTAAATATTATTAATCAGTATTTCATTTAAATCTTGAGTAGTAAAGAGTAAGTTATCTCTCTGTCTTAATTTTGTTTTTTCTTTTTTAGGCTTAGCAATTATAATTATTGAAAAAATGATTAATATCGCTCCAATTGAGTGAAAAATTGTAAAATGCTCTCCTAAAATCATCATTGCAAATAAAGCAGTCACTATAGGCGTAGGAGACATTAAAATTGTTGACTTGGAAACCTCTAAATATTTCAAAGTTAAATAATAAAGAAACAAAGTAATGCTACACACCGCTCCCATCAAGAAAAAGAAAGATATATTAAGTGGTTTGAAAATTAAGTTAACTTTTTCGATAGGAAAAAGAAAAAAATAGATAGCGGTTAAAATTATTCCACTTAGAGCGTTTCTAATGCAAACAAGAAAAATTGGTGTTAATTCATTGCGGTCAATTACAGGTTTCGTTAAACTGTGAGCAAGAACATATAAGGCAGAAGCGATAATCATTATCCCTACTCCAATATTAAATTCTAATAAATTAAACGATTGTGTAATAGCCAGTAATAGACCAAAAAATATCACAAATATAAAAATAATTTGAGTACTTGATACTTTTTCTTTATTAATTAAATACCCAAACAATAAGGCAAAGAAAATTGAAGTTTTCGCAGCTAAAGATGCATTTATTGCTCCAGCAAGCTCAATTGCTACGAAAAACAAAAAATTTGCTACAGCAAAAATGGTACCTAAAAAGAGAATAAAAACTATATTCTTTTTATAGCCATAAAGAAGAGATTCCATTTCGTCAAAGGTAAATAGACCCTCCTCGTAATTAGACCTCATTTTTTTCCGCTCCATCATCATTATTGGAAAAAATAATAAAGCTTGGATTAAGCATGTCATAGCTACAAAAATCATTATGTCTATCTCTGCAGGTCTCGAAAGTGCGATAATCGGCTGGAATCCCATTAAAATAACGCAAATTATTCCAAAGAGAATTCCTTTTATATAATTTTCATTAGTCATTTTTTGATTTTTTATTATTGTATTTTTCATTTCAATCCCTCCTAGCTTGTTGGTTTTTGTTGTTAGGTTGCACAATTATTACTACATTTCCTTTTTTGTGTCCTTTGTCAACGTAGCTGTGAGCATCGGCAGTCTGCTCCAACGGATAACGTCTATCTATAACTGCTTTTAGCTTTCCCGTTTCGATTAGCTCTTTCAGAAGAATCAAGTCTTCAGTTCTATTGGGTGCTACACCAAAAACTACTTTCTTTCTACCTACCATTGAATTCAATAATGCTCGAAGAATAGGGAAACCCGTTGTAATATAGATCCCTCTTTTCATTAACGAGCTTTTACAACGTGAAAACGAAATTTTACGTACTGTGTCAAAAATAATGTCATAAGTCTCGCCATTTTTGGTAAAATCTTCTTTCGTATAATCAATTACCTTATCGGCTCCCAGAGATTTCACCATTTCTAAATTCGTAGAACTGCATACTCCGGTAACTTCTGCCCCGAAGTGTTTAGCAAGTTGGACAGCAAAAGTACCTACACTTCCAGAGGCTCCATAAATAAGAACTTTTTGTCCACTTTCTATATTTCCTTTTCTAAGTAAATTTAATGCTGTGAGCCCCCCAATAGGAACGGCGGCTGCTTCCTCATAGGTCATATTAGCCGGTTTTATTGCTATTGTTCCTTCAAGAGACAGACTTTTGTATTCGGCATTAGCACCACCAAAACTTGTTCCCTTTGTATATCCAAAAACCCGGTCTCCTTTTTTAAATCGTTTTACATCCTTGCCTACAGCTTCAATTTCCCCGGCTAGCTCATTACCTGGTATATTTTTCCTTGGTTTTCTAACACCATACATTATTCGCCCGAAAGGCAGGAACCAAGTATCGAATGTAAAACTTCTAATCCAACAGTCCCCTGATGTTACTGTAGACGCATATACTTTTATCAGTATTTCATCGTCCCTCGGCGTTGGCTTTTCTACCTCATTTAATTCAAGAACCTCTGGTGCTCCGTATTTCGTGCATACAATTGCTTTCATAAGGTTCTCACCATTGGTTCCTCTATTTTGATTATTCATTTTTTTTGTCATGTTTTATTTACCTCTTTTATTAATTAATTTTAATAGGTAGTGGGGCTCTAATAAGAGCATGTTCGCAGCTAAGGAAAAAAAGTAACTATGGATGCTTATTGTCCTTAAATGATAGAGATGGAGTTTTATTGATGAAATTAATTATAAGAAATTAAGAAAAAAATCTATCAAATCCACTTTTTTACACTAAAGTGGATATGAATTGATACAAGAAATACTAAAATTTTTTCTGTTTAGTTGAAATTTGTGAATGGAAGATAAATTATATTATTTAGTTCTAAGCAATTGATCGAGCCAACAATCATAATACTTTACTGATAAAAAAATATGTGGAATTATATCTTTGAATCCTTCGGTTTGCAGTTCTTTATGAATTTTTTGGGAGTCTTGAGGAGTTTTTGCCCATGAATGCAATGTAATAAAGTTAGGAATATTACTATAGCTTAAGCAATGAGAAAAATTCTGATAATATTTCTCATTAAGATGCTGAATTGTAGAATTCATATTAGTTCCTTCGTTTAAAAATAGATGAAAAATTGTTACAAAACAATCTTTAGCTAATAACCTCAATTCAATTGTAAATTCAGCTAAATTATTCTCAATCATTCGGTCTAATCGTTTTCTAACCGTTTTAGCAGAAAGACCTGTGTCATCGGTGATATCTGTTATAGATTTCCTTGAATCTTTATTTAGAGACCTTAATATTTTATAATCTATTGTTGTTAATGGTTCTGGTTCGGTTATATAAGGCATATTAATAATTCCTATGGTTGGCTCACTAATATGAGCCTTTTCTGAGACATAACCACTAAATTCTTGAAGCTCTGATATATTCCTTAAATAAGCAGAGATATAAAAAAATTTGCCTCCAGCCATGGCAATAGCTTTAATACTCTCATGTTGTTCAAGCTCTTTACTAACTGCATCTATTGATCTTGCATTAGACGTGCCAAAAATCAAAACCCATAGATATTTTAATGTTACTATATTTGGTCTTGCAATATAGCCATCAATAACTCCATCATCTTCAAGTTTTTTTATACGTTTATGAACAGCACTCACTGACATATTGATTGTTTCCCCTAATTCTCTATATGTCAAGCGAGCGTTTTCTAATAGGTTTTTAAGAATGATAAAGTCAATTTCATCCATAATACTTACTTAAATAGTAATTATTTAATAATAATTCTAGAGCTAACTAATATTAATGGTTATAGTTTTAATTTATCAAGAAAATCTTGATTATCAAAATCATCATCGATTTCAAGGATTAAAGGTGGATCAAAAACAGGATCTATTCTTTTATATTTTTTTAATGCTAAAATGTTTTTATCATGAGTAGCAATTGTGGAGACTTTTAATCTATCCATAGTTGCTAAAATCAAGGTGTCCCGACCACCAATTCCTAATGCTGAATATTTCTTCATCTTTTGTATTACATCCACTAATAAAATCGCATCGATTTCAATCAATTGACAATTTTTACTTGAAATTAATGATAAAATCAAATCTTCGACTGTTTCTTTACCAAGATCTTTTATTTTATATAAATGGTGCGCCACTTCTATTGGTATAATCGCACTTAAAAATATTTCTTCTTTAAAAAGAATTCCATCCTTTTCTGTACCAATAAACCAATTTTTTATGTTATCATGTTCAATAGCATTAATATCCCAATAATAAATCCAAATCTGAGAATCTATTGTAATCATGGTTTATTCAAACATTTTTTTGAATTCAATTGGTTTTTTGGTTATATCTTTCAGTTTTTCACTAAAAGCTTCTGACTTTTTAATGAATTCTTCCATAGAATTAGATTTTCTCAAAATAATTTTATCGTCTTGGACCTGAAAGAGAATTTTTTCACCAGATTTTAGATTTAATAGTTTTCTTATTTCATTTGGTATACAAACCCTTCCTTTATCATCTATTTTTGATTCAGCATTCATTTTTAAACACATCATTAAATTATGGATCCACTAAGTGTACTTAGGTGGGAAATTAAATAAATTTATGTCTTATAAATTTAAGATATTTTTCAAGCTTTGCATTCCATAAGGCTTCATTCTTATTGATTCGGGATGGAATTGAAGCCCTTCTACAGGATAATCCTTATGCCGCTATACTATAATTAATTATGAAACATCATTATTAAAGCCTTAATTGCCTAGAGCAATGTACAACAATCATTATAATGATTTTACCTTCTTCCTTTTTATATCTATAAAGAATTCTATAGCTTTGATAGATTAATTGATGATAATTATCATTATCTGGATATTTTTTTCCTAATTCTGGGAATCTCTTCAAATCTTCTATGCGATCATAAAGACCTTCTATAAAAGAATCTGCATATTGTAAAGAAAAGTGAGATAAATAATTATATAGGTCCTTAAGATCTTCTTTAGCTATAGGGTGGAATACAATATCGACCATTTTTAAGGTGAGGTTTTACATAATTAAATCATATTTTTTTCCATCTTTTGCTCTTGTTCTCCACGCCATGTTTTTACTAATTCTCTCATCTCATCTAAATTTGAAGTTTTATATCCTTGTTTTAATTGGTATTCTGCTTTTTCTAATTTTTGGAGAACGAATAAACGATATTGTAAATCCTCTAAAGTAAAATCATCTGGCATTCTTTCAATAAGATCGTGTAAAACCTTCTTATCTATATTACTCATAATTAGTCCCTACTATTTAACTAGTTATTCAAATTTAAATATTTATTTGTATAAGTTTAAGGAAAATGTTGATCATCTTATATCAACCATTTTTCCAATCTCTCTTTAGCATCCTCCATAACTTTTTCATGAGGAACTACTTTACCTTGCTCAATATCTTCAATCCCAGCTAATATCTTTTTTTTGACATATAGATAGTACATGATATCATCAATTGTAGCATCTTCTGGTAATTTTCTTATGAGTTCTATTATCTCTTCCTTAAGATTTGAGGTCATATTTTCTCACTATCTAAATAATCATTCTAGCTTTTATAATTTCTTATCTCTATTCTTTATTAATAATTAAAAAATTCTTTAAAATTTGCATTCCATAGGGCTTCATTTTGATGGATTCGGGATGGAATTGAAGGGCTTCTAAAGGGAATTCTTTATGCCTAACACCAATATTGATACATCGTTCACAGTAGCAGTGAACTTTAATTAAAATTGTTTCCAAAATATTTATTTTTTCGTGCTTTATTTATATTATAGAACAATAATTATGATGTTAAAAAATGACATCAAACATTAATGAAATTGGAAAAAAAGCATTAGAACTTTCTCCTCATGATCGCGCATTATTAATTCGACAATTATTAGAAAGCTTAGAAGCAGGAGATGAAGAAGAAAATGCCGAAGAATTATGGATCAATGAGGCTAATAGCAGATATAATCAATATAAACAAGGAAAAACATCAGAAAAACCCGCAAAACAAGTTTTTGAAGAAGTAAAATACACATAATTATCAAATTGGAAAGTAAAAATTATAAAATTTAAAGATTATTTATATTTTAGGAATAACATGACAGAAATTAAACTCAAAATATCTGAATCATTACTCGAAAAAATGAAAAAACACCCGGAGATTAAATGGGACACAATTGCTCAATCAGCTTTAGAACGCTATATCGAAAAAATTGAAATTACTGAAAAGATTACATCAAATAGCAAATTAACAATAGACGATGTCAAGGATATTAGCAATGAAATTACTAAAAGAAGTTGGCAAAAGCATAAAGAATATCTTGAAAAATTGAAAAAATGAAGCTTATTATTGATACCAATGTATTAATCTCTAGCTTATTAAAAGACTCAACAACTAGAGAACTACTTCTTAATGAATCATTCAATTTTTATTTACCCGAAATCGTTATGAGTGAAGTGAAAAAATATCTTCCATA
>Ga0114919_10005528_pt1 | contig 10087 bp, 10 predicted proteins | sample BlataG_FD_88682 | JGI IMG/M metagenome (GOLD analysis project Ga0114919, IMG submission 88682) | Deep subsurface microbial communities from Black Sea to uncover new lineages of life (NeLLi) - Black_00105 metaG | ecosystem: Environmental > Aquatic > Marine > Oceanic > Sediment | place: Atlantic... | reverse complement strand
CGAAGTAGCTGAAAATCTGAAATCTAAAATCGTTAATCCTTGTTCGATATTCAAAATATTTCTATTATTCTTACATTATAGACAGACTCTAATTAGGATTTGTTGATAGATTACGATGCAGGCATCCAAAAAAAAGTATACGGATTGTGTACTTTTATATTAGGAAAGAATGCTATCGTTTTTTATTCAGGATGGATTGCCTCTACAGGACAAACATCAACACAAGCGCCGCAATCGGTACAGAGTTCAGGATCTATGGTATAAATATCACCCTCTGAAATTGCTTCAACCGGGCATTCATCAAGACAAGAACCACACGCGGTACATTCATCATTAATTACGTATGCCATTTTTTTAAAAATTTAATTAATACTTGATTTTTTTACGGCTACAAAATTATCTTCAATTTTTAATAAAAAAAATAAATATCGAATTAATTGTATAATTTTAGAAAAGAAACAGCCAGCCATGCCAGATTCCCCATGCCATGAATAATAGCTTCCTCATCTACATTGAACGTTGGGGTATGCAGGGAAGATGTTATGCCTTTTTGGACGTTCTTGATACCGATCCTGTAGAATGTAGATGGAAAAACCTGTGAATAGAAAGCAAAATCCTCAGAAGTCATACGCAGATCGAGATCAAAAACATTCTTTTTCCCGATGAATTCCTCTGTAAATTTTCTTGCCTCAGAGGTAACCTTCTCGTTATTAACAAGAGAAGGATATCCCTGGACTACCTTGAAATCGCATGATCCACCTGATTCTTCAGCTAATGCAACAGCAAGATTTTTCATTTCAAGATGAGCTCTTTTTCGCCATGCTTCGTTAAAAGTTCTAAAGGTGCCGGCAATTTTTACTTCATCGGGAATCACATTTGTTGCTCCATTACCATGAACTTTTCCAAATGTCAGAAGTGTTGGAGTATTAGCAGAATTAAAATGGTCTGCCATTTCCTTTAATGCCACTATAATTTTTGAAGCTATTGAAACCGTATCTGTAGTTTGTTCAGGAATAGCCGCATGGCCACCCTTTCCTTTAACGGTCATGTAAATCTCATCATTGGATGCCATATATTTTCCTTCTCTGAACCCGAAAGTGCCGGTATCCAGCTCAGGCAGAACGTGTTGTCCGATTACGATATCGGGTGTTGGATCCCTGAGCGCTCCTTCATCGAGCATCAATTTTGCACCTCCCGGCACCAACTCTTCTCCCGGCTGGAAAATCAATAATACCGTTCCCTCCAGTTCGTCTATTAATTCTTTTAAAATTCTGCCTGTACCAATAAGAGCTGCAGTATGAACATCGTGTCCGCATGCGTGCATTATTCCTTTATTTACCGATTTAAAACTAAGACCGGATTGCTCGTTGATGGGTAAAGCATCAATGTCTGCACGTAATGCAATCACTTTCTTTCCGGAGTTATTACCCTCGATTTGGGCTACTATACCGGTCTTCACAAATCCCTTCCGGAAAGGAATATCGTAATCGTTTAATTTTGAGGCAATGAATTCAGAAGTCCTGAATTCCTGAAAAGAGATTTCAGGATATTTATGGATGTGCCGTCGAATCCCGATAATTTCCTGACTAAATTTTAGGGCTAACGATTTGATTCTATCCTTGAGGTCCATAGTTAATTAAAAATCGAGATTTAAGGATAGATAGAAAATTCGGGGTAAAAGTACATAGTTTTCTATTCCCCACGCCCAGTCGGTTCTGATAAAGTAACCAAAGATCTGACTGCGAAGCCCGAAACCAAAACCTGCAACAAAAGGTTCACGGTCAGTATCGATGGTCACCGTTATTGGACCGCCACGAATTATTTTTGTATCATATGCGTTTTTACCTATATAAGGGTGCTCACCGGTCCAGGCTGTGCCGAGGTCGGCAAATCCTACAATTTGAAAATTGTTGAAAAAATTTGAACCTATTGGCCGGTTGATAAAATATCGAAATACAGGCCAGCGAATTTCACTGTTAATAACAACAAAACTATTTCCGTTCCTGATATTTTGGGAGAATCCCCGCATATTTGTGGCTAAAGCCTGGAATACGTATTTTTGCGTTGGATCGATTGGTACCGATTGGTCAAAGGTCTCAATTTTACCAAATAAATTCATCCAGTTATCAACTCCGCCTAAATAATAAATTAATTTGTTGGTTCCGAATGAAGTGCTTGCCGCTAAGCGATTTGCCCAAATCAAATCCCTGTGTATCTTTTGATAGTGCCGGAAATCTGCACCCAAAACAAACAGATCGGATTTTTTACGGTCGATTTGCCGGTAAACTTCACCAAATATTTTAAACCGGGTTCCATTGTATAAATTGATACCCTTGATACGTGTATTATCATAAATAAATTCAAGCTTCAGGCTTGCCCATGTCCTGTATTCGTTCTCTTTATACAGATTTTTAGTATCTGTAGCGAGGTAAACGTTCCGGTCGTTCCTGATGCTCATGGTTCCTTTTAAAGAAGTAACCTGATTTAAAGGATACCTCATTGAAAAAAGAATCTCATGGGAATGAATTTTAACATAGGTTCTGTCACTGGTGCTGGTATTAAATGCCTGCCGGTGAAAAATGAGCTGCTTGTCAAACTTGCCTTTCAGGTTTTCGAAACTTAAAAGATATTCATTGCTGTCGAAGTTTCCGGCAAAGCGAAAACCACCAATTATTTTGTAATTTTCAAACAAGTCATTTGCCCCGATTTTGAATAGCATATTGAGCCCCGGATTATAATAAACCGCACCACCGGTAAAGGATTGATATGCATTATTCAGGAATCCGAAATCAATCTGATTTGCAATATAATTATTGTAAAATGATGTCTCATAGATCCTGATTTTTGGTAATTCGAATTCAGCCGTGTCGAGATCGATATCTACATAATCTTTCCTTAAAAAGCGTTTGTAATAATTTTTCTTTTCTTCTTCAAAAATGTACTTATTTATATCAATCAGTTCATTTTGCTCGAAATACTCGTATAGGGGTTTTGTAAGTGTATCCTGCATCCGGCGGTCTTCTTCAATTAATCTTATCCTTAATTGTTCTATACTATCCTTTTTATGTAATTCGTTAGTTAAGGTTTCCCTGAATTTAGTATTGACCAGACCGGAAATAGTATGATCTTCTACCAAAGCATCATAATACATGTTGTATTTGCCGTTCAGGTACATGATCTCGGCGTATGAACCGGAAGAAGGGCTGTAATTATGTTCCAGAATATTTCTGGAGTAATTGGTTAAAGGATACGATTTGGTGAAATACCTGTAATGGGTGGCTGTATCAACGTAGCTTATAGTACTATCGAACTTGGCTAAATACCTGTTTTGGATTCCATTCAGGTTATTTAAGTAAGTATAGGTATCGTCTTTGATCTGAAAAGGATTATGCTTATCAATATATTTCCATTCCGATAACCGGGTAAGCATCTTTGAACGGTTTTTAAAATCGTAGATAAATAAATCGAAATTTAAACTGGTTTTTTGAAGAATTTTTCGGCTAAACATTAAAGTATCATTGATCCTGTTGGAACTAAAAATGATTGCATCAGAGCCTTGAATAAACCTGGGGTTAAGATCATCTGCTATGTCTCTGGTAATTTGCTCGTTGGTTCCGGAGGCGATGTTATGTACAAAAATATCGGTTAGCCCTTCTTTAACGGCTGAGAAAACAAACTGACTTCCATCGTGTGAATAAGAGAAATCAAGAATTTTATCAAAATATAGCAGGTTCTTTTTTTCATATTTTCCAGTCGATAACAGGTAAAAATAAATATCCACCCCTCCCTTTTCCTCAGTAATAAAAGCCAGCAGCTTCCCGGTTGGATGCCATGCTAATAATGGATACGAATAGTCAGATATTTGATCAATCCTGGGCTCTTTCTTCAGGATCTTTTTATGTTTATCTGTTTGTGTGTTATACAACCATATTTTATATTGCCCTGATTCGTTTGTTACATAAGCAATATGCTTGCCATCAGGACTGATTTTAATTTGTTCATATACGCGTGTACGTTTTGGTTTTTTAATGATAGGGTTCTGATCGGGGATTTCCCTTGCCTGTTCAGGGGAACTGTATATGTCCTGGTAATATTCAAGCCAGTCGCCGGAGAGATCTTTAATCTTTGACCCCAGTACATATAAAAACCCCCGGTTCACATTTTTATTGATTCGTGTCAGGTAGATAATGTTCGGAATGATTGCTTCTCCGTAAGTCGATGCTAAAAACCGCCAGAAGCTGTGTCCTGCATAAACTGCTTCCTCTCCGGTCAGGCGATTAAATTTCTTATATTTTCCGGATAAAATACCATCTTTTACCCGGTTGTCGATCTCTATGTCCCAGGGATTTGAAATATAAGAGATTAAACCTTTTATATACCAGTCTGGTAAATTGATTAATGTTGAATTGGCTACCCTGTCTTTTACATCGCCGCTGTAAAGCATCTCATTTATGAGTACCTCGGTAATGGCAGCTTTAATTTGTTGCTCATACTTCTTATGATCTCCCTCGAAATAGATGATGACCTTATTCTTGATGATCTTGGTTACACCCCCGGTATTGTATTCTTCATTTCCTGTTAATAACCCAATATTACTTTGCTTAAAATCTGAAAGTTTGTTATAAATGATGAAGATCAATCGTTTGCTTAAATAGTAGTCGAAATAATCTTCGATTTCCATTATGCTTTTTTCAGCAATATTCCCGGTATATTCGGCTAATTCCCTGCCAAATTCATTATAGTAGGTATCGAATTTCTCAAAACGGTAAAATGACCAATAGAAATCATAATACTGTACCCGGTTTTTCCCAAAAGTCATTTGATATCCGTTATAAAATTGCCCGAAGACCCGGGTGCCGGTCAGCATTATTAAAATGATCCATGCAGAGTATTTAAAAAATGGGGACTTCATACAAAATAAATGACTAAAATTGAAAATGCCTAAAATGCCTAAAATGCCTAAAATGCCTAAAAAAAGAAATGTCTATGATTTAAAATACTTAGTGTCTGTCCATGAAGTAACTGTTTTATTTTATCAACATTACAGACAGGCGTTACTTAGAATACCTGAATTTGAAATATAAAATCTAAAAAAACAGGTAAAATTACCTATAAATTACAAACTTTATTAATTTTGATTCGTTTAAATACAATGATTGTGCCAGATAAACGTTTTTAAAAAAATAATGAAGGACATAGTTTCACAAATTGATTAAAAAAAACCTTAATTTTCAGGTTTCATAAATAATTAGTTAATAGTCGGCAGTCGGCAGTCCACAAAAAAGTAAATAACAATCAGACAATTATAACACAATGGCAACTGGATTTAGGCACTTAACTGTATATAAAAAAGCATTTGCTTTTGCAATGGATATTTATCACGTTAGCAAGAAAATTCCTAAAGATGAACTTTACTTTTTGACCACTCAGATAAGAAAATCCTCAAGATCTGTTTGTTCAAATATTGGTGAAGGATATCGTAAACGTCTGTATGAAGCCCATTTCGTAAGCAAGATTTCTGATTCAAAATCCTGAAAAGTATAAATAGCCCAGTCTTCAGATTGCCGACTTAAAAATGCAAAGTATAATGAAACTCACCATTATCTATCCATAAACATTAAAATTCCGATACAACTAAATTAAGTACCATGAAAAGAATGATAAATAGCGTAATGGTTTTGCTGATATTCCTGATGGGAGTGAACTTAAACGCGCAGCAAAGAAATGCCACTATTGCTTTTGATAAAACAGATCATGATTTTGGCAGATTCAAGGAAGAAGATGGAAAAGTTTCTCATGAATTTGTATTCACAAACACAGGTAGTGAACCCATCATTATAAATCGTGTTGCTGCATCCTGTGGTTGCACTGCAACAAGTTGGACAAAAGAACCAATTGTCCCTGGCGGGAAAGGGTATGTTAAAGCGGAATACAATCCCCGAAACCGTCCGGGAAGATTTAATAAAACCGTAACTGTTTTTACCAATGCTGAACCCCGTACTGTAATATTGAGAATAATGGGTGATGTTGTACCTCGTGAAAAAACGATAGAAGATATCTATCCTTACCCGATAGGAGGCATGCGGTTTAAATCCAATCACATTGCTTTTGTAAAGATAAAAAAGGGACAACAAAAAACAGTTCTGCTGGAAATGATTAATAACTCCAACGAAAAAATCACCATTTCCTTTACCGGTGTTCCGTCTCATTTAAAGGTGAAGGCTTCACCAGAGACTATAAAACCAAAAGAAAAAGGATTTATCGAAACTACCTATGATGCCGGAAAGAAAAATGACTGGGGATTTGTAATCGACAGATTACAAATATTATTGAATGACAAGGCGGAAAAAAACAACAGGCTTACAGTTTCAGCTACTATTGAAGAAGACTTTTCAGGCTTAACACCTGAAGATCTTGAAAATTCTCCTAAAGCTGAATTTGAGTCCAAAACCTTTAATTTCGGGACAATGAAGCAAAAATCGTCTGCTTCTTATGAATTTGTCTTTAAAAATACAGGTAAGAGCGACCTGATAATCCGGAAAATAAAGTCAACTTGCGGCTGTACGGTTGTAAATCCAAAAGAAACGGTTATTAAACCCGGTCAAACCAGTTCCCTGAAAGCCATATTTAATTCCGGAACCCGCAGGGGAAGACAAAACAAAACGGTTACAGTCATTACAAACGATCCCGAAAATTCGATGATTTTGCTTAGATTGACGGGTGAAGTGGAAGCTCCGAAGACAAATTAATGGCAAAAAAAACAAAAAGTGCCCTGAATATATCGGAAGGTATAAAACCACCGCCTTCGGTTAGTAAGGAGTCTGTAGCCAAATTTAAAAAACGACGAAAAAAGAAATATTCCGTTCAGGATTATATCCAGGGGATTTTCGAAGGGAACAGGATCATTTTAAGCCAGGCTATTACACTAATAGAAAGCTCCTTATCAGACCACCAGGTTATTGCCCAGGAAATTATTGAACAATGTCTGCCGCATTGCGGAAAATCCGTTCGTGTTGGAATAACCGGAGTTCCTGGTGTGGGTAAAAGTACGTTTATTGAAGCACTGGGAACCTATGTTACCGGGTTGGGAAAAAAACTGGCGGTTTTAGCCATTGACCCAAGCAGTGAGCGTTCAAAGGGAAGTATTATGGGTGATAAGACCAGGATGGAAAAACTGGCAGCCGACCCCAATGCATTTATCCGTCCTTCTCCCACAGCTGGTTCATTAGGAGGCGTGGCAAGGAAAACCAGGGAAACCATTATTTTGTGTGAAGCAGCCGGATTTGACACCATTTTTATCGAGACAGTAGGAGTAGGACAATCAGAAATTGCTGTGCATTCAATGGTTGATTTTTTTCTGTTATTAATGTTAGCCGGAGCAGGGGATGAACTGCAGGGAATTAAGCGGGGAATAATGGAAATGGCTGATGCCATTGCAATCACAAAAGCTGATGGTGGCAATATTGAAAATACTGAAAGAGCCAGGAACGAATTCCGGAATGCACTTTACCTATTCCCTGTTTCAAAATCCGGGTGGAGACCAAAGGCGCTTACTTGTTCAGCCGTTAATCTTTCAGGTATCGATACCATTTGGAATACCATTAATGAATATTGTACCATGACAAGAAGTAATCTTTATTTCCGGGATAAGAGAAAAGAACAATTAAGATATTGGATGTACCAAACCGTTGAAGATTATTTACGTAACCATTTTTATAATCATTCTGATATTAAAGAAAACCTTCCGGAAATTGAGAAGGAAGTTCTGGAAAGAAACCTAAGTCCGTTTGTTGCTGCTAAAAAACTACTTGAAGGTTATTTTGGTAAACTATAAAACTGAAAAAAGTTGCTATTGGGCAGCCTGCTCCTGATTTTACGCAAAATGACACTTCAGGTCATCCCGTCACTTTATCTTCACTTTTTGGGAACTACCTGCTGATCGATTTCCGGGCAGCCTGGTGTGGCCCCTGCCGGGCCGAAAATCCAAATGTTGTTGCAGTATATAACGACTATAATAAAAAAGGATTTGATGTCTTGGGAGTATCTCTTGACAAGGACAGGGAAAGATGGTTAAAGGCAATTAAAGATGACGGATTAACTTGGACACCCAGGTCTCCGATTTGAAGTACTGGAATAACGAAGTATCACAAATGTATGCCGTTTTTTCCATTCCCTCGAACTTCATTTTAGACAGGGAAGGAATAATAATAGCCAGGAATCTCCGGGGCGAAGACCTCAGGGCAAAAATTTCAGAATTACTGGATTAATTAACTCAACTCGTCCCAAAGGGATGCCTGTGGCATAACCTGGGCTGAAGTCGGGGTACGAGTTGTTGACACCGATAAGCCTTTAAGCCAAATTTTTTTTAAGCATTTGTAAAATCCGGAAGAGTTTGAATTAAATTCCTACGGCAAGCTAGAAATTCAAATATAATAGCAAAATTAAGCTTAATATTGCTAATTAAATACCAAGAACAGGCTTAAAATTGCCTAAATTACTCGTCAGACGACTATAGTCGTTTAACGAGTAAGGTAAGTTTAAAAAAACAAACTCGTAATATATTTCCGAATTTACCTATCTTTGAATTAAAGATTATTTGAATATGGATAATAAATTAATCATAAAGGAATTAAAAGATTTGTTAATCAGGAATCTTGGAGATAATGTTTCGGATATTATTTTGTTTGGTTCCCAACTTAAAGGAACTGCCTCGGATAACTCTGATTTTGATGTATTGATCGTTTTAAAAAATGATTATAATTGGAAATTAAAAAGAAAAATTAATGATTTGTGTTATGATATTGATTTGAAATATAATATTTTCCTCGATACCCAAATAATATCACAACACGAATTGAAAAATAGTATCCGCGGGAAACATCCCATTTTTTCTAATGCATTAAAAGAAGGATATCACGCATGATCAATGACCGGGATAAAAGTGCCCTGATAAAATACAGGCTGGAACAAGCAAAAGAGACAATTAAGGAAGTAAATAAGTTGATTGAAAATGATCTGTTAAAAATTGCTGTAAACAGAATATATTATGGAATTTATTACTCTTTAATTGCATTGGCTTAAAAGCATAATTTTCAGACCTCTAAGCATTTACAATTAATAGGTTGGTTCAACGGGGAATTTGTCAGGGGAAATCTGATTTCCCTCAAGTATGGAAAAATATTAAGAGATACATTCAAAAACAGAACGGATGGAGATTATGCACCATTTATTGAGTTTGAGAAAGAAGATGTATTAGCAATGTACACAGATATGAAGGATTTCATTACCAGGATTGAGAAGTTGATAAAATCAGAAGTGGAATAATTATGGCGGAAGCGTCCGTTAATACCTGTTACAATCTGCGTTCTATAAAATAGCACCCAGGCAGGTTATGGTCTTTATGATTTTCGTAGATTTTTTATCATAGTGATCATAATAATCATGAAAATCAGCGTTCCGTATTTCACTTCCGGATTTAGTCTGAAGAGGAAAGAAGTGTATTAAGGTTTATCTCAAATTGTGGTGACTTGTAATACGGATCAAACTTAGGATTGTAAACACTTTCCAGAGTACTCTGATTGAAATATCCCTTTATAAATTGTTCCGGAAGTTTGTAAACCGGACTATCATCATCACTGATCCGGGGATGCCCCTTGCTTAATACTTCGGAAAAATGAAAACGTGTATTTTTAAGCCTGCGTGTATATTCATTTATGATTTCATCGGCAATTTCAATTACAACGGTATAATGACCATAATTCCTGCGGATCATCAGAAAGTAATTTAATTCAACAATATCAAAGCCGGAAATCTGGTCGGTTGTATGCATTAAATGATTTTCAAATTCAAACCCATCACGAATAATCAGATCAGCAAGTTCCCCGGTGGGCGTTTGGTGTATGAATTTGCTGATTTCCACTTCCGGGCCGATAAACTCCTGGAATTTTTTTAATCGTGATTCTGAACCAGTATCCATTGGTACGGTTAATTTTTTTAATACAAAAGATTATTAAAATGTGAAATACTTAAAATTAATGCCTAAAATGCCTAAAATTAGAAATGCCTAAAATGCCTAAAATTAGAAATG
>Ga0114919_10005526_pt1 | contig 10089 bp, 9 predicted proteins | sample BlataG_FD_88682 | JGI IMG/M metagenome (GOLD analysis project Ga0114919, IMG submission 88682) | Deep subsurface microbial communities from Black Sea to uncover new lineages of life (NeLLi) - Black_00105 metaG | ecosystem: Environmental > Aquatic > Marine > Oceanic > Sediment | place: Atlantic... | reverse complement strand
CAGTAATAACAAGCTGTGCCCCAAGCTGTGCCTCAAGCTGTAACACAGCAACAACAAGCTGTGCCCCAAGCTGTGCCCCAAGCTGTAACACAGCAACAAGCAGTTCCAGCGGATATTGCCACCCAGCAACAACAGCAAGCCCATGGTAAGCATCATCATGCTGGTCATCATGGTGGAAAGGCACATCATCATAGAGCAGAAATCAAGCCACATAAATTAAGTATGCTGGAAGAACACTTGGGAGAGGCAAGACATGCTGCTGTGGCAGATGATTATGAATTTGATTATACTGAGGATGGTGACCATGAGCACCACCAGCAAACAGAGTAGACAGTGATGGTTTTTGTTGTATAAATACCATCAGTAGTAATAGGAGTAGTGATATTATAGAGTGGGAAGAGGGGAAATGGGATGAAGGAGGGAGGATGGGGAGGAGCAGTCGTGCTGTACAACAAACGACGGTGACAGCTGAAAACAATAAAACACGAGCTTTAGGCTTTATTACTTTTAGTTATTGAATATTTGTCATTAAATGCATAAGGATCCTTGGTTGTCATTACAGGAATCGTGAAGTAAGCACAGTGACATCGTCAGTTGCCAGCGAATCTCTGAGAAACATTCACATTATAACGCTTACAGTACATAATTTCGCAGAATGCTGAAGCTCAATGCTAAAATAGAAGTTGGTTTGGACGACATACCTTGTTCAATTGAGATCATGAGGTATGCTGTCGACAAGTAGGATATGGGATGCAAGAGTTGGTTGACCGATTAAATCATATACAAAGCTGATGATGTGCACTCATTCGACACCTTTCATCCTTTCATTAATGCAGACTCTTGCCACCGAAAACTCTAGCAGGTCTATCTGTCCAGGTATGTCTTGATTGATTAATCCATGGGTCTAGGAGCGCTCCCCGACCCTCATTCTCTTCGGGCCAAACTGCACCCTTTCCTTCTTCCCATGCACTCGCTCATAGAATATCCCGCTTTCCTTTCCTCTATTGTATAGAATAAAGTGCTTAAAGATATTATTTACAACAGCTGTGATGATATTTGGGAATGCCATAGCCGCAGTAGATGGCCAGGAGTTAATGTAGAATTATATGACGGAAGGTGGTCTGTGTTGTTTAGAAGCAGGGCAGCAATGACTCCATGCAGTGCTCCATTGCACTTCGACAAGATAAAAATACTGACTGACAATTCACAGTATATCAGCAACCACAATGATGGAAAGGCAGGTTTATTCTTTGCTGAAATAATGCGTTCAATAGCAGGTTTGAGTATGAATGAAGCTGAACACCGGGCAACATACTCTTCCTCTCCAGACTTCAAATGTTTAAAAAGGAATATCAAGTGGTGGGTACAAGAAAGACCTGATGTAGTAGTCGGATTTGTGAAGCAGGTTAAACTCGAATCATTGAGTGAGCCACTGTCATGGCAGATACAATCCATTGCGGCGTTTATGACATTCTTCGTATCGGCGTCTCACTTGTCGGTGCAGCAGCAGCTTGAAGCTTTGACATCAACTATGAAATTTTAAATGTTTAGTTTTATATTATAGATCAATGGAATCCTTCAAAATAAAAGAAATCTTTCCAAAGGCGTCGGAGATATCCACAAACACGGGGGTGCTGATTGATGCACATCTAAGCACTGATCTCTAGATAAATGAATAGTAGAGCTCTACCAAACGGTGGCACGTCACCCATCACTACGTTCACCGTCAAGGAGCAGCCTCTCTTTCAAGACGATGGCAGCAATGATGTTGACGACTTGTTCTCGGGAGCAGCCCCAGCTCCTGCACCTGCAAACACACACTCAAACCTAGATAATACCAGTAGGTATTACAATGAACAGCAATTTGATGTCGAGTCTCCTAGAGATAGCAGCAGCCAATTACTACAGGCCACATCAATAATAACGACAAATGAGCACGTCACCGACAATGCAACTTCATCTGTAGCAACCGACAATGCCGGCAAGACATGGTGGAGTCAAGATGATGGTCAATGCTACTATGACTCGCCTGATGGTTGGAGATACAGATGGGATGATCCTTCTCAGCAGTGGTGTCAACATCAACATATAAGTAGCAATGAGGAGGTAGACGCAATGTCGTCAAAGAATAATAATAATGCGTATGACAGTACTACCACAAATGGAGTGCACACATCATCATCAATAGCTGCAATAGCAACCACTACTACTGCTCCAAATGTATTTCAACCAACAATAACAACTAGTAGTATAGAAGTGGGAGCTGGAGCTGGAGAAGGAGAGTATTACTGCCACCAGCTACAGCAGCGGCAATCAACGGCAGGACGAGTGAATTACGGTAGACCAGCATGTAGAATGTGCGTCTTTGGCTTTGGTGGTAATGTAGTTGACCTATCACCACAAGGACAGCTTACAGTTCATAAAGTGAACAATCATCTAGCTCAACATCTATCACCCACTGCTACCAATAGCTTCTCTATTACTACTGGTCATTCTCCCACCGCCAGCATTGGTCGTTGCATGCACCTCCTCTCCTCCTTCCCTGGACCTTTAGGTTTATCACCAAACCAAACCCAGATAGATGCGTTTATCAGTCAACAGCTGCGAGAGTGTAGTCAAGATGCAGATCTAGTAACGCTATGGAAAGTATTAAGAGTGCTGGTAAAGAATAAAGGAACCTTCCCCGCCAATCCCCTAAATGATGCTTTGGCAGAGTATAGCAATAATCAGCATGCATCATCATCCACATCATCCACCTTCAATACAGTACCTCATTTGAATAATGTAGGCCAAGTACAGCAGCATTTATTAAAAGGCAGCAGTGCAGAAGCATTACAAGTAGCCATTCAATCAGAGCTCTGGGGAGTGGCGTTGGTCATTGCCAATGGTGTTGGGGAAGCAGCAGTAGCATCAACAACACAAGCCATGGCAACGAAGATGACTGGGCCATTGAGAACATTCTGTCTCCAATTCAACCCTAGTGCAATGTCCTCATCGTTTGCAGCAGAAGATTGGAGAAGTCACCTGGCCATCCTTGCTCTTAATAGTAGTAGTAATAGTAAAGGCAGCAGTCAAGCTGCTATAGCTGCACTTGGAAAGAACATCCTTAGTAATAGTAGTAACAACAACACCAACAACATTAAACCTGGTCATACGTGTCTAGTGATTGCTGGCTGTCCATTCAATAATGACGACTTTGTCTTGATCGGTGCACCAAGGATGTCCAGTCATCCCCGCACATATGCCAACCTGGATGCCATCATTCAATCTGAGTTGTACTCCTGGTGTAGAACTGTGTCTGATACAAGCCTGGTTCCCCAGTATCTATCTATTGTTCCTTATAAACTCATCCACGCATATGCATTAGTAGAGTATGGAATGTTGAGTGATGCAGCTAGCTATTGTGAATCCATACGAGCGACGCTTCAACACCACCAGCTTGGAGGAGGTAACAATAACAATGCTAGTAATGCAAGTTTAAGTGGTATTAAAGGCGGCGGTAAGAATAACGCGTTTTCCATGTGTGCAGCATTGACAGATGAGCTACATCAAAGACTCCAAGCACATGCTGACGCTCTTAAAATAGATTTAAAGCACGGGAAATCATTGAGGCCAGCAGCTCTTATTTCAAAAGCGGGGAAATGGATCGATCGAGGCTTGTCTGCACTCATGTTGGGTGATGAAGGTACCACTACTTCTACTTCTAATGGAACACCAAAAGGTCAACAACAACAACAACAACAACAACAACAACAACAACAACAACAACAACAAGTAGGAGGAGGATCATTCATAGATGGAGGAGCAGCAGAGACTCAGACTCAGACGTATTGCCACCAGCGTAATATATCTAATGTGAGCAACGTTAGCAATGTTAGTAATGTGAGTGACAGCGTTGCCGGACTGTTTGGACGTGTTACTAGTTTGACACGATTAGTTGGTGTTGCTGCTACTGGTGTTGTTGGTGGTCAAGCAACAAATGAACAGACGCCACCACCTGGTGAACCAGAGAATGTATTTTATTACGACGAGGAGAGGAAGATATGGAGAGAGAGAGGGAAAGAGCCTCCTCCTGCACCAGTGGCAGTAGGACCTCCTCCAATCATGATGACTAGTCCTATGAGTGCTGGAGGGGGTAGAATTACACCATCACTGTCTACATCAAGGTATGTACAAGCTGGAGGATTCCTTCTCCCTCCCGTATCTATTACTTCATCAGCTTCTTCATTGCTACCAAATACTGATGCTGGTAGTAGTAGTTCTCCCCAACAACCTGCTTTATTTAAACCACCACCAACCTTGTAAATATAAATAGAAAATAGGGACTTTTGTGGTATACCCTTCCTGTGTTGATGTCCTTATTGCGATCGCATATTTTTCAATTGTATATTGTTTTACATGTATGAAAACGCATATTGCGAGTGAAATTGAATTGGGGGAGGTTGTATACAAGGAAAAGTCATTTGTCGATTATACGTGGTCCCAGATATGTCCACCAATCACCGTGATTTGAGCCTTTTCCGACTAGCTGCTTGAACATGGATCACGAATATGTAGATCACTGAGCAATCGAAAGCAGGATCACGAGAAAGGTCTCCCATTAAGATTCATTTTTCCAACTGAAATTTTCAAACGCACTGGGGAGCGCTTATAACTTGGAAATTTGACACATTTATAGATCTGTAGACATGTGCAACCACGCAGAGGGCGTTGTTCACCCACTCCTCTCCCCATTATTCAACTCCCCTCTCAAAGCATGTGATCTATATTGCAACTTAATACCCCCCCTACATTGGATTATACCACCGAGAGTAATAAGAGAGAGGGAGAGGGTGATGGAGAGAGGGGGGAACCTAGTAGGAAGCTGGAAGGTTGTTGTTTATTTATTTATTTTTAACATGGAATAATTTCATTATAATTGGATAATCGAGGTTATTACTACTCCTTGGACTCAATGAAAGCCACTGGTATTGGAATGAGAAGCGCTCCAAGGCCAAGGATTGGTCAAGGAGGAAGTGTCAAGAATCCAACTGCCCGACACCGCCTGGTCCCCTGCTTTTCCTCCTCTCCCAACAACAATAATGAAAGCACCACTGCCTCTACCGCCTCTGACTCTAAACCAAAACAACCACCCAACTACCCTTCTTCATGGCCATCAAGAGCAGCTAGGCATGCAATTACATCCAACATACCAATAGATCATGCTGAAGGTCTTCACCTCACATTCATCCCTGCCAACAATGCTGCTAACACCAAGTATACAGGACTCCCTACCTGGCTGAAAGGCAGCCTCGTAAGAAACGGTCCTGGTAACTTCTCAGGAGCCTGGGCTGTATTTGATGGCCTAGCCATGTTGGTTAAGATTAAAATCAACGGAAATACGGGGTCAATAGTGTGCTCCCACCGGTTCGTCGAGTCGAGCTACTACTGCTCAGTCAAAGACAGAGGAGGAGAGATTAAGCTCAAGATGGCCCACGACCCAGACACTACAACCAAGGAACCTCTTCACTCTTTGAAGTATATTAGTAGTGTTGCGTATGGTGTGTACAAATATGGCATGCGAATGGGAGATAATGCCTTGGTGAGTGTATTTCCGTTTGGCGACGAGCTCATTGCTCACACTGAGACTGTGTCTGGCACGTATTCCATCAACCCTCAGACACTAGAAACTATAGAAAGAGTGGTATATCAAGATGATATACATGGTTTGGTGACTACCGCTCACCCTGCAATCCACCAACCAACAGGAGACCTCATCAACATTGCCGCCGACTTCACCCCCGTCTGGAAGGTGGAAGACGGTGTGATGAAACTGAAACAACCAGAGATCACTCTGTATAGATTGAATCCAGACAGTCCAAGAAAGAGGGAGAAGATTGCTGCAATACCATATGCAGTACCAACTAGTCCTACATGGATTCATCAGGTGGTAGTTACGCAGAGCATTATGCAGTGATTGTGCAGAATCCGGCGTTTTATGATATTAAATCAATGGTGTTGGGGAATGCAGGGGAGTTTCTGGCTTTTAAATGGCTGCCTCAATTGGGCACCACTTACATGTGGTACCTTTAGATTATAATGATGATAGATGTAGTAATAGTAGTAGTAGTAGTAGTAATAAAAATAAAAAAATAGGTGTGATAAGGAGAAAGGAAGGGATTCGGGTGTATAAAGCTCCCGCCTTTTTAGCAACTCACTGGGTGAATGCATTTGAAACTGAATCAGATATAGATGGTGTGAAGATTCATTTAGATGGTGCTATCACTGCTAATCCTTCTCTCATGAGTCATTGGGCACTGGCTAATGTTAGAGCTGACCCACCTTGTATTGATTATAGTAGTGGTGATGATAGCAGCAATAATGGTACTACTGGTACTACGAGTAGAGCAGCTGATCTTCCAAATAATTTTTTCAGAAGGTTGACATTAGATCTAAAAAATTGGCCTAGTGGTACCAAAATTGCAGACCAGATTGAGAAGGAAAGCAGAGAGAAAGAAGGAGAAGATAATGATGAAGCTACCACTACTATTAAACCTACTTGTACCAACATCCCCGAGGATATATTCACACCACTAGCAACATCAGATGATGCATACGGCCATGCATTTGAACTTCCATCAATTCATCCTTCATTCATAAGTAGAAAGTATAGATATGCGTATGGCTGTTGTGTTGTCCCAAGGCCATCCAACGGTTATAACGCTGTATGCAAGATGGATCTACACACTGGTACTGTCCAGACATGGAGTTTCAGTTTTAGTGGTGGTGGTGGCGGCGGTATTACAGGAGAGCCAGTGTTTATTCCCAACCCACATGGTGTCAGTGAAGATGATAGAGTAGCAGTGGGTATCTTCACCCAGCCTGATGGTAGGACTGCAGTTGTTATATTAGATGGAGAGAGTTGGGAGGAGATTGGGAGGGCTGTATTGCCTTATTCTATTCCTAGTGGCTTTCATGCTTGTTGGCTCTTTGATTGATTGATACATGTTTACAGGGGGATATATATAGATATAGATATATATGGATGCATTTATCAATGTATGGGGAAACTTCATACTTTTTAAATTATGCTGAAGCATTGAGCTCGGGAAACACTTCTGCAAATACATGAGCAAACAGAGCTTCCTCCGTAGCCAGTACATCAATAGAGGCTTCCTTCTCCTCAGCTCTAGACATGGCGCCCGCTCTCCTGCATGTGGCTTCAAACAGCCTTTCCTTGGGTGATGATGCCTTGGTCTGCTTTAAAGCTGACTCTTTGGATTCTAGGAAGCCATTGTCGTTGAGCAGGGCTTGTCTAACAATGGTGATGAGGGAGAGGTAGGGTGGCAGTGTGACTGCTGCTTTGGACTGTGAAGAGGAGGAGCCGTAGTTGTTGTTGAGGTGGGTGACCAGTCTCATGATCGCTTTAATGAGAGCTAAAGCACCAAAGATAAACTCTTGGACTGCACGGACAAGGGCGAGGACTACTTGTGCTTCTATGAAGTGGAGTCTGTTGAGGAATGTCTGCAGAGAGAGGGAAGGAAGGGTGGGGTGAGTCATCTGATGTCAAGTGAATGTCCTTGAATATGTCTAAACGCGTACCTGTTTCTTTGGGGGGGTGTTTGTGTTCAAATTTGTCAAGTTTGAAGGCAATTCTTCTTTACTAGAGGCGTTTACTAAAAGCTTTTTGCGTGATCCTTGGGGCTGCTCAACCCTGGGCCTAGATAATTGGAATGCTCTTGTTGAGGACACTCCTGAGCTTTGCAGGGAGCGAGTGGCTGCTTTCATCTTCTAAAGTTAAATTAAAAAACTTCTAAAACGTCTAAATTGTTCGAGTAAAGTTAAAGTGGAAATCAAAGGGAGGGGGGGGGATTATAGGCTTAATTAAAATAGAACAACGATGTTTTTTCCCACTTCCTATTTCCAAACTAACCATGTTATTCCTTTTCTATTACTATTAAACAGGTATGTAGTATTGAATTTCTTGGTGGATAGAGAGGGGAGAATGAGAACCTTTATATTACCTTTCCACTAGAACTTCTTCAATGCATAACTTGCTTAGATGGTAATGATAGTATGGTTTACACTTTAGAGTCTCTCGAGAAACCTGTGGCACATGTGTGGCTTGTTCTCTCACGTAAAAAAAAAAATTCAAAAAATAATATTTTTGGCTTGAGGATGAGGGAAGACTGTTAAGCCATATAGGAAATTAACACTAGGAGGTTTTACTTGATTTGAAATTTGAATCAGGAAATGGCCAGACAGTTATATATGTATAACCTAACTAACCCCTTATACCTTAACCATTGATGTCGAAGCAGTTGCTGTCGTAGATGGATGTTGCCTTGTCTGCAACTGCCTGCAATCTATCGCATTGCTGGGTACCTGAAGCCTTCTTTAAATTTTTCTTAAGCTTGGCGAAAGGCTTAAATACCTTTTTAATAGCGTTGTTGATCTGTTTTTTGCTGGGAACTGGTGCCTTCTTCTTCATCAGCAACCTCCTTCCACTCACAGGGCAACTGTTATTATCTTGAATGTCGACCAAGGATTCATATGTGGTTTTATTCCATCCAAAACCTTCACTTGCAATAGTATAGCAATTGTATGTTGGCTTGTTGGAAGGGGGGTAGCAAGTAGACTGGCTCTCTGAATTCTTCAATTTACCGCTCTGGTACATGCGACAATAGAACTTTTTCTCAATTTCTTGGTAATAACCAAGATAGCTACTCCCACCCCAAACATTAGTGGTTTTTTCCTCTTTTTTGATACTGGCATAGATGCATCCCTTGGTGATGCAGCAAAGGGCCTGGCATTGCTTCATACAATCGCTCCCACTTTTGCAACCCTCCCCACCACTGAGAATGGGTATGGTAATAATTTCGGCACTGCCCGTCCCACCGAGGAGATTGTTGTTTGCTTTGAAGTCAAGTTTACTTTGTTGGCAGGTAGACAAGTTTGAATAAGTCCCTTCAATCTTCTTTTCAGACTTGGTCCAAGACTGGATGCAGCTGGCTCCAAATCCGGCCTTGGCAGGCGAGACGAGGAGCATGAGCAGAGTAGCCATGGCAGAGAAGATGACTCTGGTGTTGAAAGTTGTTACTGCAGTGGAATGGAATGGGCGTGAGTGAGATAAGGAGAGTAAAAGAGGTTTGCTTGGTGCTAGACTACTGTTCAAACAGGGGTATTCTTTAGATATGATCTCCGCAAGACAACATACACTGCATAATGACGGTGTGGTTGCAATATAAGTGCGATAATGCGTTGCAGTTATGTTTAGAAATATGGTGAGTAGAAGTTGGTCCGATCCTATAAGAGTTAAAACGCTTTTTTAAGGGATTACGAGAGGGATCGGGATTCTCATGATCCTCTCTCCCTGTTTGTAAACACCAGCACTTCAAATGAACTCCCAACCAATCAGATCATGGCATTTTCATGGATATAGGCATCTGATACAGCCTCATATATGATGTGATCTAGTGGGAAGGTAGCACTGAAGGGTGGGCCTTTGTCTCTCTCTCAGAGAGAAAAGGCGAGGTCTCAGGCCTGGCAGGATCCTTCCATGCCTCCGGAGCGTGTCAGCAGGTTCCTAGGCCCATCTTCGTCACCACAGCACTAAAAGAATGCTTCTTGCATAGAGTGAAATAGCGTGGCGTTCTTGCATGCATATAAAGTGACTGCCGTGTTGTAAACTGCAGAGTTTGAAGACGTGTTTGCATCTTGCTTGTCATTTTCAGCATCTCTTCCTATCAAAACAGCTCCCCTTAGCTTTCTCTCCTTGTTGAACTTTGAAGACACTCAAGCGTGACTATATCCAAATCGCCCTGCACTGCATAGAGCTGCTACCAGCCACAAGTTGTCCAACACTTGCCGACTCCTCCAGAACACTCCTCTGATCAGACATCGCAGTAATTTGCATCAGAGGCTGGATTCCAATCAGCGCTTAGGGTTAGGGTTTAGGTTTTAGGTTTTAGGTTTTAGGTTTTTAGGGTTTAGGTTTTAGGTTTTAGGTTTTAGGTTTTAGGTTTTAGGTTTTAGGGTTTAGGGTTTAGGGTTTAGGGTTTAGGGTTTAGGGTTTAGGGTTTAGGGTTTTAGGGTTTTAGGGTTTAGGGT
>Ga0114919_10005524_pt1 | contig 10091 bp, 14 predicted proteins | sample BlataG_FD_88682 | JGI IMG/M metagenome (GOLD analysis project Ga0114919, IMG submission 88682) | Deep subsurface microbial communities from Black Sea to uncover new lineages of life (NeLLi) - Black_00105 metaG | ecosystem: Environmental > Aquatic > Marine > Oceanic > Sediment | place: Atlantic... | reverse complement strand
GTTTTTATTTCGTACTCAGTCTCGGCGGCATCCCAAACAATAGCCAGCGATTCATTGTTTGCAATAAATCCGGCAAGATTTCCAAACCCATAAAACGAAATCCCAATAGCATCCGTCCGGTCGCCGTCCTCTGTGAACATTCTTATAAGTGCGTTTTCTCCGGACCCTTGCCTGTCAACAACAAGCGCGTTGTTGTCTATAACAAAATCGTAATCATCGGTTGCGTTGCCGATACGTAAAGGCCCGGCGGTAATGTCGAGCATACCGGCGATATTCACGCCCGCCGTGCCGGTGAATGTCCATATGCCTGTGGCCCCATAATATGCCAGGCTGTCAGTGTCAGTGGACGGCCCAAGATATAGGTCATCCTCAAAAGCGTACATCTGATAAGAGCCAAAAGCTGTATCGTAGTCGGCGCACAGTTCAAGCTGGAGTTGTCCGCCGGTAGAGGAGCCGGTAGGGTTGCCGCAAGCAACGAAGATGCCGCGTATTGTGTCAGCCGTACCCGCCTTAATAGTAGTTGATGGAGCCGTACCAGACGAAGTAATATTCCCGACAACCATAAGCGCGCCTGTGCAAGTAACGTCTGTGTCATCGTTTGTCAGCGCCGCTGACTCTACCCAGTCAGCGCCGTCCCAACGAAGCGTCCGGCCCGCAATTGTCCCAGAAAACATCCATGTTTCAATGGTATTCACGGCCGCTATCAAATCCTGGTTGTATTTCGCCGTCACGTTGGCGCGGACAGACTCACCGCTCGCATGGTCAATGTCCGCTGTGCTTTCTTGCGCCCGCACAACGGTAAGCGCGTTGGCGACCCGAGCCGTCACCTTCACAATTTCGGTGCCACCAATAGTGACGTTCATCGGCCATGTTGAGCCAAAGCTGGAACCGTCTTCCACGTTCAATGTTACCGCCGCCGCCGCAAACGCGCCATCGCAAACCGAGCTTGCGTTATTTGCCGCATTAAGAAATGTTGTTGCCATTAGAAAAATTCTCCCCGAAATACTATGCTTGCGTCCGCTGTTGTCATGCCGGTAATCACACATTCGTTGCGCACGCCGTTCGTCAAAAGAGGAAACGGATCGCCCGCTGTAATGCCCGATATCCGGCTTACCCAAGTCACAAGGTCCGCGCTCGATTCAATATGTTCGCGGTTGCTGTCAAATTTTATATAGTCGTCATCAATCAGTATGCCCGTCCATCGGCACGTCTCTGTCCGGGTAGTGTTTGTCAGCGTGACCGCCGTCACGTTGCCGCTTGTAGTGTTGCGGAACCGCCACACCGGACGCAGTACCCGATTCCCGCCGACAACTTCCGCCGCCGAATCGGGTACATAAAACGTCTTAGGACTTGCGTCAATTGTAGGCGTCTCACTAGTGTCGGCCAATGCGCGGGCGCAACCGCTGGGAACTATCCATGAGAGATTGAACCGCACCACAAGCGGCGCTTTCCAGTGGACCTTCGATATAGGCTCGTTGAGCCGCGCAAGGTAGCCCCGGTTCCGGGCCGTATCGATGTTTGTCATTTCATCGAATATAAGTTCCTTGTTGCCTTCCCTCGGGTCAAGCAATTTCTGGACTGTATCAAACTTTTCCCACACATCCGTTTTGTCGTCACCATAAAGGTCAACTGTCCTCGACACATAAATAGGTTTCAGGGTAATAGCTTCGGCCACGCCGCCGTCTCGGGCGCTATAGTCCTGGAAATCCAAGCGCGGCTCGGCCATGCCGGTCGTCGGGCCTTTGATGACCATGATGCCGTACTGCGCGAAATTTGTTCCATCAAACGAAAATGATTGGCCTATCATATCAAGCTCCCATCGTTGCGAGGTTCAACCCGCGTTGGCCTAGTGAAGACATTAGTCGTGTATGAAATTCGCGCACAAAATAGTCGGCATCAGACTTGTCTCGTATCTGCGCATTAGGCATACTGATAAGCGGGCCGTTGATTATAAGACCAGCGCCGGGCACTGATTGACCGGCGGGTATCACGTCCGTCCCTTTCGGCAGCACAAGCGTCTCGTTGCGATGGACACGCGCTATACCGCCGCCGAAGTTTTTGACGCCGTGCGCAATTGAAGGGACCGCGCCGCCGCCCGCGCCGCCGCCCTCGAACTGCATAGCCATTTTGGCCCATTCAGCTTTTTGAGCTAAAGTTCCATAAGCGTCGGCCAATCCATATACGGCCCTCATGTCAGAATTTATTGCGCCCATTTGTTGGTTGACGACCCCGGTTAATTTGTTGGTAGAATCTGTCGCCTTATTTTGTTCGTCGCGGGTGGCCTCCAATGCGTCTTGATGCTCGCCGTGTTTGGTAATCAGATATTGACGGCGCTCTTCGGCTGTCATCAGTTTCAAAACCTCATCATCAAGCGCCACACCTTGGTCTCGCAATCCTTTTTCCAGACGACCCATACTTTCTATTGATTGCTCATTGCTTTTGCGTTCTTCATCTCTCGCTTTTCTCAAACTCCACCACGCGGCTATCAATGCTCCTATAGAAGCGACAGCAACCGCTATTGCCGCTGGAACGGCAAGCGCCGCCAAACTGAATCCGCCAAGAGCGCCCGCCGCCGCCGCCGTTGCGCCGACAAGACCGCCGCCCGCGCCGCCGCCGAATAAGGCTACTAGGCCCGGCAACATTATAAGAAATGGGCCGAGCACGCACATCAACGCGCCAATTGCGCCGGTTACGGTAACAATAGTTGTGGTCAATCGGGGATTGGCCTCAACCCATGCGACTATGCTTGTTATAACAGGCCGGACAACCTCTATCATATTTCTAAGGGCGGGAACTATGGCCGCACCAATGACTTCTAACAGGTTCTTAAGTTCATTCTGTAGTTGTTGAAGTTGGCCGCCAAAAGTAGCCGCCGCCGCCTGCGCCGACCCGCCAAACTGCGATTCAAGTTCTTTTAAGATTATTGTCTGCGCACCCAGAAGGTCGCCAGATTCCTGGAGCGTTATGATTTGTTCTTTCTGGGATTCGGTAAAAGTGATACCAACACGGGTCAACATAGTCAGCCCTGTAGCCGGGTCATTCAATGCCTTGCCTAATTGTATCGCCGACCCCTTCAAATCTGTTCCCATAGCCGTTGACACATCGAGCATGGCTTCAGTGACACGAGGAAAAGTGTCGCTGCCAATATTCTTAAACGTCAACAGAATATTCTGACCCGCGATAATAGCGTCCCCTTCATACGTAGTTAATTTCTCAAATCCAGAGGCCATTTTCTTGACCTCTTCGGCTGTCAATCCAGCGGCCATCCCGGTTGATTTTATCACCGCTTCAAGTTGGGCTTCAACACGTTCCTGTTCGGCGAACTCTTTTACAGCCATACCAAGACCGCCTACGATTGCTGCGCCCATAGCTGTCGCGGCAACACCAACGGCCCGGGTCGCTTTGGCTAACCCAGCCGACATCGGCCCGAAGTCGCCACCTATCCGCATTATTCCATCGCCAAGTTCAATTGCCATAATCTATTTTTCCATCTGCGTCATATGTGGCCGTCCTGGTCCTGCCGCCCGGCAAATTAAAGTACTTGTCGAAGTCCGCCATGCAAGTGATATTCATACTCGACGTGTGTTTGTCACCAACGCCCCGGCCCGCTGTCGAACGCGGCGCACTGCCCGGACTGTCATACGCCCGCGAAACCATGGCTTGCTCCTGCGCCCATAACCACATAAAAAGATTAAACTGTTCGGTCGTCCATTCGTTCTCAACTTCACGCCACGACACATGCCATTTCGACATTGCCACGGTCTGCATCGCGCTTGACTGCTCGAACCTGTCAACTACGTTGTGCCAACGCTCGTCTTGCTTTGCGTTTCCATTACGTTCCGGAGCGTCAAGACAAAAGGGCCGTATTCGAATATTCCAATCAGTACAAAAACTGTTAAAAGCTGTTTGCTGTCCGCGCCTTCGCCTGGCACTTCGTCGCCTTCGATATACGCTTTGTCCGCTTCGAGTTCCGGGCAATAGAAATACATCATGTCAATGTAGTTGTCGAGCCCAGGGCCGCAGATTGTCTGCGCAATGTCGAGCAGAGAGTCCATCCCCCGCTCACCAATCATTGCCGCAAACGCCGACGCGGCCTTGTCCGGGTCGCTGCTAAGTTTATGGACTTCTTTTTCAAACAACACTTTGAAAAGTTGACCAAGCCCGCCGATATTTTTTATCAATGGGCCCGCCAGTTCACGTACCCGGCGGCCATACTTGAGTCCTTTGGCCGGGCGTATTTTGTAGACCCGTGTCCCTAATGTCACAGGCACGGCGCTGGCTTCAACCACGTCGCCTTCGGTTCGGTCGTCAATATTGACGTTCACATCTTCGCTCATTACTTCACCCTCCTTACCACCTCGGTTAATTAATGTTTATCTACGCCGTAGCCACTGCAATAATGTCTATCAGTTGAAATATTCTTTCACCCGCCGCTTGAGCCGGGTCGCACAGCAACCTGAATCCGGCGTTGTAACCTTCATGCGAGTTTTGCATTGTCAACTCTAAAGGGTCAATCGCTACGCAAATAGGCGAATAAAACAAGCGGGAACCGCCTTGCGGTGACGCGCCTTCCCAACAAAGCGCCCGCTGAGTTGAGGTGGCTTTGTCGCCAAAGCCCAACTTTTCGCGTTGCGTCACGTGGTCACCCGCCGCCGTTTCTGTCAAAGTTGTGCGAGAAGGGAAGGCAAGATTGAAGTTTACAATATCGTTCTCGGCAATTTTGCACAAAAACATTGCGCCTTCCTTGACGGGAAAAGTTGTAAGCGCGGCAAAATGCCCATTGACAAATACGTCTTCCCACTCTATTTCTGTGTTGAGGGCCATAGATTCCATTGTGAAGCCGGATGTATACCAGTTGCCCGCAAAGGTCACGGTGATTGCCGGCGGGGTCAAGTTTACATATTCGGGCAATGGTTCACTTGGGGGCGCGAGTCGTAGTGTCCCCGGCCCTACAATTATATTAGTTTTCGTTGGTGTTGCCATTATACTGTTCTCCTATTTATGGTGCGCATCTGACCCAGCAGATTTTTGCTTCGGTTTCGTTGCTGCCTGAAAAGGCCACTTGTATCAGCCCGCTCGTATTATTCCATAGCTCCGGCCTGTACGGACCGGCCTGTCTTATTTCGTTCGCCGCCAAAGCTATTGTCTCGTCTGACCCGATAGATTTGCCGCCGACTTGGGCGTTGGCTTTGATTATTACATTCGGTGTGTTGGCCCCACTATTGTAAATATGCAATAGTAGGTTCCCATCATTCGCGACGGTATACGTGTTGGTCGCGTGTCCGGTCGATTCTATCGATGCAAAAAGGATACTGGCTTCGCCGGGTTTATACGACGCAATTGTTGTGTCACTCATTATCTAATACCTCCTCAATGTCGGCTACTTCCGACGTGTCCAACTCCACCGTTACGGGCGGGGCCGGCTCTTTTATTTCTGTCATCAGGGTGCTGTCGGGGCCGAAGCCGCGCAAGACAAAACCTATAACGTCCCGCACGCCGTTCCGGTTGGGGGCCCCAAGAATGTTCCTGCGTACCAGGATTATACTATCACCCTCTTTGCGTAACCCAAACACTTGTTCTACAACATCCGCATTGTCAAGCGGGTTAAGCGTCATAGAGCGTTCGTCTCTGCAAAAACTAAATTCCATATCTCCATCCTCCATCGTTTACACTATCTCAAAATTCACAAATCGTAAAACAAAAGGCCATATCGGTTTGACCCCTGTGTCTTTCAGTGGTTGGCTGTCGCTGTCGCAACGGGCCGACAGCACGCGCCCGGACGTAAGCGTCTCGGCTTTCGTGGTCTGGTATATCCGTTCAAGCACGGCGCGGTCGATTATTTCAGCGGCAACGTCGGGGTAGCTGCCTTCACTGTCTTGGCCGCCAAAACTTTTTATATGCGCACGCGGTTTGCGAATCGAATCATGGGAACCCGCGCCGTTGACTTCTGTATTATCACCACCGCTGCATGTGTAGATAATACCCGGCGTAGCATTTTTCCACGAGGGTTCAGCGCCAAAGTCCCAAACGTTGCTCCCAACCATCGAGTTAAGTACCGCTATTGACACGGTTGTCGTGGCTGCGTGGATGGCCGCTGTCGTACCAAAGTAGCCGCGTCCGTATGTCTCGACTGTCAACGTGCCCGCCGCGTGTGAGCAGGGGATAAGTTCTGACTCACTTAGCACAACATGGTAGCCGCTGTCGAGACTTGAGTAGCCGCCCACCAATACAATCGAAGTGTCTGCCGCTGTGATGTCAGCGTTCAACGCCCCGAGAGTGTCTGGGGTCCTGGCTACCCTGAAATATTCGCCAATGACAGTCCTTGCGCTTCGTGGCAACATCACAAAATCCCTTCCAGCTCAGACATCATAGCCCCTTTATTCTTTTCCAACGCGGGCATTATGTATGGCCGCGCCCCCATCCGGCCTGTACCAACTTCCAGGTAACCGCCATAACCGGATGTGGTCGCAACGATGACGGTCTGGTTACTTGCATTGTCGTTAATGCCAGAACTGCTCACCTGACCCGACTCGGCTGATATAGCGCCGAATGACGCCTCACCTTTTTCTGATACACCCCATCCGATAGACCTTGCGTTTGTGCCCGTTTTTTTTGGGCTCATTTTTGCGGCGTCAGCAACCACATGCTGTGCCCCACGTATCTGTACGGCAAGCACGCGCTTCTCAATCTCTTTTTCAACGCCGGGCTTTATCGTAAACGATATTGCCACGTTTCCAGTTGTACTAGCCATTATGCCAGCGGCCCTCCTGTCGATACGCCCGCAAGCAATACCTCTCTGTGATGCGCCGTGGTCTGGTTCTCGAAGCGGTCCGCGAACCCGACATAGTAAGTATTGTCGTCCCATTTCACACGATGGCGTTCGGTAATGGTTGCGGTTGTCTCAATGTACATCCGATAAGTGGCCGTCACAACTTGGTTGTCGATATGGAACTCCCTGTCTTCGGTCTGCTTCAATGGTTCAATACGGCAATCAACATCCGCCGTCTCGGTTTCCCAATTCTTGACAGTCTTGTTCAGAGAGTCCACGCCTACGTCCGTGTATGCCAGAATGTCGCATGTGTCGGACAAGCAACTTGTAAAATCTTCCGCCTCGAATTGTGCTGTTGTTTTCATATCATTCATTACCACTGGATGTTGTCGTTGTCTCTGTTCATAATTTCCTCTTGTTGGAACTCTGTTATTGCCATCTCAACAACGCCGACACTAGGTTCCGAATCAATAGCGTCTCTCAACGATTTCGCCACCGCTTGTAACGCCGCCGATATTTTACTCCGGTCAACAGACCATGTGCCTGTTTTGAATATCTTAGCTATCAGCGACTGGCTTGCCGCCATAGCGTCGAGCGCGGTAGCCGCCGCCAACTTCACGACACTATCCTCCATCGTCAGGAAAGTCTGAATCTCTGCCACGGAGAACACGTCGGCGGACGTATCGCCTATCAGTAGTTGTACTTGTTCGATGTCTGTAGCCATATGTCAGCCTTTCAATAATGACACTATGAGGTCAATACCCTTATTGGAAAGCGTCGTCGCAAGGATTATAATTCCTAATATCAGCGCCCCGAGTTTTGTTTTGCTCACGGCCTGCGAAGTTCTCAGCTCGTTAATATTTTTGACGCATTCATCAACACGTTTGTGGACCGCGCTGATAGATTCGTGGACTTCATCTCGCAAAGCGCTTTGGCCTTCCGCGAGGGTCTTAAATCCCCCCCGCAATTCGCCAAGCAAAATAAGCGTGTCGCTGTTCGCGTATTTTTGATCAGACATAACGCGCTCCTCAATCGTTATCCTCCATTTATGAAACGGGCGGCGGCGATTATCGCACCGCCGCCCATGTCAATCGTTAATTATCAACCGGCCCCAGTCGAAGCGTAACCGGCTGTGTCTTCGAGGGCTACGCCGCCAAGGACATACCGGACGCGATAGTAGATATTGTCGGTCGCGAAGTCACCCGCGTATGGGCTTTCCTCGCCGCCGCCAACAACCATCAAATCGCTTTTCTTCATGTGGACTTCCGGGGCTTCGTGCCCGCGCAGGAAGCCGACCTCGGCAATCGCAATGTCGCGCGGGTCGCTGAATAGATACCATGCGGTCGTGCCGCTGGTGGTATCGATAATCGGGACCCATGGATTCACGATCAGTTCAAGGCCAATTTGTCCAACGACATTATTTGTAGGAAGCGCAAACGCGGCAACAGTCGAGTCAGTATCTTGCTGCCATGTCTTCACGGTGCTGGTCAGGATTTGACGCGCCGTAAATTCGAGCGCGGGGCCAACCATCAAGTACTTCGGTGTGGCTTTGATAGGCACATTGCCCGTCGAAGTCGCAAGCACTTGTGAGTTCATGGCCTCGACACCCGTCTCAAGGTTGCCAATGGTCAACGCATTCGTCGCCGTAGCAATCGCAAACGTCGCGTCAATCGGCCCGGTCGCGTCCATCAACAGTGAAGTGATGAAGTATTCGAGCGTGTTAATACAGGCGTCAACGAATCGTTGGGCAATATCGCCAAACAACCCGAGGTCGTCATTGATATATGCCTCCCATCCGAAGTCAGCTTGACGCCCATATTTGTAGACGCTATATGTTTTGCGATTCTCGGTCAATTCAGCGGCAAGATATTCGCCCTTCTCCTCAACTTTTTGCAGCCGTCCAGTCATGCCGTCGTATCGAAAAGACTTTTTAGCGCGGAAGTCGGGGACAGTTGAACGCCGACAAATGCGAAGCATGTCGGGTTGCGCGACTTGGTAACGCGCCCGCATTTCTCTGCTAAGCGAATCGCCAAATGTAAGCGGGAAAGAGTCGGTTGTCATAGCTTCCCGAAGCGCAATACTGAAACGGAAGTTATTCATACTGGTATCTTCGAGAATGGACACAAGTTTGCGCACCCGTTTATTCTGTTCGATATTGCGGCACATACTTTCTGCGAGTGAAACGTGCCCCTCTTCGAGATATGCGGCCCCGGCAGCGCCGGTCTCTAATGATAGTTTGTCTAACATAATTATCTCCTTATGTGCTGTAAAGCTGGATGTAATGTAGCGTGCCCGCAACGTCTACGGGTATCGCGTAGCTCGCTGCGGTCAATGTGTCAACCGCGCATCCGAAGGTTGTCGCTATTTCAAGCGCAAACAACGATTCGAGCGTGCCGGCGGTATCGCGTGAGATAAACCGAAGACCTGTGCGATGGTCTGACGCTGTACAAGCGCCTTCGCACATGACCTCCATGCCCACCTGCCATATAGCGCCTTCACCGCGCAAATCGGTGTTGGCTTTAATCGCCACGCTTTGCGCAAGCTGTGTGGTATTTGCCGCGTCCTGCACATTTTTGAAGTGTGCGCAATTGATAGTACCGGCGTCAGTCGCGGTACTGTTGTTAACACGAATATATATTCCCATCAACTGTTCATCGCTTTCGATGACCGTTGAACTCGACAGGAACGTATTCAACCAAGCAACCCCATTCTGACCGCCGGTCCCGTAAGCGTCAACATCCAATTCATGCGGTGCGCCGAACGCGCCGACATTTATTTTAGTCAACACGTTAGTAGTACCGTGAACTTTGACGGCCATTACGACCGCGGTGCTTGCGGCAACCGCGCCAAGCGCTGTACCAAAATACCGATGGGTCGATGGGTCTTTTTCTTTGGTGATTGTGCCATCACTGATATTAATATACAGGTCGTCGCCAATCGCGACCGCGGAACCCGCGCCGTCGGCTGTGCCGTCGGAATGCGTCCCGGTCACGGTCAAGTTCCAAATACCTTCAGTATCGACGGTAATATAATCAGTGCCCGCCGCCGCCGACATCATTGCTACGCCGACAATATCGCCATAGACAATCGGGTCGCCTTTATCGACAAATCCGTCTGTATGTGACGGATGCGTCATGCCGCTTTCAAGCAACTGGATCATCCGGCCCTCATAAGTTGAGGACACCTGTGTCCCGGCGGTGTCGCCGGTCAAGTATCCGCTTTCTGCGTATGTTGTCATAATTATTCTCCTTTATAGCCGCTGAACGAGCGGGCCATTCTGTCCGCCATCTCAGGCAGTGTGCCTTTGAGAATCCGGCGGTTT
>Ga0114919_10005523_pt1 | contig 10091 bp, 7 predicted proteins | sample BlataG_FD_88682 | JGI IMG/M metagenome (GOLD analysis project Ga0114919, IMG submission 88682) | Deep subsurface microbial communities from Black Sea to uncover new lineages of life (NeLLi) - Black_00105 metaG | ecosystem: Environmental > Aquatic > Marine > Oceanic > Sediment | place: Atlantic... | reverse complement strand
GGTGGATACCGCCACGCAGTAGTGCATGCGGTGGTATTCGGCAAAAGCTTTCTCAAACAGGCGCACATTGGCTCCACCGGATATTCTCCCCCGCTTCAGAGCATCCACCACCATATTGATACCCTTTTCTCCGATATCCACCGTGCCGACGGTTATCTTTCTCACAACCCTTTTCTCTCCGCTTGAAGCAACGACGATATTTAGGTAAAACTAGCATACATCACCGACACTATCAAGTGTGTAAAAATAAATTCTAAAAAAGTTTACAATTGACTTGTCTTCCACACTTTGATAGAATTCGCAGATGGTTTACAACGACAGGTTCAGTCACCAGGTATTTCTGGGGCTGGGCTCAAATCTAGGAGAGCGTGAGAAGAACCTACAGTCCGCCCTCGCCCTGCTGACCAAAGACGGACTGATAGACCTGGTCAGCTGTTCAGCGATTTACCATACCGAAGGGATTGGTTCCGGGCGTGGTGAGCCGGAGTACCTCAACCAGGTCATTGAGGTAAACACCCCCCTCCCTCCGCACCATCTTCTTAAAGTATGCCAGCGGGTGGAGGAAAAATTGGGGCGTCCCTCCAGACGGAAGCGTAGCGGTCCCAGGGTTCTGGACATTGATATACTCTTTTATGACGACATGGTCGTAAATAACGAGGAACTGGTAATTCCCCATCCCCGGGCGGCAAGGCGCCGCTTTGTGCTCCAGCCCCTGGCTGAGATCGCTCCCGACCTCTTACACCCGGTAATGCAGATGCCGATAAGCAAGCTCCTCAAATCCACCGATGACAACGGCTGGGTCAAGAAGTATGAGCGAAAGGATAAGGGGAAGAGTCCGAAAAAACCGAAGACAAAAAAATGACCGATTTTGACAATCTGCCCAAGATATTCAACCACCACTTCTCGGCGATGAAGGTTGAAAGACACCCCATCACCGCCCTGACCGCCTACGATTATCCCACTGCGGAGCTCCTAGATGGTGTCGGATTGGAGCTCATCCTGGTGGGGGATTCTCTGGGGATGGTGGTTCAGGGAAAGCCGACAACCATAGGGGTTACCCTGGAGGAGATGCTCTATCACTGTAGTATGGTCAGCGGTGCGGTCAAGCGGGCGATGGTCTGCCTGGATATGCCCTTCATGAGCTACCAGGCAAACCAGGACACCGCCCTTTTCAATGCCGGTCTCTGTCTCGCCGAAGGGGGCGCCGGCTCGGTGAAGGTGGAAGGTGCACGCATGGACCTCATCCGCAGGATGGTGGAGAACGGCATACCCGTCCTCGCCCACCTGGGTTGCACCCCGCAGAGTTACCACCAGTTCGGAGGTTATACCATAGTGGGGAAGGAGGTCCCGCAGGCAAAACAGCTTCTATCCGATGCGTTGGCGGTGGAGGAAGCGGGGGCTTATGCGCTGGTCTTGGAGTGCGTCCCCACCGAGGTAGCCCAGACCATCACCGGAAAGCTATCCATCCCCACCATCGGAATCGGTGCCGGTCCCCATTGCGACGGTCAGATTCTGGTGCTCCATGATATCCTCGGGCTCTACCACAAAATACCCAGACATGTGAAGGTCTATAAAGACCTGAATGCGGTAATCCGCCGGGCGGTTTTAGAATACAGGCAAGATGTTCGCCGGGGCGATTTCCCCGGGGAGGATAACTACTACCGACTGGATAATACCACCCGGAAAGCGTGGCAGAAGGTTAACAAGGAGAAGTGAGGGAACAAATAGATGGAGCTTGTAGTTGATGTAACGGAGATGCAAGCCCTTGCCGACAGAGCCCGCCTGGAAGGAAAACGCATCGCCCTCGTTCCCACTATGGGCGCACTCCACCAGGGGCATATGTCGCTGGTGAAATTAGCCCGGGAACGGTGCGATTTCCTGGTGGTCTCCATCTATGTGAATCCCGCCCAGTTCGCTCCCGAAGAAGACCTGGGCACCTATCCCCGGACTTTGGAGAAGGATGAGGAGAGATGCCATGGGGCAGGTGTGGATGTCATCTTCGCTCCCGAGGACAAGACGATGTATCCTGAGGGATACTCCACCTATGTCAATGTTGAGGGTTTGAGCGAGGTTTTGTGCGGAGCCAGCCGACCGACCCACTTTCGGGGAGTAACCACCATTGTCGCCAAGCTGTTCAACATCGTCAAACCGCATATAGCGGTCTTCGGTCAAAAGGACGCCCAGCAGGCTATGGTCATCAAGCGGATGACCGCCGACCTGAACTGGGATATAGAGATAGCCGTTGCGCCCATCTTGCGGGAGGAGGACGGCTTGGCAATGAGCTCCCGCAATCGCCACCTCTCGGCACAGGAGCGAAAGGGAGCGGTCCTGCTCCATCAAGCGCTCAGCGAGGCAAAGGTTTTGCTGCGTGAGGGGGAACGGTCCGCAGACAAGTTGAAGAAAAGGATGAAAGATATAATCTCCGCAAAGGCACTGAACCGCATTGATTATATATCTGTGGTTGAGGCGGATAGCCTGAGGGATGTGTCAGAGATAAAAGGCGAAACCCTGCTTGCCCTGGCGGTCTATGCCGGGGAGACCCGACTGATAGATAATATGCTCATCGTAGCTGACGATTTGAAATCCGTCCACGAGGAAGGCAGTTGAGATGCTCAAAAAATTCTGCCGTTCTAAGATACACAACGCCAGGATTACCTTCAAACAGTTGGAATATGAGGGTAGTATTACAATTGACGCCCAGCTTATGGAGCTGGCGAACATTGCCGAGGGGGAGATAGTCGCAGTGCTCAATATCAACAATGGGGCTCGCTTTGAGACCTATGTCATCGCTGGAGACAGGGGAAGCGGGGTTGTTGGGCTAAACGGCGCCGCCGCCCGTCTCGGGGAGGTCGGCGATAAAGTGATCATATTCGCCTTCGGGTATCTTTCCCCTGAGGAGACCGAGGACTTCTCCATGCGCCGTCTCCACCTGGATGATAATAACCGTCCCCAATAAAAATAAACCCCTAAAAAACAACCTATAAAATACCCCCACCAAGGTCACCCCAGATTATGTTTAATAGAACCATTATAACGATATTGATGATAATCACCGCGATTGGAGCGCAGTCCACCTCCAGCCTTGCCGAACCAACCGACAAACTATCGCTGGGGATCGATATGTTTGATCACCAGCTTTTCAATTTAGCCGCTCACCAGTTCCGGGAATACATCCACCAGAATCCCACCGCTTCCGACCTGGACCTGGCGCAGTTCTATTTAGCCCACTGCGACCAATCCCTGGGCAACTATCACCAAGCCATTCAGGAATACCGTGACCTGCTCATCACCTACCCCGGCTCCTCCCTGGTTGATGCCGGCTGGCTGGAGCTCTCTCGTTGTTACATGAAGAAAGGAGATGAGGCAAGCGCCGAGGAGGCACTGCGAAAGGCGCTCAGCCTCCCGATGAAAAAAGAGGTCAACTTCGCCGCTCACTCCGAACTGGGCGTCCTGCTATATAACCAGAATCAATTTGAGCAGGCGGTCTCCGTCTATCTCCAGCTTATGGAGACCACTCCAGATCTGAACAAGACCGCCTGGGAGAGATACCGCCTGGCTCAGGTCTATATCACCCTGGAAGACTACCAGAAGGCGATAGTCCAACTGGAGTTGATAGACTCAAGTGAACCTCACCCATTGCTCAAGGCTCTAACCAACTACTATCTCGCCCACTGCCGGGCGGCTCTGGGGCAGTTGGAAGAAGCTCTGGGAATCCTTGATTACGACCAGCTTTTCCCGGAGGAGATGCTCTCTCATAAGCTATTTCTGCAAGCAAGCGTGCAGGTGGCGCTAAACGAATATCCGCAGGCTCTGGAGACCTTAAACGAGCTCATAGAGGCAAGGGATTCAATGCCTCCTCAGGTTCCCATCTTGCAAGACCCAACCATCACCACTGAGGACATCCGCATAATCTCCGCTTGGCTGGATTTTCAGCTGGGGGACCACATCAGTGCCGAAGCCAAGCTGGCGGAGGTCTATTCCCAGGCGAAGGATGTTGAAACCCAAGCCCAAACTTTGTTTCTCATTGGATACCTCAGTTACCAGAGGGAGAACTACCCCTTCGCCCTGGAATATTTCGCCAAGTTCGCCTCCGACTTCCCCCACCATCCCTATCTGGTGCAAGCGATACACTACCGGGGCTGGTGCCACTACAAAATGGGAGATTATGAGCAGGCTAGGGACATATTCTCCACCCTTCTCGCTCAAAATCCCCAAATTGAGGAGAGCCCCTACTTTGCCTTTCTGGTGGGGGAGTGCGGCTATAAGACCAAGCACTACCAGCGGGCTATGGAGGATTTTGAGCTCTTCACCCGCAACTACCCCCAAAGCAGTCTGTATCTACACGGTTTTCTGCGCACCGCCGACTGCCTCTTTCAGCTGGGGGAGAACGCACAGGCGGTTGTCCACTGCTGTGATTTCATTGATAAATATCCACAATCCGACATCACCCCCCTTGCCTACTGGAATCTTGGCAGGGCATATAGCAATCTCGGTCAGTCGGAGAAGATGCGCGATGTCTATATTGAGTTTATCACCAACTTCCCGGACCATGAGCTCGCCGACGATTCCGCCCTGGCTATGGTGAGGTCGCTCTACCTGGAGGGGAAATACGAACTGTGCATCGGATGGGTTGACGACTTCACAGACAGACTTCCTAAAAGCGACTTTGCTCCCAAGATGCTCTGGTATAAGGGAAAATCGCTCTACGACCTCACCCGCTACGATAGCGCCATGAAGGTTTTTGCCTATATACATAAGAACTACTCTGTCACCATAGTGGGGCAGGATGCGCTCTATTACACCTACCTCACCGACCAGAAATTGGGTAAATACTCCAATCCACTTACGGCATCCGTTGCCTTCTTGAACGAACATCCCCATAGCAGTCTGGCTCCTAAAGTCAAGATTTTGGTAGCCCAATACTACAGCGACGAACGAAACTTCAGCTACGCCACCAAGCTATTGAAGGAGATTCTCTCAGAAGAGGATGATACGGAGATACTCTGTGAGGCTACTGAAAAACTGGCGGACATCTATAAGCGCCAGGGGATGGATATAGACGCAGCCGAGGTTTATGTGTGGCTGGCAGAGCGCATAAAGAGGTCGCCCTCACGCTATGATTATCTCCTAAAGGCGGCGGGGCTCTATAACCAGGGTGGACTGGCGGAGGAAGCCATAGACATCTACCAGGTCTTTCTGGACGAAATACCCCACGACCCCCGAATAAGCACGGTCCTATACAATCTGGGGTTAATCTATAAGGACCTGCGCATGTTTGAGAGCGCTCAGGTGATACTGGACAAACTGGTGCGGGAGTGGCAAAGCAGTAAGGAGTATCTATTGGGTTGTTTTCAACTGGCTTTTGTATATCAATATCTCGCCGACCTTCCCAATGCCATCAAATATCACAAGATAGTCACATATAACGGCGGGGCAGATCTGGCGGTTCAGTCTATGTATTGGGTTGGAAAATGCTATTACGACCTGCGGGAGTTTTCGTCGGCGGAGGAATGGTTGAAAAGGCTGGTAAGAGAATATCCCACTCACACCGCTTGGGTGAATAAGGCAAATGCGCTGCTGGAAAAAATATACTGATGGGAATAAGCTGGCGCTTTATTCCATTCTCGTCCTCTGTGCAATCCTATGCCCCAGCGCAAAAACTTGCGCCGACGACGACATAGATGAGAAGGCTGAGGAATCCCTCTTTGCGCCGGATCCTTTTACCGATGTCTACGAATTTCTACAAAAAGCCTCCCCCCATAAGTCCGCCTTCCGGGTGGATAGAGTGGAGGAGCTGACCCAGCCGCCAGATGAGCAAGGTGCCAAAAACCATGAACGGCGAGGTTTCTATCACACCATAGAGGCTTGCGGGGGATTGGGGGAAAAGAATAACCGTCAATTTGACGGCATCTACGGTATGGAGAGCAAAATCCTCAACCAGGTAATTCTGGGGAAATATCTATCCCTGGGAAATAGTGGTGAGGAAGGATACCGAGAGAACATACAGTTAAAATACGACCTGCTCTTTGACCTCACCTTCGGACGGCAGTTAAACTGTGGCTTGGAGTATATCCGCAACCAATACAGTTACCAATCACCAAAACACACCGGCACTCCACCAGTTTATTTTTCAACACAAGCAACTGAACATAGATATTTTGATGTCGGCGCCTTTACCGACCTGGGGAAGTATATCAAAATCTATTTTGACGGCTTTGCCGAATTTGACCAGCTGGAAGACGAGAGTTCCAGCTATAAACACCGCACTTTGGGCGGGGAGTTCTGCGGACAGTTCATCCTGCCCAATTGGGACTATCTAACCAAGGTGGAGTTGAATGTCTATAGAGATTGGATGAGTAGAGCCGAAAATAGGGCTACATTTATAAATATCTCTCTTGAAAACGAACTCCCCATAAAAGACCATCTCTTTCTCACCTTTGGAGGAAGGATTGACAGCTACCGCAATCTCATCACCCAGTTCTATCCCACCGCCGGCATCCACTTGCGTATCAACCCCAAGACCGGCTTCTACCTATATTATCAGCCCCAACTGAGCCGGCTTGATTTTCACCGTCTCTTCATTGATGAGCGTTATTCCACGGTAAGCGAGCCGCTCAAGCCCACCCAGGAATACACCTCCATCACCGCCGGCTTCAACTACAACTTCTCCCAGTTGATAGAGAGCAAAGTAGAGTTATACCGCAAGGATGTTCTGGATTACATATACTACACTGATTATAACGGCCTCATAACTCCCGCCAATCTCCACCAAGCCACCATCTACGGCATAAAGATAAGCTACTCCTTTAAAGCCAGCGAACGTTTCAACCATCACGCCTCTCTCAACATAGAGGATATAATTGATGACGAGAACGCTTTCCAGGTTATCCCCTACCATCCCCGCATCACCTTTGACGCCGGAATTGAACTCTCCCCCCTATCCTTCTGGGAGTTGAGCATCGGGGGCAGATTTGTCGGCGACCGCTCCACCTCTTATCCGGAGACTACTCTGGACTCATATTTTATCCTCAACACCCAATCGGTTCTGTGGATAACCCCCTATCTCGGTTTTGACCTGCACCTGGACAACCTGCTCAACTCCCGGTATGAGGAAATATCCAACCTCATCCATCCCGGTCGCTTCATCTCCGCCGGCTTGCGGCTGAAAATATAGTTGTTCAAATACAACATATCCCTCGGCAAGCCGAAGGATTCAGGTCTCCTCCCAAGCAATCCGTTCGCAGTCAAACCACATATCTCTCCCGCCACATCTGGAGAAAGAGCAGAATCCACAGACGATGATAATGGTCCCTCTTCCCCGACCTGTGCTCAGCGACCAATCTTCGCACTCCCTCCGGTTTCAGAATATCATCCTCCGCAAGTCTTTGCTCACCGAGATACCGCTCCAGGACGGGCGCCAGTTCCCCCCTAAACCAATCTCCCAGGGGGACCGCGAAGCCCCTCTTGGGGCGCTCAAAGAGCTCCCTGGGTAGATAGCGTTGGAGCAGACGGCGTAGAAGCAGCTTAGTTTTATTCCCCCTAGCTTTCCATTTCAGCGGAAGCCGAAAAGCGCTCTCCACCACCCGATGGTCCAAGAGGGGAACCCGCACCTCAAGTGAATGAGCCATACTAGCCCTATCCACCTTGACCAGCAGGTCATCTACCAAATAGCTGCTCAGGTCCAAAAGCATCGCCGCTTCCCGCGGGTCCCGCCCCTTCAATGTGGCACGCATTCGCTCTTCATATTCCTCCCCGTTCCTCTCCCCCTCAACCAACCATTCCTCGCGGAGTATGTCCCCCAAGAAGCGTCGGTCAAATATGGATATCGCTCGCAGGTAAGTCTCTGCCAGATCATCCTCCTCCTCCAGTCGGCGCAGGCTCTCCCCCCAGGAGCCCCGCAAAAGCCCCAGAACCACCCGCAAAGAGCTCATCAGAGGCGCCGGTAGGTTCCGAAATCTCGCCATTCTCCCCAGCCATCTGTAGCGGTCGTAGCCGCAGAAGAGCTCGTCCCCTCCGTCGCCGGAGAGGGCAACGGTAACATACCCCCTGGTCATCTTGGACAACAAGAATGTGGGTATCGCCGAAGGATCACCGAAAGGCTCGTCATAATAATCCATAAGCGACGGTATCGCTGACAACAGGTCCTGGGGACCGACATACTGCTCGGTATGCTCACAGCGGAGATGGTGGGCTACCCTTTTAGCAAAGGGCGCCTCATTGTAGGCGGGGTCCTCAAAGCCGATGGTGAATGTCCTTGGGGGAGACCCTCCCTGCTCAGCCATCAGCGCCACCACCAGGCTGGAGTCTATCCCCCCGGAGAGGAAACTGCCCAGAGGGACATCACTCACCAACCGATCCCTGACCGCCTGACGCAGAATCCGCAGAAACTCCTCCTCAACATCTGCATCGCTCCCCTCCCCCCACTCCACACCGGCATCATCAATATGCCAATACCGCTCCTCCACCGACTCCCTTCCATCAAAGCGAAGGGTGTAGCCGGGCGGAAGCTTGCGCACCGACCTGAAGATGGAATGCGGTGCGGGAACATACTGGAAGCGGAGGTAGGCGAGTAGTGCCTGCGTTGAAAGTTCTTTGGAGAACTGGGGTAAGACAATCAGGGATTTTATCTCCGAGCCGAAGGCTAGGAAACCGGGGGCGATTAGATAATATAACGGCTTTATTCCCAGTCGGTCACGGACCAGGTATAACGCCCCTTCATCCTCATCCCACAGGGCGAGGGCGAACATACCCACAAAACGATTCACACAACCAATCCCCCACTGCATATAAGCTTTCAGAGCCACCTCGGTATCCGACCGGCTCCGAAAACTATGCCCCAACCCCTCAAGTTCTTCCCTGATCTCCCGAAAATTATAGACCTCGCCGTTATAAGTTATCGCCACACGACCGTTTGAGGAGAGCATGGGGGCGTTCCCGCTCGGTGATGTATCTATGACCGCCAGCCGAGCTTGAGCCAAACCCACAGTATTGTCATCGTTTAACCACACGCCTTCGTGGTCCGGTCCCCGATGGCGGAGGGCGGAGACCATCCTCTCCAACGTCCGCAGATCAATCCCACCCGAAAGGGAAAACATCCCCGCTATTCCGCACATATAGTTACCCCATCCTCATTGTTTCTTTGGGGGCATGACCCCATCGGTGGGCTTCATTGGAATGCTATTGTTGTTGGTGGAGTTGGGTATAGTAATCTCCTCCTGTTCCGGCTCCTCCTCTTCCTCCTCCTTTGCCACCAGAAGCATGTAAAAGGTCTTGTTCTTGAATATCGCCTCCCGACCCCGCATAAGCCCGGGGAGATTGGCGGCGACATTGTGGCAGTAGCCGATGACCTCCCGGTCCAGCTTCATCAGCGCCGCCTCCTCCCAGCTTATCCCCTCCACCTTCTTGTGCCAATATGGTCCCAGCCACTTTATCAGCTTGTTAAAACGTTCCCTGCCCTCAACGCTTGACTCCAATGGAAATTTGTAATCCCCGATTATGTGAGCCACCAAATCCTCACGGAACTTTTTCAGATAGAGTTCCATATCCCCGTCGCATTCGCCGAAGAACAGGTCCACAGACTCGTTTTCCTCCGTCTCGGGGTGGTCGTAGAGATAGATTATCATCACTCGGGTGGCTTCCGGACCGGCGTTGTAGGAGGAACCGGCCAGCTTCGCCCGCCTCAAAAGCCCCTTCTTGCTGGTGGCATCCAGCATTCCCCCCAGCTTCATCTCCTGCCGAAATCGTTCATTAAAACGAGAGCCCCCGCAGTTATCAAACATCTCCTTCAAAAACTGCGCCGCCATCTCTATGTTACAACGGTTTATGTTGCGTAAAAAGTAGCGCTCCTTAAAAGTCCACTCACCCAACCGCTTGGAGACCAGCTCGTCGTCGTCCCAGAATGTCATCACATAGTGGGTTGCGCCTATCACATCCGCGGTCATCTGCATATAGCCGGTAGCCGAGCCCCGTCCCTTACCCGCCCGGTATATGCGCCCACTGCTGGAGATGTGTGCTAAGCCGGACTCCTGGTAGCCGACGGCTATAAGCAGGCTGACGAAGGCGTCATCGGAGATATCGTAGATTACCCCCTC
>Ga0114919_10005520_pt1 | contig 10096 bp, 8 predicted proteins | sample BlataG_FD_88682 | JGI IMG/M metagenome (GOLD analysis project Ga0114919, IMG submission 88682) | Deep subsurface microbial communities from Black Sea to uncover new lineages of life (NeLLi) - Black_00105 metaG | ecosystem: Environmental > Aquatic > Marine > Oceanic > Sediment | place: Atlantic... | reverse complement strand
ATTTATTGTTTTAGGACCGATAAACTTATCATATATATTAACTATTGTCTTAGATATAAAACCTCTGGTGATATTACCTACAACGAAAGGCGCATGTGTTACTAATATTACTAATATTACTTTACGGTCTTTCAAATTTTCTTTGATCTTTAATGCTTGTGTTGTATGTAGATGACGATAATTATGAACAATAATTATATCGGGGGTATAATCCATAGCCTCTTTTTGATAGTTCCATTTCATAAAGCTTTCTCCCCCCAACTTTATGTATGGGAACCTGGTTATGGATATACCCTCGATTATTTCCTCTTTTTTACTTTCTTCCTTCGACCCCTTTGTGGCGTTGGAAGAAAAGATTCTAACTTCATGTCCCAATTCTTGTAATGCCTTTGACTCTGTTAATACTCTATTGAAAACTCCGCAGACTCCTGCACTATATGGACACACTTCTAATATTTTCATTATATAGGTCTCTCCTTTCTAAGAAATAATAGATTTGATATTAAGATTATTAATATGATAGTAAGTCCACCAGCTATATTGACAACAAAGTCTGCCATACCAAAGAATCTTCCAGGAACAAAGTATTGTATTCCTTCAGTTAATCCAGACATAAATACAACTAATCCTGTAAGCGAAGAAAGGAAATATTCGATATCATATAAAGTGAATACTATTACTCCAATAAGAGCTAGTCCAATAAATTCTAAAAAATGCAACACGCCAGAATATGTTGGAATTACAGTATTTTGAAGATCTGCTCCGGGAATTAAAGATACTCCTATCATGATAGTTATATAAATAACTAAAAAAACTAGAGCGGCATTTGCTAGCTTATAATCTTTTTTATTTTGTTTAATCATTTTAATATAATATCAACATTCTCTATTTAGAATGCCCAATCTATTTCTTTTGGAAATATAGTATTTAAATATTCTGGATTAGATTGTTGTCCATTGGGGTATGTAATTTTCCAAATAGTTATAGGTCCTTTTATTCCTTGATAATATACGAAATCATTTAATGGGAGTCCTTGGGCTTCAAATTGTTGTATTATGAAATCGTTTTGTTTATATGTCACTTCGAATGCTGGAAAGTTATTAAATGGATCATCTAAAATATAAACCTGAGCTAAGAACCCCTTTAATACTCTCGGTGAAAGATATATGGCTGCGCCTTCTTGATCTATTTGGTATCCATTTCCGCTTTGAGCTAAAGATTGTATCGGATAGATTGCCGCATCTATTCCAGATTCAAAATCTAATAATTCTCCATTTGAATATAGATACCTAATAGGAATTATGTCTTGGGATCCTCTATTGTAAAATATTCCTTGAGGTTGTAAGTATGTCCCATTATGTATTTCTATTATTGACCCTATTATAGCGCCTTGCTCTTTGAATATAACGGTTTTATTATAGTGGATATCTTCATCCATATAATTTCCTCCTTGGTATGTTCTGCTTATTCCATATTTTTTCTCTTGTATACTTTTTTGATCCGAAACTAAAATTAAAGGTCCAGCAGAAAACTTATCTAAATCTCTATCACTTCCTATTTGAGAGAACGCTCCATATTTTCCTATATCACTAGAATCTATTAAAAGATAATCTGTTTCATGTGTATATAAAAATTCTAAAGAATCTTTTTGGTTGTCCCCCGTTAATACATGTCTTCCAATTAAATAGTTCCAATATACTATGGAGTTTCCACCATCAGTAACTGTTGCTCTTTCACCAATTGATTGAACCCAATAACCATAATCCCACCAGTGTGCAAACACTGCATCTGTCGGAGTTGTTCCTCTAACCCATTCCATTGCTTGTTGCCATTGCATAGTATAATAATAAGGAACATAATTATATGCTTGATTTTTAGTAATGTTATAGTATGCAACTCCTGAATAAGTAGCACCTATAATTATTATACATACAAATAAACCTAAAAATATTTTTTTCGTATTATCTGGTTCTTTAATTGTGGTTGATCCTAATTCCACGATAAGATATCCTACAAAGATTGGAGCTATAGAAGCCAGCACCATAATAAGTCTGACCGCAGATCTAGCACTAAATAAGCACAGTATAAAAAACATTAGCATTAATATTGATTCAACTTCTATATTATCAAATACTGATTCTCTGCCATTCTTATGAGAAGTAAAATAATAATATATTATAGATCCAAAGAAAGAAAGTGCGGACAATAGATAAACCGCTTTACTTATAAAATTTTGACCATCAAATAAACTTGGAGCTGGAGCATATCTTGAAAAGATTAATCCAAATAAGAAGAATATATATGCCAACATTATTATAGTTCTATCTTTACTATCTAAGTTCTTAAATAGGTTCCAAACATAAAGTATTGAACCACATAAGAATGTCCATAAGAAATATACTCCGAAACTTCCAGACCATTGTGTGAAATATGGTTGTTGGTTTTCTGCTACTGTTGTAACCCATCTTCCTCCTGCGCTAGGGTTAAACATTACTTGGTTTAAATCCATGATATTATTCCATATGAATAACGGATCAATAAGCACAGATGCAGCTATCATAGTTACTATTAAAGATATAATGATTGATAGTAGTGTATTAGGTAATATTATTTTAGGGTATTTCTCTTTTAGTTTTGTATATAATTTAAATTTCTCCATTATAGAATGAACTAATATAATAACGATAACAAAGAATGCTAAACTACGATCTAGATGCAATAAGAAACTCATTGGGCTAAACTTATTAGATAACCATATTAGAGGCAGTACGGATCCTACATACCATAATATATATGAAAAATAATGTCTCTTTTTAAATCTGTTTAAAATAAACGCAGCTAAACCAACTATTCCTATTGCAACATAAATATATGTTACACCTCCCCAAATCAACCCCATTAAAGCAGTTGCAATACCAGCAAGTACTCCGTATACAGATGTTTTTATAATACTCTCTTTTTTCCAAGAAAGAATAAACAAATAGAACGCTAAAAACATAAAGAAGAATCCTGCTGATTCCTTTTCAGGAATACCTGCAACAGTTCTTGCTAATAACGAAGGTATGACTATTAAGAAGAATGTAGATATGGAAGCTATTGCGTAAGCTTTAAATTTATTGTTTTCTTTTTTATGTAGAAACAATTCTTTAACAAAGAAGAAGAATACTAGTATGGTTAATATAAACATGATAACTGGAAATATAGCTGCGGTATATTCCATAGAGTATGATGTGACACTAATATAGTTTATTCCTTTATATGTAAAAAAAATCATATATGATAATAGTTTCGTTTCTCCACTAGTATCATAACCAAGTGGCGAATAACGCATAGTATCTATTTCTGGTATTGACCCTGTTGCGTCTATTAATTTTGCATATCTTAAAAATAAAAAAGGATCTAAATCAGGTCCAAGTGTATAATCATTGGTAGTGATATCCCAAAGCCCAGGTCTTCCTCCATGGTCTGTTAATGGTAAGTATCTTATATATGCTCCAAAAATGATTAAAGCTATAAGTATAAATATAAAAATATAATTGCTCTTAAAAAATTTATTAATAGTTTTATCTCTTTCAATTAGTGGGGTAATTAATTGTTCTTCCATTTTGTTTAATAAAATGATGTTTTATTATTTAACTGTATCTACCATCATATGTACTAATCCAGAAAAACTTACTTTGGGCTTCCAGTTTAAGTTTTTTTTTGCTTTCGATGCATCTCCACATAACGTTTCTACTTCGGCTGGACGATAAAAATCTTTGTTTATTTTAATAATTATTTTACCCGAATTTTTATCTGTTCCTATTTCAGTTGATCCTTCCCCAGACCATTTTAAATCATACCCAAATTTTTTAGCTGCAATTTCTACAAATTCTCTCACGGTATGGTTTTCTCCTGTTGCTATTACATAATCATCTGGTTTATCTTGTTGTAACATCATCCACATCGCTTCTACATAATCTCCACTGAACCCCCAATCTCTTTTTGCATCCATATTACCTAATTCAAGAACTTCTTTTTCTCCATTATATATGGCGTTAAGATCCATTACTATTTTTTGTGTAACAAACTCTCTTCCTCTTCGAGGTGACTCATGATTGAAAAGTATACCAGAACAAGCAAATAAATTATCTGCATCTCTCGCTAATTTAGTCGCATAATATCCAGCGACTTTAGCTATACCATATGGACTTCTAGGATTAAAAGGTGTTCGTTCTGTTTGTGGAGTCTCTAATACTTTTCCGAACATTTCTGAAGTAGCTGCAAAATAAAACTTACATTCTGGAACTAAAAGTTTTATGCCTTGTAATATATTTACTGTTCCCATAAAATTTATATTATATGTTGTATTGGGATCTTCAAAACTTGTTTTAACAAAACTTTGAGATGCTAAATGATAAAATTCATCTGGTTGTATATCTTTTAGAATTTTAAATATTGTTGGAGCACTAGTGATATCGCATTCTAATAATTTTATTTTATCTTTGATGTGATCTATTCTTCCCGTTCTATTTCGTTGATCTTTTAATGCTACATGTCTAATTAAACCATACACTTCATATCCTTTATTTAAAAGAAATTCTGCAAGATAACTAGCGTCTTGTCCATTGGCTCCAGAAATTATTGCTTTTGGCATATCATTTATCTCCTTCGGATTTTTTCACTTTTGCAAGATAATTATATGTATCTAGATGAGAAAAAGTATAGTCCCAACAATTAAGATATATTTTTATTTCTTCGGCTGCTTCTTCGTTCCATGCTTCAAATATAATTTTTGGTTTACATCTATCAATTATTTTTTCTGCCCCTTTGAGAACATCTAATTCTCCACCTTCAACATCAACTTTTATAAGATCTATATATAAATCTTTACACAAATTATCTACAGTATCACATTCTACTTTTTCTTCTGTCATCTGTTCATTTTTCTTAACTGTTATAGAATTAGAAGTGGGATAGGTCGCGTCCCTAAAAAATGAAACGACTCCTGCTGTTTCTCCACATGCTTTATTTATTGGTATGATTTTATCTTCAAACTTATTAAGTTTTATATTTTCTTTTAGTAGTTTATAAGAATCTACATCTGGTTCGATTGCGATAACTCTATCGCATGTCTTTGCCATATTTACACTGTGCTTTCCAATGTTTGCTCCTATATCGATTGCTATAGATATATTTTTAAATTCTGGCGATAGATCTTTTTCAAATTGAGAACATGCAACAGAACAATTATTCATAAGTCTTCCGCAGTTTATAATAAACCCATTGTTCTTAATAAAAATATCTTGATCAAAATTCATTCTTTTACCTCGCATCCTTCTATAAATATACTTAAAGATTTCTTTTTTAGGAGATGATTCTAGGATAATTCTCCAATATGTTAAAATGTTTTCTTTATTTGGTATGAATCCCATAGTGTTAATATTGAGTATAATCTATAGTATTTAAACCTTTTGGTTTTTCTCTAATCTATCTAAAATTACTTTTACGTAGTTTTCTCTTGAAAATGATTTAGATCTTTCTTTACAATCTGTTTTTAACTTATAGGCGGAGAGCTGATCTAATTTTCTTACAGCGTTTGCTATATCTTCTGGGGAATAATTTTTTATTAGTATTCCTGTTTTTTCCACAGTAATTTGATGTTTGGTATTTTTATCTGGGTTAATAGATATACCTGGTTTTCCAGATGCTAATGCTTCCATTAAACACATGGTAAAATCTTCATCTGGATTGAGAGAGATTCCTGCAATACAATTACCATATATATTTGGTAAATCTTTCTCATCTGCGAATCCTTTTATTTTTATGTTGGGATATCCACTAGCTAATTTGGTTATTTTCTTTTTGTCTTCTTCAGATCCATTTCCATACACATGTAGTTCTTTGTCTGGTAATTTTTGGAAAGCCAGAATAACTTGATCTACTTTCTTTTGAAGTCTAGTTAAAGACAAATAATATGTTCCCGGATTAGATATATTATATTTTTTAATATCTATTGGTTGAACTAAAATTTCATTTGGCATATTGGGATATGCTTCGGTTAATTTTTTATTGGACCACTGGCCTAAGCTAAATATATGATCAACTCCTTTTATATTTCTTTGATCTATATTCTTTAATATTTTGAGATATATATTTTTAATTATTTTCTTGAATCTTATCTTGATCCCTGCATCATACCCAAGATATAAATATGATAAAGGCCCCTGCTCCCAGATTACATTCGGATGATTGTGTTTAGCAGCGGCTATAGAATGAAATCCGAAGAATATATATCCATCATACCCGCTGAGTTTTAATCTACTAAACTTCCATCTTAACCATAGTGAATGTAAACCTGCAGATTTTTTCTGAGAAGTAAACGTACGTACATTCATATGTTTAAAATCATCGAATGTTTTTTCTTTATCATATAATCCACAGTATATATCATATTCTATATTTTTTTCTTTTAATCCTTTTGTTAGTTCTAATATACTCTTTTCTATTCCACCGAAATTATATAAGAATTCTGTTATAATAGCTACTCTTTTAATCGTCATCCTGTGATACAATATCTTCCTTGCTTACTATTTCAAATTTTGGCAATGGAAATATAAGTTTTCCTCCAGATAAAAGATAATCTTTTTCTCTTTTAATGATCTCATCCCTAAAATGCCAAGGTAAGACTATAAAGTAATCTGGTTTTGCCGCACGAGCTTCCTTTTCAGATATGATTGGTATGTTTGTTCCTGGTGTTCTTCGTCCATATTTCTCTGGATTTCTTTCTGCTGCAGCCACAATTAACTTTTTACCTATCCCACAATATTGTAAAAGCGTATTTCCTTTAGTGCTAGCCCCATAAATATAGATTGATTTCCCTTTTGCTTTAATCTCAGTTAAATACTTAGATATGTGCTTTTTAACCTTTTCAGAATTATTAAAAAAATCCTTATACGGTTTAGGCGTATCTAATCCGGCTCTTTTTTCTTTTGCCAACAACAAGGCTATCTTAATTTCTGGTTTCATAGGATTTTCTACATGTGTTGCAGTTACTCTAAAGCTTCCTCCATTAGAATCGTTAAAATTTACATCTATTATTTTCATTCCTGCTTTATCCAATAAATATTTGATAGATTTTAGACTATAATACTCTAGATGTTCATTGCAAATTGTGTCCATAGATTTGGTTTTAAGCATAAATGGCATATAACTTTGTTCAAATATCCATATTCCATTCTGATCTAAGCAATCTTTAACGTCTTTCGCAAATCCAACAGGGTTGGGAAGATCATAAAAACAGGCAATAGAAGTAATTACTTTTGCTTTTCTCTTTGAAATTTTATTAAAATTAGCTTTAGTAAAATAATCTGGGTAAAGTTTAATATTATTAGGATAATATTCCTTAAATTGTTCTCCTGTCGGGTCAATCCCTATTCTTTCAAAATTACTAGAATACATTTTAAGCATCGTTGCATCATTGCTTCCAATATCAACAATAAGATCTCCTTTTTTTAATATATTTCTTTTAAGAATTTGATCAACTAATCCTGCCAAATGTGTAACCATGGTCTTGCTTATTCCAGAAAAATATCCATAATTACGTTGATATAACTCATCGGGTTCAACCTGATGCTGTAGTTGTAATAATCCACACGCGTCTTTATTGTTTTTATCGTTACACCTAACTAAGACTAATGGCGCTTTCATTGGATCTGCTTCATCTTTTCCTGGAAATCTTCCGGATAAAGAATGTTTGCCTAAATCAAAGACCACTTTTAAGTCTTTATTCCCACATATCCTGCATGTTGTAAGTTTTGTAATCTTTCCCATTGTGTTAATTATAGTATAAATGTGTTAACTATAGTATATAAACCTTTTGGTTTTATTCTGATACTACTTTTTTTATTTCTTTAATGAATATATTCTCTTGGTGTTCTTCACTAAATTTTTTGGCACTATTTAATATTTCTATATGATGAGTTATTTTAAATTCCTCTTTAATACATTTATCCATCATTCTAGCAAGGTCGCTTGTAATATACGGCATAGCAACATATCCATTTATACCATCAATGGTTTGCTCACAGCTTCCCCCTTCATCATCCCAAGTTATTATAGGACAACCACAACTAATGCTTTCTGCCGAGCATAATCCAAAATCTTCTTGCTTGGTAGGGACTGCATATATTGTAGCTGCACTATAGATATCAATTAACTCTTCAGTGGTAACAAATCCAAGAAAATAAATTCTATTTGCTACTCCCAACTCCTCCGCTAATTTATTTAGTTTATCGTATTCTTTTTTATCCCATTTTCCAGATATAACTAGAGGAATCTTTTTATTTTCCATTTTTGCAAATGCTTCTATTAATAAATCATATCTTTTATCGGGGATTATTCTTCCAGAAGAAAATATATATCTAGAAGGCAATTCAAATTTTATATATGTATCTTCATTATATCTAGGATGAAATATATTGTTAACCGGAGGATAACTCACAATACCATCTATATTATATAAAGGATCTAATTTCTTTTTAGTAAAATTGCTATTGATAAATATTAAAGAGTTATTATTAATATATTTCTTGTCTAATTTTTTTGTAATTGGTCCCAACATTAAAGAGTAAAAGAATGCTATTTTTCTTTTTGCGTTATTGGCCCACAACCATCTATCTCTCAATGGCAGATAAAGAAAGTTTGGAAAATGATTTAAATATAGTATCTTTGTATTCTTTAATTTTCTTAATGTTACACTCATAGGAAAAGAATAAGATATAAGAACATCGTCTGGTTGTATTATTTCTTTTAATGAATTAAGTCCTATAATTCCACTAATGATTTTTGCAGCCCCTGTGAGTTTTTTAGAACCAAATTCCTCAAGATTTAAACCAGAAAAGATTTCATTAGCCGCTAATTCTTTATCCATTTCTCCAAAAACTAGTTTAACTTTATATCCTGCGTTCTTTAAGAATTTGGCATGTACAGCCATGAGTCTTTCTAGTCCTCCTATTTCCGTTAGAAAATCATAACACAATATAAATCTTTTTGTCATAAATAATATTAGGTTATTTAGTATATAAACCTTTTGGATTTTTAATACTACCGTGCTCTTATATGCCACCCTTCTGTAGTAGTAACATTTTTTCTTTGAAACTTTGCTTTGATGGATCCAATTAGAAAGATTAAAGAAACTAGATTAAATCCAATTCTTGCTTTTGATATATAATTATAATCTTTTAGGTGATATATAATATAGGACATTAATGGCCATCCTCCTAATTTTCTTCCGCATAGTTTATCATTTAATTGTTCTCTAGCCATTGCTGTTCTTTTTTTCTGTTTTAATAAACTAGAAAATGTATATTTTTCTCCAGCAGAAGTCATTCTAGGCCACTCATCTTCTTTTGCGGCAATAACTAATTTATTGGCTTTCCATATATCTAAACAACGTTCAAAATCGTCTCCGAGTGTTTTATTGTTTTTATATAATGATCTCCTAAAGATATTTACTAATAATGGATATTGGCTTTTACTAAGAAGTATCCAATCTCCAATAGGAATACCCCTCTCTTTAATATATTCTATCCACATTCTTCCATGTAATGTTATTCCTTTTTCTAATGTTGGCATATCTTCTTTCAGTGGCCATGTTATAGGAAAGCTTTCTGCTATTCCACCTATTTGAGGATCATCAAATAAAGATATAAATATTTTAAATGTTTTTTCATTAACCCAATCAAATTTCCAATCTATATCATGGATAATTATTATATCCGCATTGCTTTTATTTATTATATCATTAACTACAGAATTTTTTCCTCTTCTTTCTTTAAATACATAATATTTTATATTAGGGTATTTGTGTTTAAGTATTTTTATAATCGCTTCACTATTGTCGGTGCACCCATCTAATCCAACAAGTATTTCATAATTTTTATATGGAATGCTTTCAAGATTGGATATACATTTATATATAAGAGCTTCTTCATTATGAATAGGAATTATAAAAGATATTTTTTTCATTTTACTGCCTCTCTTCTATTAAAACAGATTTGATAAAATAAGTATATTGAAAATATTAGATATATATTAAATATTATTACTGCTGTAT
>Ga0114919_10005517_pt1 | contig 10100 bp, 8 predicted proteins | sample BlataG_FD_88682 | JGI IMG/M metagenome (GOLD analysis project Ga0114919, IMG submission 88682) | Deep subsurface microbial communities from Black Sea to uncover new lineages of life (NeLLi) - Black_00105 metaG | ecosystem: Environmental > Aquatic > Marine > Oceanic > Sediment | place: Atlantic... | reverse complement strand
GATTTTACTGAGGCTACGGATGAAAGGCTGGATACACTAAATAGATGGACAGTTTCCCAAGAAAAACTGCGACATGTAGCCTTGGGACTGGTGGGCCTTCTGTACTCGGTTGCCTCCGAATAGTAATGCCCTTAGTTTCAAAAGCGCGTCATTCCTTAGCAATAATTTGCGCGCGCGCGAAAGTGACGTTTGACCGTGCGCGCAAAAGAAGAAAAGATAAAAAGAAAAAGGATTGTGAACGAAGAATAAGAAGTCAGCTTGTGAGTTTAATATCTACTTCTTCGTGGGGGGCTTCTCTTTGCATAGCATTCTCGGCAGTATACGGGTCTGCTTCCGTCAGGTTTGAAAGGAACTTCACATTCTTGTTTACATTCCGCGCAAACTGCCTTATGCATTTCTCTTGGTTCTCTACTTCCATACGACATCTAGACTACACCTCCAATTCGCTGAAAGAACTAGTTTCGTCAGAACACTAATTCTAGAATGCTTACCTTAGAGTTGCTTATAAACTGCGCGCGCCTTGACACTGCACTTTCATTCGAGCAAGTCAGCCCTCAGTTCGCAAAATGTGTGTGTGTGGGGGGTTGAAGTTTAAATAGCTGCAAACCAGCAAAACACCCACTGTGAGGTTATTTTTTGACGAATGCATGCATGTATTTCTGGCGTTCATTACATGTTTTTCTATCTCTTTCTCTTTATTGGGATGGTGGGGGAAATCTTTCCATTTATCCGGTGCGATAATTCCCTCTCTCAGGCTGGCAGCTTCAGGGTTAGACTTGGAGATTTCTAGCTTGTATAAAACTTCATTGGCTATGCGGATGTGAGTTCGCCAGAGCATATTGGATTTTTGATATGGGGTTCCAATTTAAAAAACACTATGGGTGAGGGTGGTTATCTCAGTGGATGCTCTTCCTTACTAATAATATCCGCTGCATAACGTCTTAGATAATTGAAGCCTGTGCGGTAGTCCTCTAAGTCTAGTCTTCTCATGGCTTTGAAAGCTCCAATTATGTTGGAATCTTCCTTTATTACGGCTGAGCCTACGGTTTCTGAATAAATGCATGCATGCGCTAGTGCGCGCCCAAATTTTTTAAACTTAGATTAATGATAAACCTACTGAAGAACTATGAGCACTGAAAGTTACCGGTTCAAAGTAGGGACTTTTGAATGCATGGCGGTTAGCGACGGCACCCACACATACGCACCCCCCACATTCCCACCCCCGGCTACCTTTCTCTTCGCAAATGCACCAAAAGAACGCCTTGAGCAAACGCTTCGCGAACACAACCTCCAACCTGAACAATGGGTAGAGTGGATAAGTCCGTACATCTGTCTGGTGGTCAACACGGGTAAGCATCAGGTACTGGTGGACACGGGTGCGGGTGGTCTTGGCCCAAACACAGGAAAACTTCTCCAGAACCTACAGGCTGGGGGGATTGCCCCGGAGGACATTGACACGGTCATCCTCACCCACGGCCATCCAGACCATATAGGTGGGAACGTCGTTAGCGAGGGTAAGCCAGCCTTCCCAAACGCCCGCTTCGTCATATGGAAAGAAGAATGGGATTTCTGGATCTCAGACTTGGCGGAACTGAAGGTTGAGGAACACCTCAAAGAACTCCTCCTCACGACCGCACGCAAGAACCTCCCGCCGATCCAAGACCAACTCGACCTTGTTGACCATGAAACGGAGATCATACCAGGCATCCGGGTCGTCGCGGCGCCCGGCCATACCCCCGGCCACATGGCGGTTGTCATTGCCTCGGATGGCGAGCAACTGCTGTACATCTCCGATGCGGTGCTCCATCCCATCCATGTGGAGCAGCCAGAATGGTATGCAGCCGTCGACTTTGCTCCCCAGCAAGTCACGATCACCAGGCGTCGGCTTCTCAACAGAGCCACGGCTGAGAAAGCCTTAGTGCTTGCCTTTCACTTCCCCTTCCCAGGTCTGGGCCATGTCATCCAGAAGGGAGAGCAATGGAAGTGGCAGCCAATTTAACGCATGCATGCATTGACTTTGATGAGACCCTTAGTTCAACGCTTGCGTTCGGAATTCAATATTTAAGCTTACCACTTTCTCCATCAAGCGAATAACGAGATTCGATTTAGAATTTTGACAACGCCAGACATGGTTGAAAAGATACAAGGGTTGATTAATAATCTTCAGATAAATCAGCGCGCATATTTACACTTCACTTATAATCATTCAACAGAAGGGAAGTTACAGTTCCAGAGTCTTCATCACTAATCATTCTACCACTATTCAGGTTAGCATCACTCCTAATTCATCGTACAGAAGATGTATGCTTGTACACGCAGCATTGTTCTAGGGATTGCAATCCCATTCTGTGCCATATTTGCTTGTTACAGTTACAACATCGAAGATGTCTATCCTTCCACTCGGAGATGTCAAATCTGCTCCCGCAAACCAATCATCATCAGGTACGCTAATCCCCTGAGTACCATAAGCTCCAGCAACACACACCACATCAAAAATATCGATCTTATGACACCCACTAGACTTCCTGTGAAAGTCAACCTCGCCAAGGAGTGGCGTCTCCATCCAATAGTAAGGATTACGCCTCAGAACTATGAAGCTCCATATCGGATAATCTACTGCATAGTACATTCCAGCTCCTTCAAAACTTATCTCCCAAGGCAACTCGCCAGGAGTGTCGCCTCGAGGATCTTCACGATGCCAGTAAGTCACATTCAAAGTAGTGCCTAGTGGGAGAGCGGTGAAGATTTCAAGCTTGCCCAAAACGATGTTGTAGTCAACGAACATAGCTAAAGCTGTACCATTTGCTGTGACAGATTCAAACCACACTGGCGCCTCAGTCAGGTTGACGTAGCCAGGCGTTGTGACGTTAACGCCTTCAACGAAAACCTCGCTCGTCTGGTTGGTAAGTTTCGGCTGCTGCAACCACGTATCCATGGGCAGCATTGGACCAGCAGCCCCATAGATATCCCAAAAACCGCTTGTGTTGAAGTAGATGTCAACCTTGTGTGAACCAACAACGTCGATGTGATGCAAGTCTTGATACGTGTCACTCCACTTGCTGCCACTGACTTGGTACATGTACCAGGCGCTGAAGAAGAAGTGGTTAGCGTTAACATTTGCCTTTTTATTGCCAGTCACCGGCTCTGCGAAGTAGCTTTCATTTCTGAACGTCCTAGAAGTCAATGTATTCAAAGCCCCATCATCTTCCCAAGAGTCAACAGTCCACGTTTTAACGAAGCCTGGTTGATCAGCTGAAAGATCATAAGGAGGCACATTTAATCCGGAGTAGAGGTTCATTCTGTTCAAGACTTGATAATCATAAAACCATTGTGAGTACACAATGTTCAACTCGTTTGGCCCAGTTTTAAGGGCGTATCGCAGTGGCTCTCCATTTTCTTTATGGGCGTTCATGAACATATAGTCATTTTCTAGCCCATCACCTATCTGGTTGACCACACCTAAAACAGTGGTTCTGTAGGCCCAGTAGCTGAGGGAACTCACAGGGGTATTGTGATGCATTGTTCGGTGAAGTAGCCTAGGGCTTTCTTTGTGGCGGATACAGCCTCGGTGTGGTTATTCGGGTAGCGTGCATTCTCCAAAAGTTCGTTGAGCTCGGGGTAGTTGGGGTCGCCATTTTGGTCAACGCCAGTAACATAGTTGGCTCCACCAAGAAAGTAATTATCATGGTGGTATAGACCATGGATGGTCAAAGCGGGAAATCTTCCCAAGTTCCATCCACCTGTATAGACGTGATAGTCGAAGTTGTCCATGACTTTGGGGTAGAGTACAGAAGAAGAGGCTTCAATTTGGTTGACTGGAATACCTAGGTTTCTGAGTTGATCACAGAGTGCACGGCCAGCCTCAAGTCTTCGCGCGTCGTCTGTCCTAACACAGACCTCCAACAGATCCATAGTGACTCCTGTGTCCGGGTGAATTCTAAAAAACTCAGCGGAACCGGGAGAGCCTACATCGTAGTCCGGATTCACAGTTGTACCTTGAACGAATCCTGCAGCGTCAAATGCAGCCCCAGCTAATACAGGGTTAAATTCGTATGGGTAAGTTCCGTCCTCGTACCAGTAGGACTGGTTTCTCCAGCTTCTATGCAGATAGGCGATGGGCTGGTCGATTCTGCAGGCGAACCCTTTACAACATGTTTCTATGAAATAGGTTTTGGGAGTTAGGAGTGCTATGGCTTGTCGGAAGCTTTGATAGCTTGTGGGAGACCTTGTGTCAGGGTATGCTGGCATGGTCCAGTTGTTGTTGATGTCTAGCTGGTACATGCCTTGACCTGAGACAGGTGTCAAGATGATGTTTGGATCCTCTACTGCGTCTGCATACAAATCTGGTGTGATCTCATAGCCCACGATATCAATGTCGCCGGCTTTCAACGCTGCGTAAGCAGCTTCTACGTTTCCGTAGAATCGGATGATGAGATATTCTGTTCTCGGTCCTTTATCCAATATCGCTTCCGCAGCATTAGAGATGTTTCCAAAGGCTGCAATAAGCAAAATGATCGTTAAACTGGGGAAAACTATGCTACGACTCATCTTCAAACGTTCTCTCTCCCTGAATAATTTGCTCTCCCTAAACTAGGGAGATACATAATTGTATTTAAGAATTAAGGAAGAATCTTCTATGAACGTGCTCAGAACAGCTTTTAATAGGGCTTTCCGTGAGAAACATCAGTCCGTTGCATGCATGCACTGCGGAGGAAGGGTATGTAGCAATTGTGGATATATGGCTATCAAAACGAATAGATGTCCAGCTTGCGGAAAGCCTAATCCTAGATAATCAAAGTAATATCAAAAGAGAAAACTTACACGCCCAAATCATGTATGAACAGGAATGATGACATCGCGAACAACGCAAACATAGATTCATAACTATTAGTTGCCCTTGAATTTGCCAACAAGTCTCTTTCCTGTTGAGATTGGAATTCTTTTCCACATGCTTTTTACAAAATCTCTGTAATTTTTCTTCCCTTGGATAACCTCTGCAAAATCTTGACATAATTTTTCGTCTGACAAGAAAAACCCAAGAACCATATCGGGATGATAATGTACTTTTGCAGCAAACGAATGGGCAAGTTTCAGATCTGGAATCAACATCCTTTTACAGAGTTTATCATAGATAGTTGATGCACTATTCGGTCTTCCTTGTTCTAATGCTTTCTTTATCGAGAGTGCGGCTATTCTACCGCTGGCAATAGCATAGTAGATTCCTTCACCGAATAGTGGGTCAACGAAACCTGCAGCATCTCCAACGAGAAGTGTTCTACCTATAGAGATTCTTCTGTTGATTCCCCCAATTGGCACTAGATGAAATTTAGGATTAGCTATCTTAAGTGTACGTATTTTCCTAACTTTCCGAATGAAATTGGGAATTAGATTGTCAGAGGAGCGTAGTTCCTTCAAAAGTATCCCCGCACCTACACAGAGGGATTTACCCTTTGGAAAAATCCAACCATACCCACTCAATGCAATACCAAAATAAAACTCTAAAGAATCATATATTATTCCTTCTAGAGCTTTATTCTCGATTTTTGACTCCCACACAGAAGCTAAGCCAACCTCATTAGAATTCCATTTTTCCCTTAGATTCACTTGTCTTGCGATAATACTATTGACTCCATCAGCTGCCACTAAAACCTCTCCGATTGCCTCAAGTCCCTTCCTACATCGAATATGCACTCCAGAAGGAGAGACAAGCACTCTTTCCACTTTATTCTCTTCTCCGAATATGGCCCCCTCTGAAATAGCCTTTTGATTTAGCAATAAGTCAAAATCAGATCGAAAAACTCCAATAGCTAAAGGTGAATTAGACTTGAGAGTAAAAAATTCACCATGCGGTCTGTATATTCTTGCCTTATAGTAGACTTGCTTTACGATCTCATCAACTTTGAAATTTAAGTGGTTCAGCGCTCTTGACGAAACCATTCCCCCACATGGTTTATCGCGGGGAAATCTGTTTTCGTCAACTATAAATGTTGAAAAACCATTTTTGGCGCACCAATAAGCTGCTGTAGCACCTGATGGGCCGGATCCTACAACTATTACATCATATTTTCTCATTTGTGATCCCTTTCCATTAATGATCTACCAGAGTAGCAAGTAATATTGCAAAGCAAGAATAACTATCGGCAGCAAAATAGACCCTATCAATTCTGTGAATACCAGTAAATTGAAGGGCCATACCTTCATTTTAGAAGCTAATCCGTAAGTTGAGCTCAGTTCTAACAATCTTTCCCCTTTGTGCATGCATACATTAGACTTTGAAGCTTTGCCAATAAGGATGTAGGTTTTCCTTTACTCTTTTAATTATTCCTTCGACTTCTTCCAACATTTGGTTCTTTCGAGTCTTCAAAGGAAGTGGCTCTTCTATCTTAACTTCAACATCTGCCAGACCTGAAATCAACGCGGTCCAGGCTCTTGATAGAACTTCTGGCTTGTAGCCTGAACATATCAGATCAACTTCTTTCCCATCGCAGATCTCAGCGATCTCCCTTACACTCGCGCCTACGTACTTGAATCCTTCAAGCGTCAACTCTAACTGTGTTATTTCGTCGCTAGGATGAGGATCGGACCCTCCATTCCTTATAATGATTTGAGGATTGAATTCTTGAGCTAGGGGAAAAACAATTTCGTCGAACACAAGCCTGTAAGCATCATCACCAGTGAACGCTGGTAAAGGCACGTTCACAGTGAAACCTTTACCGTCACCTTCTCCGATGTCATCTTCATAACCTGTTCCAGGGTAGATGAATTTCTGGTGTAGATCTATGAAAAGCACTTTGGGATCGGAGTAGAAAGCTTCGCAAGTTCCGTTTCCAGCATGAGCGTCTGTGTCCAATATTAATATTCTTCTTAGACCGTGCCTTTCGATTAGATGTCTTGCAGCTATTACAACATCGTTATATACGCAGAATCCTTCTCCATACCTTGGTTTAGCATGGTGTAGACCACCACCTAAGGATATGGCTTTTTCGTATCGTCCTTCCTGAACAAGATCACAGGCTAGCATAGAATTTTTAGCTACCACTCTTGCTGCATGTTCGATGCCAAGTGGAAGATTTCTTGTTCTGGGGTTCACATTGTCTCCGCTTATGAACCGCCACATATCCGGAATTGGTGTGCCAATTGATGCTTTCTGCATTGCTTGAATGTACTCTTTCTCATGCGCAAGAGATAGATCTGCGTCGCTCGCAGGTTCATCATTCATTACGACTTCGAACTCTCCGCTCTTTTTCAGGGTCTCTTTGAAGTAAGTCATGAATCGCTCATATCTGTCTCCTCTGAAGGGGTGCCCTGGTCCGAAATCATAATTTCTCAATTCATCGCTGTACAGAATTCCGATCATCTAACTTCACTCCATGATTCCAAAACTGTAGTGATAGTCAACTGCAGCGCTATTTATGCCATATGACTTCCAGCGATCCTAATCTTCTTTCAGAATTGTTTCACCTTGACACTTAGATCACTGACACATTCAAGAAGCGAACGTTGAGAGATGTGCTGTTGCGCTCGCTGAACCTTCCAGCCCCACTCTATCTTCCATCTCTGCATAAGAAGCTCAGCTTATGAGTTGGAATCCATTCTTATTGATGCATGAGCGTCAACATTGAGGTCGCACGCATCCTCTATGAGATTGGGGAGCTCTACGCCATCAAAGGAGAGAGTTTTCGAAGCCGAGCCTACGTAGTAGCAGCTCAACGTATTGAGTCGCTCACTGACGACATCAGAAGCGTTTACGAACAAGGAAAACTTCGGGAAATTCCAGGTGTAGGAAAAAACATAGCTTTTGTAATCGAGGAATACCTCGAAACAGGAGGTTGCAGCCATCTTGAGGAGCTGCGTGATTCTTTGCCTTCAGGCGCTCGGGAGCTGATGGCTTTAGAGGGCATAGGGCCTAGAACAATCATGAAACTATTCCATGAACTTAATGTGGCTTCGATTGATCAGCTTGAGAAGGCTGCGCGTTCCGGTGAAATCCTGAAACTGAAAGGGTTTGGGCCTAAATCGGAGAAGAATGTTCTTCAGGCTATTGAAGAGTATAGAGGTTTCCAGAAGCGGTTTCTCCTCGGACAGATTCTCCCAGTAGTGAGGGAGATTGAAGAGTATATGAGTAGTTGCGGGGCAGTCTTGCAAGTTGACTTTGCAGGATCAGCTCGTAGGATGAAGGAGACGGTTGGCGACCTGGACATTTTGGTTGCTTCAGAGAGAGAAGGGGAGGCGGTGGAGCACTTCGTTTCTATGCCAAGAGTAACCCGAGTGATATCGAAAGGTAGCACTCGAAGTACGATTATAATAGGCTCAAATCTCCAGATTGATCTTAGAGTCGTTCCTCCTAAAAGCTATGGTTCTGCACTCCAGTACTTCACAGGATCAAAAGAGCATAATATCAAACTGAGGACGTTGGCTGTGAAGCTTGGCTATAAACTTAATGAGTATGGCCTTTTCAGGCGAAAGGATAACAAAAAGATAGCCGGGGAAACCGAGGAATCGGTATATCAAACGTTAGGCCTTGAATATGTTGAGCCTGAACTTAGGGAAGATCGAGGAGAGATAGAAGCCGCCATAGAAGGGTCACTGCCAGATCTTGTCGAATACAATAATGTTAGAGGCGATTTGCATGTCCACTCAAGTTGGAGTGATGGGAACGCTGAGCTTGAAGAGATCGCTGAAAGAGCTCAGCAGCTTGGACTTGAGTACGTCGCGATCTGTGATCACTCAAAAAGCCTCGGGATTGCTAGGGGCCTCGATGAAAACCGCTTGAAGGACCAGATGAGGGAGATTGAGAGATTGAATAAGAACTTTGAAGGGTTCAAGCTTCTGAAGGGAATTGAAGTCGACATAATGGCGGATGGATGTCTTGACCTCAAAAATAGTGTTTTGAAGGACTTGGATTTTGTCGTCGCAAGCATTCATTCAGGATTCAAGAGCGGAGCGGAGAAGTTGACGGAACGCATGATATCAGCTATTCACAACGAATATGTCTCGACGATAGGTCACCCTACAGGCAGGCTCATCCAAAGAAGGCAACCTTATCCTCTTAACTTGAAGAAAGTGTTGAGCGTTGCTGCGGATCAACGAGTCATGATGGAGATAAACGCCTTTCCCAACCGCCTCGACCTCAACGACATCAACAGTAAAGCCGCAATGGAACAAGGCATTTCCATGTCTATTGGCACCGATGCTCACACTCTTGGCCAATTGAAATATCTTCCCTTAGGAGTTTCAGTTGCACGTCGCGGTTGGCTACAACCTAGGAACGTAGCCAACACATTACACGTCAAGGAACTACTCATAAAAGTCAGCAGGTGATACGGGTTCTATCTACATATCCTGCGTAAGCTTTCAATATGCTCATGCATGCACATGCGCGCGCATAGCCGTTTAGTAGTTTATAACAGTAATTGAAGACGCGCGCTAAGGAAGTTATCTTTCTACCATATCATAATTCTTTTCGCAACTGCTAAGCGAAGCTTACGGTGATTTGTCTCACCTTAACCTATAGGTGGAATGCGAGCGCAAAAGGGCGTGAACAGTGATAATTAAAGGAGAATTGTACACGCGTACATAAGGTATAATAACCAAGAATTTTCTGAAACAGAAGGTGAATTTCAATGGAAAGCAAGAACTTGATAATTACTTTCGTCTGGATTTTTGTGCTAATTATTTCTATTTCGCTATTCTGGGTTGGAGAATCCTATGTTGCCGGAATTGGGGGACCCTTTGTTGCTTCAGTTTTACTCTTCATCGTGGCTCTAGTGTTTAGCGCTGTCATGATCCAATCGAAGAAATAACTAAATCAGTCCTTTCCTTTTTTTCCAGTCCGAATAATGCTGCTAATAACCCCATTGGACGAAACTGTGGGGAAATAGTCTTGTTTTCCACTAAACTGGAGATCTCCAGAATTTTCCCGTATAACCCTTTTTTCAGGAGTTATATCGGTAAATTAGTTTGATTAGTTCCTCGGGGAGCAAAGAATTTATCGAAGATTCGGCAAGAGGAGAGATATATGCTTGATGAAAAATATCGCACGGTTTTATTGGGTCTAGTTTTTCTAGCTCTCTTATTGTTCTCCTACATCGCAAATACTG
>Ga0114919_10005516_pt1 | contig 10100 bp, 14 predicted proteins | sample BlataG_FD_88682 | JGI IMG/M metagenome (GOLD analysis project Ga0114919, IMG submission 88682) | Deep subsurface microbial communities from Black Sea to uncover new lineages of life (NeLLi) - Black_00105 metaG | ecosystem: Environmental > Aquatic > Marine > Oceanic > Sediment | place: Atlantic... | reverse complement strand
GGAGGTAAAACATAAAAAGACATATGAAGAAATGGTCTCCAAAATTGAAAAATATGAACCATTTGAGACTTTCCCAGGAGAGTATTTTGCCTATCTACGTGCCTATGCAGATAAAATCATCTTCACCCAGAAAGAATTCGATGAAGAAATAGCAAATATCAAAAATATAAACGCTGCGCTTGACTATGCGATAAATGCCGAATTAGATTCTATCTTGTATTACCATGAAATAAAAAATCTTGTCCCTGAGAATCAGAGGAAAATAATTGAAGGCATCATAGAAGAAGAACGGAGACACTTTGTGAAATTATCAGAGATCAAAAGGACGATAAAATAATCGTGCGCATACAGATTAGACAATGATTACTTTCGAGTGCAGTTGCCCAATTCATTGGGCAATGCCTGATAAATCAGGCGACTACAATTTCTCAACCAACTGCAGTTGCCCAATTCATTGGGCAATGCCTGATAAATCAGGCGACTACAATTTCTCAACCAACTGTAGTCGCCCAATTCATTGGGCAATACCTGATAAATCAAGCGACTACAATTTCTCAACCAACTGTAGTCGCCCAATTCTTTAGCTGAATTAAAAGGAGGTAAAAAATGACTAAAAGATTGCAAATCTATAAATGCGAAGTTTGTGGAAATATAGTAGAGGTCCTGCATGAAGGTGTTGGAGAACTTGTTTGCTGTAATCAACCAATGAAACTTATGGAAGAGAATACAGTTGATGCAGCCAAGGAAAAACATGTCCCAATAATAGAAAAAACTACAGATGGTATCAAGGTAACCGTTGGTAGTATACCCCATCCTATGGAAGAAAAACATTATATCGAGTGGATTGAGCTAATAGCTGATGGACAGGCATATCGTGTGTTCCTAAAACCTGGCGGAAAATCTGAAGCTATGTTCAAGATAGACGTACAAAATATAACGGCCCGTGAATATTGTAATATTCACGGTTTGTGGAAAAGATGAATTTGAGAACCAATGCAATTGTTCACTCCACCGACCACAACAAAACAAGAATAATTAAATATAGGAGGAAAAAATGGAAAATATTTCCAACGAAATCCTTGATGTAATAAAATATGCCACAACAATGGAAATTAATGGCAGGAGTTTTTATGAACATGTTGCGGATATGACGCATAATGAACTTGGCAAAAAGATGTTCAGGAAACTTGCCGAGGATGAAATAGGACACATTACTACATTTGGTGAGATATTCACCTCAGTATTAGGTAGTGATGAGTGGAAAAAATATGTTCAACAAGAGGAGAATAGCAAAGAAACCGTGCTGGAAAAACTAAAAACAAGAGTAAAAAAGGAAGAACACGAAGAACGAGCAAGTGACTTAGAGGCTTTGAGAATAGGAATGGAACTCGAGAGGGAATCAATTGATCAGTATGAAAAATGGGCGCAAGAAACGAGCGATGCTAAAGTACAGGAGATATTCAAAAAGATAATTGAAGAAGAAAAATTTCACTATGATTTGCTCCAGGCAGAATATGATAATATCACTAATACCGGTTTCTGGTTCGATATGGCTGAATTCAGAATGGACGGCAAATTCTAACACATATATTTAATGAATAGAGAAACAACAAAACCTAACAAAATCCTGGACTGCATTGGTCTTTTCTGCCCACAACCCTTATTTCAGACTCGCGAACAAATAGACAGCATTGAAGTTGGTGAAATACTGGAAGTCCTTGCAGACGATCCTGCTGCAGAAGAAGATTTAAAAAGATTTACAAAGCGCACCGGCCATGAAATAATATCTTTTGAAAAAAAGAAGGATATATTAAGATTTTTAATTAAAAAATCGAAATAGGAGTTTACAGTGAAAAAAAATAACACAATTTTATATGTCCAGACTAGTGATAAACCAGAAAGACAGTATTCGCCCCTGGTCTTGGCGCAGACTGCAAAGGCTATGGACATTACACCGAAAGTGTATTATCTTGGGCAAGCATTGAAAGTACTCGTTGCCGGCGAAGCAGAAAAAATAAAGCTCGGAGCGTTCCCGACTATTGCGGAAATGATAAAGCAAACCCTTGATATGGGCATTGAGATATATGTGTGCGAAGCATCAAAGCAGATGTTCGGTTGGGATAAAGTCGACTTGATCTCCGGTGTTAAAATTGTCGGCGCAGGGACTCTGAACGATCTTGCGCTTGAGGCTGATGCAACTATGTGGTTTTAATTGTGTGATAATAATATGAGTATATACCTTGACTACCAGTCGGCAAAGCCTGTTGATCCACGAGTGATTCAAGCCATGCAGCCGTATTTCTGCAAAAGATTTGGAAACCCCTCCTCCCTACACACCACTGGTGACGATGCTACCGAGGCCCTGGAAAATGCAAGAGTAGTTATTGCCGATTTTATAGGTGCCCAAGCAAAGGAAATAATCTTTACGTCCGGGGCAACAGAAGCGAATAATCTTGCAATCATTGGATACGCGATGCGCAACCGCCGCAAAGGTAATCACATCGTTATTTCCGAGATCGAGCACATCAGTATCCATAATATCTCGAAATTCCTGAAAAAAAATGGGTTTGTAGTATCCAAAGTTCCGGTGAATCAATATGGTGAAGTGGATGTACAAAAGATAAACGACCGGATCACAAAAGATACAATCCTTGTTTCCGTGGGTTGGGCCAATAATGAGATCGGGACAATCCAGCAAATGACCGATATCGCAACTTTATGCCGTGAAAAGGGCATTGTTTTGCATTCCGATGCTGTTGCGGCTGAAGGTTTGCTGCAACTCGATGTCGGGAAAAACCTTGTTGATATGCTGACCCTTTCTTCAAACGATATATATGGTCCAAGCGGTGTTGGGATTTTATATCTCAGAAAAGGCACCCGGGTCAACCCAATCATTATCGGCGGTGGTCAAGAATACGGTTTGCGTTCAGGTACTGAGAATGTGCCGGGTATTATGGGCATGGCAAAAGCAGCCGAAATAATGAAAATAGAAATGACCGCAGAAGCTAAAAGGCTCTTGAATTATCGAGATAGATTAATAAAAGAGATACTGACCAATATCCCCAAATCCTATCTAAATGGCCATCCCTCCAGGCGACTACCCAATAATGCACATTTTCGCTTTAGCGGTATTGAGGGTGAATCTTTGCTTCTTTCACTGAAAGACGAAGGTATCGATGTATCAACAGGATCAGCATGTTCTTCAAAAACGCTCGAGCCTTCACATACTCTGATAGCAACGGGTCTGCTGCACGAAGAAGCACATGGTTCCCTGCAAATAACCTGTGGTAGATTCACCACAGAAAAAGACCTTGATACGTTTTTGAATGTCATAGCCGGTGCAGTTAATAAATTACGTAAGCTGTCCCCGTTATATAAGGAGGAGTAGTAAGATGAAGTCAACGCAATATTCTGAAAAAGTTCTGGACCATTTCCGTAAGCCCAGGAATGTCGGCACATTGGAAGGTGAGGATGTTGCAGTAGGACGTGTCGGAAATCCGGTTTGCGGTGATCTTATGGAGATTTACATAAGGGTCAAGGATGATACGATCATAGACATGAAATTCAAGACCTTTGGTTGTGGCTCTGCGATCGCAACAGCGAGTATGATCACCGAGTTAGCAATGGGGAAAACATTAGAGCAAGCGCTGAGTATTACAAGAAATGATGTTGCTAGTGAACTGAACGGATTGCCCCCGGTTAAAATGCATTGTTCAAACCTTGCCGCGGATGCTCTCAAAGATGCCATTAAAAATTATAGAAGTAGGGAAAAAAGTGAAACCGGGGTAACTCAAAAAATCGAGCAAGGTATAAAAAGGCTGACTAGTGAAGATGATTTTCTTGATAAGGGGGTTTACTATAAAATCGATGAATTCTCATCATTCAAAGACAAGAGAACGATCATTATAGACAATGGAGACAAAACTGCAGAAGCGGCTATAGAAATATCAAAATACACACCACGCGTCGTTCTTGTAACCCAGCTAAAAGACCTGCCCGTAAAATCGGATCTAAAGATAAAGCTTAATAAAACTGATGTCAAAGTACTCTATGAATCAAAAATAATCGAAATAAAAGGCGTTAAGACAGTCGAGAAAGTATTAATTCACGATCTCAATGAGGATGAAAAGTATGAACTCTTCGTCGATGCGGTCCTCATTTTATGATATGATCTGAGTATCGAAAGATGAAAAAAAATAATAAAAAAGATGTCGAAATTAAGATCATGGGTATGACGTGTGCAACTTGTGTACGCACGATCGAGAATTCACTTAAAAACATAAATGGTACGATCAATGTAAATGTGAACCTCGGTGCTGAAAAAGCTTTTGTTACATATGATCCAAAGCTAACTGCCGTTTTGGAAATGAAAAAAGCGATTGAAGATGCAGGCTATCAGTATATCGGTGTCGAGGGTGATCAGACAATAGATATGGAAAGAAAAATAAGGGCAAAAGAATTAAAAGCACGGCGCAATAGATTTATCACCGGTTTTGCTATTGGTATTCCGTTAATGGTACTTATGTATCTACCCCTATCCCTTCCGTCTTTCGCGCCTTATGGGATGTTAATTTTGACAACACCCGTTTTCATCTATGTTTCTCTACCGATATTCAAAGCAGCTTATCGTGCTCTGAAGAATAAAAATCTCAGTATGGATGTTATGTACTCGATGGGTATTGGAGTTGCGTTCTTATCGAGTATTCTGGGCACATTTGAAATCGTCCTATCAAGAGAATTCCTTTTCTATGAAGCATCTATAATGCTCGCCTCCTTTCTAACCTTTGGTCGATATTTAGAAGCAAAAGCAAAAGGAAGAACATCCGATGCAATAAAAAAATTAATGGGTCTTCAGGCAAAAACAGCCACTGTGATCCGTGATGAGAAAGAAATGAACATAGCGATCGAGCATGTAACGATCGGTGATATTATTATTGTGAAACCAGGTGAGCAAATACCGGTTGACGGTGAAGTGATCGATGGTAAGAGCTATGTTGATGAAGCAATGATCACAGGAGAACCAATCCCCTCACTTAAAAGGGCTGGTGACAAGACAGTCGGTGGAACGATCAACAAAAACAGCGTAATCAAGATCAAAGCACTCAAGATCGGCAAGGATACTCTTTTAGCGCAGATCATCAGACTAGTCGAGCAAGCTCAGGGGTCTAAACCACCGGTTCAGAGAATTGCCGATAGGGTAGTTTCATACTTTATCCCATCGGTATTAGCGATCGCTGTAGCATCCTTTATTATCTGGTATTTCATATTAGATAACACGCTGCTCTTTGCTCTAACTCGATTGATCTCGATTCTTGTAATTGCCTGTCCATGTGCCCTTGGTCTTGCCACGCCGACTGCAGTAACAGTCGGCATTGGTCGAGGCGCAGAACTTGGTATTCTCATTAAAAACGGTGCGGCACTTGAACGCGCCGAAAAACTCACGGCAGTAATTTTTGATAAGACAGGTACTCTTACTAAGGGTCTCCCTGAAGTTACTGATTTGGTGAGTTTGAAATTCGATAATAGACATCTATTGAAGCTGGCGGCAAGCGTTGAAAAAAATTCACAACATCCATTCGCCGTTGCCGCAGTAAATAAGGCTAAAGATTACAAACAAAAGTTGATAAATGTGACGCACTTCGATACGATTGAAGGCAAAGGAGTACGCGCTGATATAGGAAAGGAAGAAATACTTATCGGTAAAAAGTCTTTATTCACCGAGAAAAACATATCTTTACCGTCAGAACTTGAAGAAAAAATCCAAAGTTTGTCATCATCAGGTAAGACCATAAGTCTAATCGCTGTCGATAAGAAAATAATCGGTTTAATCGGGGTCGCTGATGCTTTAAAGCCTTCAAGTAAAAGTGCAATTGAAGAACTGAAAAAAATGAACCTTAAAGTAGTTATGGTCACTGGCGATAATAAGCAGACAGCAAATGCCATAGCAAAAGAAACTGGGATAGATGATATTATTGCCGAAGTTCTACCCGAGGATAAAACCAATGAGGTTAAGAAATTACAGAAAAAATCCGAAGTTGTCGCTTTTGTCGGTGATGGCATTAATGATGCTCCGGCACTTGCTCAATCAGACATAGGCATCGCTATTGGCAGTGGTACAGATATCGCTGTAGAAAGCGGTGATATAATACTCATCAGCGATGATCTTTTAGATGTAGTAGCAGCGATTCAATTGAGTAAAAAAGTTATGAAAAGAATAAAACAGAATTTATTCTGGGCCTTTGCATATAATACTATATTAATTCCGGTTGCCGCTGGGTTATTATACCCATTTTTTGGAATTACTTTTCGCCCGGAATTTGCTGGATTAGCAATGGCATTGAGTTCAGTAACGGTGGTGACCCTTTCATTAATGTTAAAGAAATATTCGCCACCGGTAAAACTAAAAGGAGGTGATCAATGATTGCTATTGATCCTATTTGCGAAATGGAAGTCGATGAAAAAACAGCCCAATATAAAAGTGAATACAAGGGTAAAACCTATTTCTTTTGTGCTCCTGGTTGTAAAAGAGCATTTGATGAAAACCCAGAAAAGTACGTGAATACAGAAACTGAGTCATAGGCGCAACATACTACAAGACAAAGGAGTAAAATATGAAATTCACTCATATTGATGGAAAAAACAAAGGGAAAATCATGCTTTATGCGCTAAGCACATGTGTTTGGTGTAAGAAAACAAAGAGACTGCTACGGGAGTTAGGCATAGCTTATGACTATGTTTTTGTGGATCTATTAGACGATGCTGAGAAAGAGAATGCAAAAAAGGAATTGGAGAGATGGAACCCGTGTGGGTCATTCCCGACTATTGTTGTCAATGATAAAGAAAGTATAGTAGGGTATGATGTACAAAAAATTAAGGAGTTGATAAATAATGAATGATGCGCTGCAATATCAAAAACAAATAGAAAGCCAGTATGAAAAATTAAAAAAAGAGGCAGAAGCAGCAGGCTATCGATTGAATCCTGATATCGAGTTTACAAGGGAACTGGTTGATGGTCTTTTAACAAATGAAAAAAGATATGGATATTGGGCTTGTCCATGCCGGCTTGCAGATGGAGTAGAAAGGAATGACCGGGATATCATATGCCCGTGCGATTACCGAGATGCTGATCTTACTGAACACGGCGCATGTTATTGCGGACTCTATGTTTCGCAAGTAGTCATACATGAGAAAATATCTGCCGGTTCAATCCCTGAGCGAAGACCACCAAAGGAAAAAAGAGATAAGATTGGTGAAAAACCAGCAACTTCTCTTAATTCTTCGTTGGACTATCCTGTTTGGAGATGTAAGGTATGCGGTTATTTATGCGCCCGCAATGATCCTCCTGAAATCTGTCCGGTTTGCAAAGCAAAGCGAGAACGATTTGCCAAATTCATCGAATAATCATACAAATCAATGCGGGAATCGATTAAGCTACGAAAAAAATCCGTACATTTCACAACATGCTCGAGACCTTAAATACCTATAAAAATGTAGGTAAACCCTGATCATTTAGCCATGTCATAACTTTGAACGGGTGTGCGTGAATAAATAATTATGATCGTAAGACTGTGTTGATTATGTGGTGATGTGGAGTATGATAAAAGCCATTAACGAGACGACGATATGCTAAGCGATAATTAAGGTATGTTTTCAAATACTAAAGTATTGCTAGGAGGTTTATTGTGAATAAAGATAATATCAAAGTCGGTGAAAAAATACCTGACTTCACTTTGCTTGATCAAAATAGAGCAAAGATACACATCATAGATTTTCGCGGGAAAAAGGTATTATTATCGTTCCATCCGCTTGCCTGGACTAATATTTGCGCGCAACAGATGAAATCACTAGAAGCTAATAAAGAACGGTTCGATGAGTTGAACACTGTTGCTTTCGGGCTCAGTATTGATACTGTGCCGTCAAAAAAGGCTTGGGCTGAAAAGGAATTAGATATCAAGCATACTCATTTACTCGCTGATTTCTGGCCTCATGGTGAAGTTGCGCAAAAACTAGGGATATTTAGAGAAAAAGATGGTTTCTCAGAGCGAACTAATATCATCGTCGATGAAAACCAGCGGGTGATCTTCGTCAAGATATATGATATCTCAAAGCTGCCAGATATCGAAGAACTCATCGAATTTTTAAAAAACAATAAAGGGAAAAAACAATGAGCAAAATAGATGATCTTTTAAATGAAGCGATGAATGCTGAAGCCAAAGCACAAGCATTTTATACGGATGCTTCTAACAAGGCCCAAAGCCAGGCTGGCAAGAAGCTTTTCAAAGAGCTGGCTGATTTTGAGGGTAGACATTATGAGCGTGTAAAAGGAATTATCGAGACGAGGAATCAAGGGAATGTTCTTGAAGCACCAGATGCACCAGATCTTATGCCTGATGTCAAATCTGAAATCGAAGGAGAAGTTGAGCCCAATAAGGATGAGATAGTCGATGTTTTAAATATCGCGATAGCTGCGGAACAAGATGCTCAGCTTAAGTACAAAAAAATTGCTGATATGATTGAAGGACCTGAAGGAAAAGCGATTTTCAGTAATCTTGCTGAAGAGGAATACAAACATCAACGTATTCTCGAAGATCAGTTTTACCATATGTCGAATAAAGGAATGATAATTTGGGAATAGGACTATTAAAATACCTAAATGCCTAGACACCTAAATACCTAAAAATCTAAGCAATTCAGGCATTTTGGACTTTTAGGTATTTGATACGTGGAGGTAATTATGGATGTAAAGGAAGCAATAAGGAAAAGACGAGCATATCGTTCACTCGAACCTGTTGTGATCAGCCAGGACATGATCAATGACCTGGCCGCTAGTGCGCAGTTGTTCTGTTCCTGTTTTAATAATCAACCATGGCGTTATGTTTTTGTTTATGACCCGGCTATGCTCAAAAAGATGCATTCTGCACTTTCTCCTGGTAACGAGTGGGCACAAGCAGCTTCAATGATGATTGCAGTTTTATCAAAACCAGAACTCGATTGTATCATTAAAGATAGAAAGTATTACGCTTTTGATACCGGCATGGCTACAGCTTCTCTGATATTGCGTGCAACAGAACTCGGCTTAGTCGCCCACCCTATCGCTGGTTTTAGTCCAAAGAAAACTCGGGAGATTTTAAATATCCCTCCTGATATGGAAGTCATCACTCTCGTCATTGTCGGTGAGAAATCAAATAAGGTAAATCCTGGTCTTTCCAGGCAACAGGTCGAAGCAGAAGGACAACGACCAATGAGATTACCGACTAATGAGTTTGTACATTTAAACAAATTCAGCAAACAAGAGGATGATAAGGAGAAATAATGGCTGTTTTAGATGACAAAGTGAAAGAAGAAGTCAAAAACATGTTCAAGGATCTGAAACAAGCAGTTAGGTTAATCGTCTTCACGCGCGATGACACGATTACTGTACCAGGTAAGGAATGCCAGACTTGCAAGGATAACGAAACACTCATGAAAGAGGTTTCTGAATTATCTGACAAGATCAGTATAGAAGTATACGATATCGCGAAAGATGACGATAAAGTCAAGGTCTATGGTATCGATAGAGTCCCTGTTACCCTGGTACAATCGAATAAGGATTTTGGAGTAAGGATGTATGGCATACCTGCAGGTCATGAATTTGCGACGCTTTTGAACGCCATAAATATCGTTTCAAAATCAAGCTCACAACTTTCTTCACAAACAATTGAAAAACTAAAAACGATATCAAAAGCAGTACACATCCAGGTATTTGTTACGTTATCCTGTCCCTATTGCGCATCAGCTGCTTCTATGGCACATAATATGGCACTTGAGAATGATAATATTAAAGCTGACATGATAAATGCACAGGAATTCTCAGAATTGACTCAAAAGTATAATGTATTTGCAGTGCCAAAAATAATTATTAACGAAACAATCCAATTCGAAGGCGCACTTGATGAAAATGCCTTTCTTGAGAAAATCTTGCAAAGTGTTGAGCAGAACAAATAGTGTTTCACATATGAAGTATGTTGTTTCAATTATTAAACTAAAAACCCCTTATATTTCAAGGGAAATTCAATGCTGATAGAATGTTGCAACATTGAAACAAAGAAAAGTAAATACAG
>Ga0114919_10005515_pt1 | contig 10101 bp, 6 predicted proteins | sample BlataG_FD_88682 | JGI IMG/M metagenome (GOLD analysis project Ga0114919, IMG submission 88682) | Deep subsurface microbial communities from Black Sea to uncover new lineages of life (NeLLi) - Black_00105 metaG | ecosystem: Environmental > Aquatic > Marine > Oceanic > Sediment | place: Atlantic... | reverse complement strand
TCGCCGCTGTTGACCTTCTTGTTCACAATCCTAATCCAACCGATCAAGAGATCAAAGAAGGCATCTCCGGAAACCTTTGTAGATGCACCGGTTATGTGAAACAAATAGAAGCGATCAGGATAGCCGCCGAGAAGATGAGGAAAGGCGCCGATGTGTGAACAACGAAAACAGGAATTTACTATCGTTGGGCGAAGTGAACGAAAAGTTGATGGCATTGCACTGGTCACAGGAAAGCCGAAATTCGTTACTGACATTGATCTTTCGAACATGCTTTACGTAAAGATTCTCCACAGTCCCTATGCGCACGCAAGGATCACTGAGATCAATACGTCCAGAGCGGAGGCCTTGCCAGGGGTTATGTGTGTTCTCAGCAGCAAGAATACTCCTAGTACTCGCTATACTACTGCCGGACAGGGATACCCTGAGCCTTCCCCTTACGACACGCGGATGTTTGACACCAAAGTTCGTTTTGTAGGCGATCGTGTTGCTGCTGTTGCCGCAGAAACAGAGGAGATTGCCCTACAGGCGCTAAAGGAGATCGAAGTACACTACGAAGAACTTTCGCCAGTGCTATCAGCTGATGCAGCGACTATGCCAGAAACAGCGATAATTCATGACGAGAAGGATGCTAGTGGCATCTTCGATCCAGCGAGGAACATCTCGGCCAAGATAGACATCAACATTGGCGACGTCACGCAGGGGTTTGCCGAATCCGATTCGATAGTAGAAACAACTTGCGAGACACAGTACGCTCAGCATACTCCGATTGAGCCGCACGTCGTCTTGAGCTATCTGGACGAGGATGGACGGCTTGTGCTACGCACAAGTACCCAGGTCCCGTTTCACGTCCGAAGGATTGTTTCTTACGTGCTCGGGATACCGCTTCATCGAATTCGCGTGATCAAGCCGCGAATAGGGGGCTCTTTTGGGGTGAAACAAGAGGTTCTCCTTGAGGATCTGGCCGGATTGGTTACCCTGCGCACCGACCGACCGGCGCTGATCGAGCTTACCAGACAGGAGGAATTTGTCTCAACGCGGACGCGGCATCCAATGCGAATTCGTGTCAAGCTTGGAGCAAAGAAGAATGGGATATTGCATGCAATTGAAATGGAAGCTCTTTCCAACACAGGAGCATACGGTACTCATAGCCTAACCGTACTGTCCAATGTTGGCTCAAAGACACTTCCAATATATAACAAAGCAAAGAATGTCCGCTTTTCTGGGAAAGCCGTGTACACAAATCTTCCAGTCGCTGGGGCATACCGTGGTTATGGTGCACCACAGGGTTATTACTCATTAGAGGTAGCGATGGATGAACTAGCTGGAAAACTTGGGCTGGACCCGATAGAGCTCCGGAGACGTAATCATATTCGCTGTGGAGAATCGTCACCGATCTTTGAGGAAATTGGTGAAGGAAGGGAAGGTGTCGCTCAAACGATCAATAGCTGTGAGTTGGAGCGTTGTCTCGAAATAGGGGCAAAACGGATCGGTTGGGCCAAGAAACGAGGCTCGCGCACTCGCAACGGGTCTTGGGTACACGGACTTGGCATGTCGATCCATATGCAGGGTTCGGGGATCGCCCAAGTTGATATGGGTGCCGCGACGATCAAAATGAACGAAAATGGTTCATTTAACCTTCTTATTGGGGCTACTGATCTTGGTACAGGGTCAGATACGATTCTTGGGCAAATTGCTGCCGAGGTCCTTGGTGTGCCGTTATCCAAGGTGATTGTTTACTCTTCCGATACGGATTTCACCCCGTTCGACGTAGGAGCATATGCCTCCTCAACTACCTATGTCTCAGGAACAGCAGTCAAGCGGGCAGCAGAAGAAGTGCGTGGACAGATCGTGGAAGTTGCCGCCGCAATGCTCGAAAGTGACATGACAAACCTTGCTACTAAGGATGGACAAGTCATTTCAATTGACGGACGTAGCGTAACCCTTGCTGAGGTTTGCCAACGCGCTATGTATCAGGTGGACCAGTTTCAAATCGGCGCTATGGCATCATGCGTGCAGGACCAGTCACCCCCTCCATTTATGTCCAGTTTTGCTGAGGTAGCAGTAGACACAGAGACAGGGTTTGTGAAGATTGTTGATTATGTGGCTGTAGTTGACTGTGGAACCGTGATCAACCCAAAGATGGCACAAGGACAAATCGAAGGAGCACTGGTTAATGGGATTGGTCAGGCGCTTAGCGAGGTGATGCTGTTCAGCCCAACTGGACGGGTACAGAATGCCACGCTATTTGATTATAAGATCCTTGGGGCACTTGACATTCCGCCAATTGACATAACACTTCTCGATTCCTATGAGCCAACCGGACCAATGGGTGCCAAGTCAATCGCGGAGATTGGGATCAATGGCCCAATCCCTACGATCGCTAATGCCATCTATGATGCCGTTGGAGTACGACTGACGAAAACCCCATTCACTCCGGAACGAGTACTAAGTGCAATCCGTAGCCATTCTACGTAAAGCTATCATAAACCTCAAGATAAGATTGACTTACAATCTCACTCTAGCCAAAAAATCCTTTAACAGGGGAGTAAGGGTGGGAGACCCGATCTCCTGAAGCTCATAATACACTCGAGTGAATGGAACCTTGAACGAAAGTAGTCGGCCTAGGTTGATTGGTGTCCCAATTACAATTCCGTCGCATGGAACGTTGTCTACTGTTTCCTGTAGGTCCTTGATCTGCTCATTCCCGTAACCCATTGCCGGAAGAAGACGCCCAATCTTTGGATATTTCTTATAGGTCGCAGCGATTGAGTCAACCGTGTACGGCCTTGGGTCGACAATCTCTTTTGCCCCGAGTCGTTGTGCTGCAATTGTCCCTGCTCCATACGGCATCCCGCCGTGGGTAAGCGTAGGCCCATCCTCGATTACGAGTACGCGGTTGCCTTGGATGACTGCCGGGTCATCAACGCTAATTGGTGAGGCAGCTTCAATGATCCTTGCAGTTGGATTCAGTGTCATTATGTTCTGACGTACAAATCGGATATCGTCGAGCGATGCGGTGTCTACCTTGTTTATTATAGCAATGTCTGCAGTGCGCACATTCACGCCACTTGGATAGTAAAGAAGTTCATGACCTGCGCGATGTGGGTCGAGTACGACGATAGAGAGATCGGGTTGATAGAAAGAGAAGTCGTTATTTCCACCGTCCCAGATGATGATATCCGATTCTTCTTCTGCCTTACGCAGGATCTTTTCGTAATCTACTCCGGCATAGACAACTGTCCCATTGTCAATGTGAGGTTCGTATTCCTCTCGTTCTTCAATTGTACACTTGTGGTGGTCCAGGTCTTCATAGGTCCCAAATCGCTGCCACTCCTGCTTGGCTAGATTTCCATATGGCATGGGATGGCGGATCACAGCAAGCTTTCTTCCTTCGTTCTTAAGAATGTTACATACTCGTCTTGCTGTTTGACTCTTGCCCGACCCGGTGCGGACAGCGGTAATTGAGATAAGTGGTTTTTGCGACTTGACCATGGTTGATTTAGTTCCCAAAAGGACAAAGTCGGCGCCGGCGGCATTGACCAAGCTTGACCGTTCCATTACATACTGGTTGGAGACATCGCTATAGGCAAATACGACGAGATCAATAGCTTTCTCTTTGATTAGGGCGGTTAGTCCGTTCTCGGATACAATGGGAACCCCTTGCGGGTATAGGCTCCCCGCAAGTTCTGGAGGGTATGCCCGCCCTTCGATATCAGGGATTTGCGTCGCTGTAAATGCAACGACCTCGTAGTCAGGGTTATCACGGAAGTGAACATTGAAATTATGAAAGTCTCGCCCCGCAGCACCCATAATTAGCACTTGTTTCTTCATCCTATCTCTCCTTACTTGACTTGTAGATGAGTTATTGTACCGAGTCTCGCTGTGTGTGTTCAAGAAAGGCTTGCCTGGCAGTTGTCAACGTGTTAGACTGGCATTATTGTGTCTCTTGCCAATAAGATCACAATTGCACGCGCAGTGCTTATCGCGCCAGTTATCTGCTTTCTCTTCTTGGGTCAGCGAGAAGCAGCACTAGCGCTTTTTCTCGTTGCTTGTGCGGGAGATGTTCTCGATGGGATGGTAGCACGATCCCGAGGAGAGATTACGGCAACGGGGAAGGCACTTGATCCACTTGTTGATAAATCCCTCTATGTCGCGCTTCTTGCGTCACTTGCCGTTCGTAGCGAGATTCCATCAATTGCCCTAATACTATTTCTTATTCCCGAGGTAGGGCTTGTCGTTGGTGGGATAGTTGTTCACTGGCGTGCTGGCATCATCCAAGGAGCGCGTATCCCAGGGAAAGCTGCCGCGGTTCTTTTCTTCGCCAGTATGGTCCTTCTTCTGCTGCGACTTCCTGGCAGAATAGAGGTTCTCTACACGGCGATCGGCGCTAGCTATCTTGCTGCTCTTGATTATCTGCGAATCGCGATACAGGCCAAGGCAGTTCAGAATACTGATAATCGGGAAACTGTGGCGGAATCAGCGACTCAAAGCGAGCCCGCTTCCCAGTTGCAGGATGAGTGAACTCAAGTCTCCAGGCGTGTAGCAACAAGCGCTCTGCTGGTTTTCCATACAGTACATCGCCAATGATTGGGTGTCCAATATAGTTAAGATGTACCCGTATCTGATGTGTGCGCCCGGTGTGTAGAAGAATTGTGATAAGAGTTGAATCCTCTGTTCGTTTGAGCACGTGGAATTCGGTCTGTGCTGCGCGTCCCTGTGGCCGGATTGTCATTCTTGTTGGATGAACCGGGTTGCGCCCAATTGGCGCATCGATTAATCCCTTGGCTTCGCTAATCACTCCTGTTGCACTGGCCAGGTAAACCTTCTTGACCTTCCTTGTCGCAAACTGTTCTTGTAGGGATTCAAGAGCAGAGGTTGTTTTTGCAATAACAATTGTCCCACTGGTATCCTTATCCAATCGATGCACAATCCCTGGGCGATCTCGGTTACCACCTGATGGGAGCTCTCGATTGACAAGGAGCGCTTGCACAAGTGTAGGATCATTCGCGCCTGCCCCGGGATGTACCGTCAAACCTGTAGGCTTGTCCACCACTACGATATCTCCATCTTCATAGATGATTGGTATGTGCACGAGGGGCGGACTAGGATCTTGTGTGGAACAAGTTTTCCACACGATTTGCTCGCCTGTTCGGAGGCGATATGAAGGGCGAGCAACTGCTTTTCCATTGATAGAAGCAGCTCCAGAACGAATTGCATGCTGAATCTGAGTGCGAGAGACACCATTTAATCTGCTTGCCAGATAGCGATCAAGGCGGAGACCAACCTGTTCCTCGTTTACGGTTAACGTAATCTGTCTCATGGTCCCTCCTGAGTTTGTCTAGATCTCTGCGCTACCGTATAATACAAGCGTTGCGTAGGGAATGGAAGGAAGTTTGGAGAGCATGATCGCGGGAGTTCCTGCGGAAGGCCTCTAACTTCCATCATGTGGAACGTGAAAGGGACTAGCTGATGAATATTGAGTTTATCGATGCACTCGAAGAAATGGCCAAAGCCAAAGGAATCGTCCGCGAAGACTTGTATGAGGCGATTCGTCGGGGACTCGCTGTGGCGTATAAAGAACAATACTACACAGAAGCAGATGTGGAAGTAGAAATCGATCAACACTCTGGGGACATCCTTATCAATGGCAAGAAGATTGACCTGGCAAAGTTCGGACGCATTGCTACTAGAAAGGCAGAGGAGACAATTCGACAAGAAGTTACCTTGAAGCGAAGGGAAATCATCTTTGAATTGTACAGCCATCGCATCGGAGAGATTATCGGAGGTTCAATTCACCGATTCGAAGGGAAGAACGTATGGGTGAACTTGGGAGAAGCAGAAGCAGTTCTTCCGAATAGCGAGCGTATACCGGGCGAGCGCTATCATGCTGGCGAGAGACTACGCGCCTATCTAGTAAGTGTAGAAAAAACGCACGGGGACCCTCGTATCTTAATTTCACGTGCTCATCCAGAATTTGTCCACCAACTCCTTCGTCTGGAGGTTCCCGAAATAGAGGATGGAACGTTAGTTGTTCGCAAGATTGCCCGTGAGGCCGGTCGTCGTAGTAAAGTCGCAATTGAGTCACTTGATCCAAATGTGGATCCGATAGGAACTTGTGTAGGAGCGGGTGGAACACGGATAAGAGTTGTCACCAGAGAACTGAACGGTGAGAAGATCGATCTTATCCGATGGTCGGATGACATTGGACAGCTCCTACAAAACAGTCTAGAACCGGCCTCGGTTCTCTCAGTTGAACTAGATGAGGAGACACGCAAAGCTAATGTCCTCATCCCAGACGACGAACTATCACTCGCTATTGGAAAGGGAGGACAGAACGTTCGCTTGACTGCTAAACTGGTCGGTTACGCAGTTACTGTCTCGAGTCCCAGCGAGGAAGGCAAGTAATCGACCGTTCAACAATGTCATTACGATGAACCCAATCGGGAAGAGCATCTTAGAACTTGTATTTGGCATCACCCGCCGTCACGCCTGGTTAGTTCTTCTCCTTGTGTTAGTTCTTACAGGTGTTGCTGGTTACTATGTTCGTGAGCTGCCAATCCGTACTTCCTATCTTGATCTGCTTCCAGAGGATGATCCACTAATCAATGAGTATCGTGAACATGAGGCATACCTTGCTCAGAGTGACTACATTACCCTCCTGCTGACCGCCCTGGAGCCCGACGAGTTTGTAGTGGCAAGCGAGGATCTACTTGGAGATGCAGCAGCTACAATAGCAAGACAGCTACGCATGAATCCAGAATTCACTCAAGTAACCTATCTCATAGAACCTTCGCCAAAGATCCCCGACCAATATCTTCTCCTTTACACACTGGATAGCGATAAGCTTTCTCGCATCGAGGCAAGCGTTTCCCTTGCCCGGCAGACAATTGCTACAGAGGAGCTTTCACTCCTTCCTTCCACTGATCCTAGCTATCTTTATGAAGACATCAATAGGAGTCTTGAACAAACTCTGTACGGTACTGATTCAGAGACAGCTTATACCATCAACATTAGCGCTGTCGAAGAACAGCTACAAGAGATGATAGAACTCAATCAAGCCATCCTGGAATCCTTTGATGGAATCAAGACTTTTCCAGCCATTATAGATGCGATCGAAGGCTTGGCTGAGATCTTTGCTGTTCCCACGACAACAATCGAGCGCGCCCCCCAGGCTTTTGTCTCTAGTGATGGCAAGATGTTGCTAATGACTGTACAACCACGGTTCCCTTCTCAACGGGGTACTCATTACTGTACCCAGGTAATGCGGATCTTGAGCGAGGAACTTGAGCGAATCGATCTAGAGCAACTAGGTGTCAAAGTTGGAATTACTGGCACATATGCATTCGTGGCTTCTGCTAACGCAGTAGTAAATAGGGATATGCAGTTGACAACCGTAATCTCTTCCGTAGGAGTATTTGTTGTTCTCCTTCTTGCTTTTGGGTCGCTCTTCTACACGATTATTACCGTTATTCCTCTCGTTATTGGCCTGGTACTGACAATGGCATGGGCGAAATTCGCGATGGGTGGATTTAATCTAATTACAACATTCCTTCCCGCGCTCATTCTTGGGTTGGGGATTGACTACGGAATTCACTTCGTTTCACGTTATGCGGAAGAGCGGAGAAAAGGTAAGCCTTTTGATTCAGCGCTTCATACAGCTATCCTACGTAAAGGAAACGCGTCATTCTGGGCTGCGGCTACGACTGCGCTGGTTCTTCTCTGTCTCCTGTTTTCGCGATCACGGGGGATGTTTGAGATGGGGGCAATCACCAGCATGGGGGTTGTCATTGCTTTTCTGTGTACACTTTTCGTTCTTCCTAGCCTTCTTGCTCTATCGCATCATATTCCTCGCTTTCAGTACCGCGTACTTGCAGTTAATTACTCCCGATTTCTGGGTCCTTTTTTTCGCGCTTTGACGGGGAAATGGCGCATTATTTTCGTTGCCACCATCGTCCTTGCTCTCTTCATGGCCTTTCAAGCGGTTCATACCTCGTTTCAATTCGTAAGCTCAGACATTATCCCGGACACAGAGAGCCACAGGGTCCAGGACGAGATCATACAGAACTTTGTTGCTGATGACACAAAGATAGGCAATTACTTCACGTTTCTTGCCTCGTCAGAGGATGAATTGGCAAGGCTGCTTGATAACCTAAGCCATAGTGACCTTGTGCAGGGAGTAGATTCAGCTAAGGATCTCCTTCCTCCGAATCTCTCCGAACAGCAAGACATCCTAAGCAATTTGGACCTTGGCACTTATCTCAATCAACTTGATTTTTTGGACCGTAATCTGGAAAACCGTGCTGCTTCCCTTATCCAACTGCGTACATTACTCGCGAAATTTGGATTCATACAGTATGTGGCTACGCTGAATGGCATGGAGGATATCACCCTTGCTAGCAGCGAAATCCAAACCCAACTAAGACAAATACAAGATGAACTTGCACAGCTTGATATCGAGAAAACGCAAAATGAAATCTACGCATTAAACGATGTGCTGTACAGACTCGATGCAAACCTGGGGCAACTTCGCGAACTTCCCCCCGTAGAAACTCTTCTACGAGACATACTGGCTGAGTTACCAAAAGGGATCCGGGCCCGATATCTGACACCTAGCGGTGAGTTTATCATCTACGCCAGGATGAGTGAAGCCCTCTATGAGGGCGATAACCTGGAGGAATTTGATGCCCTTGCTTCTTCTCTCTCGAGTCGCTACTTTGGTATGCCCAAACTGGGCATCGCACTCGAGAAATACATGAAAAGCGATTTTTGGCGATCGACACTTCTAGCTATTCTGCTGATTGCCATCATTTTGTGGCGCAGTACTGGCGGTATCATACGTGCTTTTCTTGCCAGCACGCCTCTTATTCTGGGGTACATTTGTATGCTTGGGGGGATGAGACTACTGGGGATCAGGTTCAATTTCATCAATATCGCTGTGTCACCACTTCTGATTGGTATCGGTATCGATAATGGAATTCACATCCTTCACCGTTACTTGGAGGAGCGTTCAATTCAACCAAGGGGTGCAATCGTGCGCGCAGAAACACACACGGCGGTCGCCGTTATCGTTACTTCCCTCACAACTATGCTTGTGTTTGGGAGCTTGTTTCTGGCACGCACCCCGGGATTGCGGTTTCTTGGTATCTCAGCGCTTCTTGGTATCGGCTCTAGTCTATTCTTCAGCCTTTTCTTTCTCCCCGCAGCTTTGCACGCGGATCGAACGAACCGGTTATAATACCAGCAACGTAAAGCGCATTTACTTCTATGGGGAAAAGGAAGTGACAAGTAATGATTATTGGATATATCGGTAGTGGAATGGCTTTGATTGCCGCAATCGCCATAGGGTACATGGTTGGAAGCATCAATCGGAGCAAGCGAGCAGAGAAGCTGCTTGCCGCGGCACAGGAAGGAGCGGAACAGCTGAAGAATGAGAAACTGCTTGAAGCACGGCAAAGGATCCAGGAGTTACGAGAAGAACAGGAGGCACGAGGGAAAAGACGAGATGAAGAACTGGTTCGAATGGAGGAACGTATCTTGCGGAAGGAAGACCGCCTCGGAAAGAAATCGAATTATCTTGAAAAGATAGAAGATTCCTTGCGGCAAGACGAAGAAGAATTAGAGCGACTGAAGAAGATTGGAGTTAAACTACTTTCAGAGGAAAAAGCACAGCTAGAGACAACTGCTAATTGGAGCCAGGAGAAGGCACGGGCGCATCTACTGAAGCTGGTTGAAGCCGAATCACAGCGCTTTTTTTCCCTCAAAGTGAAGGAGATAGAGGAGAGAAGCAAAGAAGAAGCTAAGCAGCGAGCTGCAAAGATCATTGCTACTGCTGTTCAGCGCTATGCAGCTGAATACATTGAGGAGAATGCGGTTCGTTCTGTTCCGCTTCCTTCTGAAGACTTCAAGGGAAGGATTATCGGTCGTGAAGGACGGAACATAAAGACTTTTGAGGCACTGACCGGAGTGGAACTACTCATAGATGATACGCCTGAAATGGTGATTCTATCAAGTTTCCATCCGCTGAGACGCGAGACGGCAAGAATTGCACTTGTGCGCCTGATTGAGGATGGACGTATTCATCCCGCACAGATTGAAGAGAAG
>Ga0114919_10005510_pt1 | contig 10105 bp, 7 predicted proteins | sample BlataG_FD_88682 | JGI IMG/M metagenome (GOLD analysis project Ga0114919, IMG submission 88682) | Deep subsurface microbial communities from Black Sea to uncover new lineages of life (NeLLi) - Black_00105 metaG | ecosystem: Environmental > Aquatic > Marine > Oceanic > Sediment | place: Atlantic... | reverse complement strand
CACCGCCGATGATGTGACTGCTCTTATCACTCGGGATGATTCGCCGCAAACGCTCCAGACCGCAAGCGCTATTACTGTCTATTCACACAAAAAGGTTGTTGAGCCCTCAACTAAGGGACAGCTAAAGTACGTCGAAACAATGCTGACCAATGACCTCACCTTTTGTATAGGCCCTGCGGGAACAGGAAAGACGTACCTCGCGGTCGCAGTTGCAGTCTCGATGTTAAAGAAAAAGCAATTCAGGAGAATCGTTCTTGCTCGCCCTGCCGTTGAGGCCGGTGAAAAACTGGGCTTTCTGCCAGGTGATGTCCAGGCAAAGGTAAATCCCTATCTTCGCCCCCTCTTCGATGCCCTCGAAGATATGATGGACTTCGCCCAGATGAAGAAATTTATTGAACTGGATATTATCGAGATTATTCCACTTGCCTTTATGCGAGGCCGAACATTAAACGAAGCCATCATTATCTGCGACGAGGCGCAAAACACATCGCCCGTGCAGATGCTGATGGTCTTGACAAGATTGGGCCACGGCTCCAAAATGATAATAACAGGTGACATAACTCAAATTGATTTGGACACAGGCCAAAAAAGTGGAATGGTCGAAGCGATTAAAACGTTGCGGCGAATCAAGGGTATAGCTTGCGTAGAATTGACCCAAAGGGACATCGTGCGACATCGATTGGTTCAGAATATCGTACGGGCCTACAGAAAAAAGAAAAAAGCTAAAGGCGAAAAAGAGGAATAGTTTTACCTTAATTGATGCTTCCGGGGTAGAGGAATGTGGTTTTCAAAAAAAACAAGTCCGCGGCGAAACCAGTTGCGCAGGAATATAACTGCTGAGCGCCTCTCACAAATAACCCGACTGGCAGACACCGACCATTTAATCTCGGTCCTGTTATGGCTTCTTTTCGTCGTCCTTTGCGTTCCCATTTTATCCTTCGAACTTAACCGGCAAACCCGCTATCGTGACCTGATACCGATAACTATTATAGTGCTGCTGATTTCTCTGGCTGTGGCTTTATATATCTATCACTACCAGAAGCGGATAATAAAAAATCACGCCAGAGCCTTCGCACTTACCGGCCTATTTATCTTATTGTTGGCAATAGCCAAACTTGGCGTATTACTGACCAATCAAACCTCCTGGGCCACCGGAACCGCCGTAACAGCAGCCATCATTTTGACAATAGCTTACGACCAGCGTTTCGCAATCGGTATGAGCCTATTCTATTGTCTCTTTGCCTCTTTTGCTGCAGAACCGCAGGAAGTATTGGGCGAGTACCAACTGACGAATATCAACCTGTTTTTGACGATGACCGCCGGTGTTATTACCTGCGGTTTCTCACTGAGAGAAATCCGTACGAGAATGAAGCTGCTGAAGGTCAGTACCTTGGCGGCGGTAATCGTGTTCATAACAGTGCTGGCCCTGGGCTTTTGGGATGAAAAGGCACGGACAGCCGGCATTTTCCTCAACGCAGGCTATCACGCACTCGCTACTTTCCTCGTGGGACTGCTCATCCAGAGTTTGTTGCCTCTCATCGAAAAAATCTTTCGAATAGCAACCAGTATGACGCTCCTGGACTATAGTGACGCTAATCAGACGTTGTTGAAAAGACTTGCTATGGAAGCGCCCGGCACATTTAGCCATAGTTTGTTGATAGGCTCTATTGCTGAGGCTGCTGCCGAGGCAATCGGGCGCAACGGCCTTTTGTGCAGAGTCGGGGCCTACTATCACGATATCGGAAAAGTCAATAAGCCCGGCTACTTTGTGGAAAACGAAATGGGCTCGATGAGCCGCCATAAAGAACTGTCGCCGGCGATGAGCCAGTTGATTATTGTAAGCCATGTCAAGGATGGTATAGAAATGGCCAAGGAATACGGCTTGCCTACCGTCCTCCGGCAATTTATTGAAACACACCACGGCACGACACTGGTCGAATATTTTTACAATGAGGCCAAAAAGAAACACGATGAAGAGCAATCTTCGGCCTCGCCTCCACCTTCCGAAAGTGAGTTTAGATATCCCGGACCAAAACCAAGAACAAAAGAAGCTGCGATTGTGATGCTTACAGACGCCGTCGAAGGTGCTGCCAGGTCGCTGGCTGAAGTGACTCCAACGAGAATAGAAGCTGTTGTCCACAATATGGCTATGAAACGGCTGCAGGACGGCCAGTTCGATGAGTGCGATTTGTCCCTGCGCGAGTTAAGTCAGATAGAGGCAAGTATATCAAAAACACTTGCCGCACACTATCACAGCAGAATCGCATATCCAAAACCATCCGATGTGCCGGGCGGGCCTATTTTACAAAAAGCTCCCGAAACGGAAGCCTCGAAAAAGCTACAATCTCGACCTGAGCAAACCGAGCAAAAAACCGATAACAATTATGGCTCCTGCTAAACGAAACCAGGATATAGTCGTTCAAATCGCCAAAGATTTCAAAGATATAGACCTTAGCCTGCCCAGGCTTAAAAGATTGGTCAAAACTATCTGCAATCGTTTTAAGCTCTCAAAAGCCACGGTCAGTATTGCAATAGTTGGCGATGCCAAAATCCGAAAACTAAACAAACAGTTTTTGAATCGCAACTTCACTACTGATTGTTTAAGTTTCGATTTATCCGAGGATGAGGATATAATAGCGGTTTCTGATTTGCCAGCTCCGGTTAAAAATCGAAAATCGAAAATCGAAGATCGAAAATCATTTGAGCTGGTTGTTAATGCCGAAAGGGCTGTCAAAGAAGCCAACCTGCGGGGCCATTCGAGCGAAGCCGAGTTGGCACTCTACATAACCCACGGCCTGCTGCACCACCTCGGATTCGACGATTCCAAACAAGCAAAGGCAAAAAAAATGTATCAAACCGAAGATGAAATTTTACAACAACTCGGTTTCCGTTTGGTATATAATAAAAGGAAATGAATATCTGGAGGATACCGGGATATCAGGACATTAGGATGCAGGATACCAGGAGGGTTCCCGCAAAGCGGGGCTCCACATCAGGGTCTCAGGGGCAGTTACTATCAGCCTGATACCCTGATAACCTGATGCCCACTACCTGATAACCCGGTACCCTGATAACCCAAATGAATATCGAATATTGAATGACGAATAATGAACTTCGAAATTCGATATTCCTGGTTCGGCATTCGACATTCTCAGTGTAATTGAAAGGGCCTCAAAAAGTGGGCTACGTTGGTTGGGTTGTATTACTGATTTGTCTTCTCGCCGGCGGCACACTGTTTTTCTCCGTTAATGCCATCGCATTGCGAACATTTTCACGCCTCAAATTACAGGACGCATTTAAAGCGGCAAACAAGAAAGGGGCTGCGGAAAACCTCGCCGACCGGTTAGTGGAAAACGCTGAAAAACTGATATTGACCTGTTCTTTATATCGGCTCATCTTCAATGTGTGCATATTGCTGTTGTTGGTTGCTGTTTTCGCAAACTCGCACCCGAGCGGTCCGCAAATTACCGATTATGTTCTTACATTCATTATTGCAATGGCGATATTCTCCGTGTTTGGCCTGGCAATCCCTCACGCCTGGGCAAAATATGCTGGTGAAAAAATCCTGAGCCGAACATACAGGTTTCTGATGTTCTTTGAGCGACTCGCCTGGCCAATCCTTTACGTCCTTAAAGTCTATGACGGTTTTGTCCGCCGACTCGCCGGCGTCGTCGAAGCAACACCAGAGGAAAAGCAGGAAGAAAAACAGGAAGAGTTCTTAAACGGCCTTGAGCAGCGCAGAATGGAAGGAGTCGTTGATAAAGAAGAGCAGGAGATGATTGAAAGTGTCCTGGAATTGAGCGAAACCACCGCTGATGAAATTATGACCCCCCGCACAGATATAGTAGCTATCGAAGTCAATTCTGATTTGCAGACGGTACTGGAAACCATCACCACCGCAGGTCATACTCGGGTACCGGTCTATGAAGAAAATATAGACAGCATAATCGGCCTTATTTATGCCAAAGACCTGCTGGCTGAAATCGGCAAAAACCCGCAGGATTTCAAACTACGCAACAAAATAAGAGATGCCTATTTCGTCCCTGAAACAAAACCTCTTAGAGTTCTGCTGCACGAATTTCAAAACCAAAAATTGCATATAGCCATAGTACTCGATGAATATGGCGGAACAGCCGGCATCGTTACTTTGGAGGATATCCTCGAAGAGCTCGTCGGCGAAATAACCGATGAGTACGAAAAAACTCCGCCCAAACCCATAAAGAAAATCGACCGAAACACCATCGAGGTCGATGCCAGAACGTACGTCGATGACTTGAACGACGAGTTTGAGCTGAATCTGCCCGAAGACGAGGATTACGATACCATAGGCGGTTTTGTCTTCTCTCATCTGGGCTATATCCCCAAAACAGGTGTTAGCTTCGATTATGAAAACCTGAGATTCACAATTGCCGCCGCTGAGCCCAGAAGAATAAAACGCATCAGAATCCAGAAAACCTCCAACCAATAAAATGTTGACTAAAGACGAGGCTATCTGCATACGTGCTCTCGATTACTCCGAAACATCTCAGATTGTAACATTCTTCACCAGAGCCGCCGGCAAGATTAGCGCCATCGCCAAAGGCTCGAAACGGCCCAAATCAGCATTCGATGGTCCCATCGAGGTATTCTCATACGGAAAAATTGTTGTCTCCGTCCCAAACAAAGAAAACCTTGCCACCCTGACCGAATTCGAACAGCAGTCGAACTTTAGCCGCTTGGCCGACAACCTCTTCGCCTTGAACTGCTCTTTTTTCGCTGCGGAATTGGTAAATCTGCTCACAAATGAATACGACCCTCATCACGGACTTTTCGACAGCTTCCTACAATTCTTAAAAGACACACGAGCCACGAGTCACGAGCGACGAGCCACGCTCTCTTTGCTGATACTATTTCAATTAGCTTTGCTGAAAGAAATCGGCCTCCAGCCCATCCTGAATGCATGCGCAAACTGCAAAAACAATTATTGTCATTCCCGCGCAGGCGGGAATTGGTCCGAAGTATATTTCAGCAGCTCCGCCAACGGCCTGATTTGCAGAGATTGCCAGGACAGCTTCCCGGACAAAATAAGACTAACCAAAACCGCCGCGAATGCCTTAAGTAATTTGAAACTGCTTCCCGAATCGGGGAAAAATACTCTCAACGAAATCGAAACGGTTTTAATTCATCACTTCACCGAACTTCTCGGCCACCGGCCTAAAATGGCAAAGTACATATTGAAAACCTGAAAATCGAATACGCTGATAATTTCGTTTTGCCGGTTTCAACCTCGAAAACATTTTTTGTTGTTGCGAATAGCCAAAACACTGACTTCTCTTGGTGCCTCCCAATAAAGATGGCCGAAAGAAAAGGGCTGCAAGTTCCCGAATTACAGCCCGTCAGTTTCTTAAGATAGAAAATGTGATTATTCGTCAGTGCCTTCCAGCCAATTGTCGGCCAGAACGCCAAAATCATAAAAGTTCACCATGCCGTCACCTGTCCAGTCACCAGGTTGAATAACCATAAAGCCATCTTGAAGTGTTAAGGGCCCATCAGCCATGGTCGGAACATGTACATCCCACAAGCCAGCGTTAGCATTCACAGGAATATCAAAATTTGCTATTAATAGTGAGCCTCCGGGAGTCCCACAATCACTTGAAAAGATAGTCGAACTTCCCTGGGAAAACCAAACAATACATGTTGTCGGACTTCCCTGTTCAAAATATGTTGTTGGACTTCCCTGGGAGAACCAACACGTTGTTCCACTACCTTGCGCAAAAGGAGTGCCTTGCTGAAAACGAGTATTCTGACCTGTAATAGTTACAGATAAACTCTGGCCTTGATAGGCGCCACGGGGAGTGATAGAGGTGAGTTCCGGATTGTGTGAAGTAATCGTAAATTCATCATAAAGCGTTAATGTCCCATCAATATCATTATAGATGCTTACATCTTGTAGACCGGTCGCAGCATCGCATGGAATATCAAAATTTGCAATTAATAATGTGTCATTAACACCCCAAGAACTTTTTGCATAAACAGTCTCACTTCCCTGAGATAACCAAACGGTTGTTGGACTACCTTGCTGAAAATCAGTGCCTTGCTCAAAATGAGTATTTTGGCCCGTAATGGCCACTGATAAAGCCCGACCTTGCTGGGCGCTATTAGGGTATGCAGAAATAATATTACCGGGAGTAATCGTAAAACCATTATAAAGAGTTACTGTCCCATCAATATTATTATAAACGTTTAGGTCATATAGTCCAATTTCTGCATCGACGGGAATATCAAACCCTGCGATCAACAATGTATCATCGTAAGGATAGTAACCATAAGCGTAAATATCCTGACTTCCCTGTGACAACCAAATAACCGTATCGCTGCCCTGCTCAAAATGAGTATTTTGACCATCAATGGCGACAACAATGCTTTGGCCTAACTGGGCGGTATTGGGGTTGACAGAGATAATTGTTTGCGCAGTTAGTGTTGCAGACGTAGCGAACAAGATACCTATTAGTAGATAACATTTCCCGCCTGTCTTCATGGCCACAGCACCTCCTTTTTAATATTTTTTTGCCAGCAATCTCCTATTGGAGAGACTTTATTAGAGCTTTTTCTTTTTGTCAAGTTTTTTTTACAATTTTTTCAACTTTTTTTTCACCACATTTAGATACTGTTCGAGCTTGGGATTTCTTGTGTTTGGGTCACAACGTAATAAGGTTCCATACGCCTCTTCGTATCTGCCGCTGTTATAATATGTTGCGCCTAAATTAATTAATGTCTCCTCAAATTGTGGGTAGATTTTAAGGGCCTTATTATAGTACTTAACCGCTTCATTATGATTGCCCTCCAGTTCGTAACAGGTGGCAAGATTATTTAGCACGTGAATGTGATGCGGATGAGCATTATACGCCTTTCTAAAGTCTTCAAGTGCCTGCGATACATTATTCAGTAAAAAATTGGCTTCCCCCCTATACCATTTCAATGGAGCAGACATAGGGTCCAGCGTCGCGAATACCGAATAACCCTTATCGATTTCTGAGATAACTGCCGGCCAGTTTTGGGCCCTTCGGGCGGCAAAAGCTCTTTTTGTATGAATTTCGCCGTTTAAGCGAATATATCCATTAACCATTGCCAGTAGCAACAAACAAAGCGATGGAGCTGCAAAAACAAACATACATGAGCGAGAGACGCTTTTCCTGCAGCCAACTGTTTGATGATATATTGACACAATAATTGCCATCATTAACATTAGAAACATCGAGTGAAAAATTCTTTCTTTCGGAAAAGAAAAGAAGGCAATTACCATATACCCGACAATACCGAAAAATATAAAAATTGTAAGCAATTTATGGTTCCTGTCTGATTGTTGAGTGATGATTTTGAAAATGTAAACAAGTATTGTTCCAAAGAGTGACACATAAAACATAAAACCAAATATGCCAGTCTCAAATAGAACCCAGATATAATCATTGTGTGGACGCTGGAAATGGACTTTTTTGAAAGACCTTTCTGTCAAATTGTCCAGGCCGTAGGAAGGGAAGATAATCCTCCAGTTGCCGGAACCATGGCCAAAGATTAAATTATCTTTGATTGCCTCCAGCGATTTTCTCCACATTAGAATCCGCTCTATGTTGAATGCGTGTTTAACAGAGGTTACAGATTGAATTCGTTCCCTAAGGAAATCCAAGGAATCGGATTTCGAATAAAAATAAGCAAAGATTAAGATAGCCACAATCAACAGTATTGTGATGCACATAAATCCTTTGAGAAATACTTTTTTCGATATATTCAGTCTTTTGCCAAAAACCCCAACAACGATTATTGTAGCAACAGTTGACAGCAAAAGAGCGAGCCAAACCGAACGAGTCTGAAGGAGAAAAATGTTCAATAGGCTAAATATCGTTGGGATAATACTTATGACCTTCCAGTAATCGTGAAAAACCAATAAAGCATATAGACAAAATGGAAGTGTTAAAAAAAGGGCTGAAGACAATTGATTTTTGTGCGCCATTGTGGCGCTTACCGAACACAAAATATTAATTCCAGATTTCTGAAAGGCGTATAGAAAATATTGATAAATGCCAATTGAAGATAAAATTGTGGCTGTTACTATTACTGCTTTAACTAAAATGAATTTGTAGTTTTTGTTTTTATTCAGAAGTACTATTGCAACAAATAAGTATACGAGAGATAAAAAGATTTTCAGTACCTCATGAATACCTTCTGTGATATTTACTGCCTTGGTGAGAGAAATTAAGGAAAATAAGAAATAACCAAGAAATAAAGGAAATATGATACGCTTTAAGATACTGTAATCTAAACTATTGGGATTTTTACATAGTTGTATTGTAAAAGAAGCCAAGAGAATAAAAGACATAATGCCCCACACCAGAAATCGAGGCATCAATACAGGGTCAATGGATGAACGTAATCCGAAAAACGGTATAAAAAAAACCGAAGTGACGATTAGAATAGAAAAATCAAGATGACTGTGAATCGCTTCGCTAAGCTTCATAACTTAAACTCATTGATTTTAGACTGCTACGAGTTTTTCCGGGCAGTAAATGACAGGATGCTCATGAGTACACTCGCTTACTTTTATACTATCAAAATTCATCCTTGTTTGTCATCGTTTAAATGGGAAATCTGGGGATAAACAGCCGTTCTGCATAGTGTTTGGAAAAATAGATGATGGAAAGACTGCGTTTCAGGAGGCGGCAGGCGCCTTATTTAACAAAATTGCACACTATTAGTCTGTCAAGCTTGAATCTGTAAGTTGTCTTTCCACGGTTGGGTGGCAGCCTCAAAGCCGAAGGCTTTGGGGATGGTGAATGCAGGAGAAGCCATCCCCAAGCTGCGCTTGAGGCTGCCACCCTTCCAAGCTATCAAATCAAATTTGACGGACTACTATGTTAAGTACCGACAATTTCCGTGAATCTCCGCACAGATTCTTCCGTCTTCCAGGGCGGATTAAACCCCCTGGATTTTTTTGTTCTTCGAACGTGCTTTTTCAGTTTGAGACGATACTGATTGACGTGAGGGAAGAATTTTTTTCTCTCACAATGGTCTGCCAGATATTCTTGTTCTGTCTGGCCGGGCGTCGGCACCAGTAATACTTTTGTCTTGTTCAGTTCCGCGAGCTCCATTAATGTGGTATACCCCGGACGAGCTATTATGAATTTGGCGCGATTCATAATATCTTCCTGCTGCTTTGTGTCCAAAAAAGTATGGTACTCAACATTTCCGGAAAAACCGCCTGGTTCACCGTCAGGATTCCCGCCCGCAATTACGATTTTTCCGCTTAAGTGATTCAACTGTGAAAGTATTTTTTTCTCAAAAACGGTTCTTTGGGGCTCCGGCCCTGAAAGCGAAATAAAATATTCTATATCTTCGGCTACGTCTGTTTTTTTGAGGTGCGAAAGTATTCCGATGTATTTTATCTTATCTCTGCTTATGTACCTTAAATTGTGAGAGAGCCTTCCGGAAAGGTTTTCCCCCTCAAAATCGGGCACGATAATATATCTGTATTTTTTCATCCTCGATGCAAGCCATTTCTCCGCAATCCTCTCGGTTCCGAGGGGGGTTTTGAATCTCAACTGGTGATTTATAAGATAAGAATTGTCGGGCCTGTCATATACATCGTACCTGCAGTCGGAAATTACTCTGTCAAAACGCCGGGCGATTATTTTTGCTGATTTACTCCTGGCATATCTCAGACTCTTTATCATCAGGGGAGAAAAAAGGGCGAACTTCAGCTTGAAAAAAGGTGTTTTTGTGTAAGGCGGATAAACGCTTGGAACGTCATAGTATTCGCATTTATCTTTGAAACGGCCCTTCAGAACCTTCAACGCCCAGCCTGTGGATATTATGTGCACCTGGTTATTCTTCAGAAGCTCCGCAATTAAGGGAATGTCCCTTGTTGCGTGGCCAAGCCCCCAATCAAAAACGCCAAACAGTATCTTCATAATTTTATAATCAACAGCTCTGCAAATTGCCTATCTCATTTGAAAAGCATTGCCAAATCTAAAAAATACTCGATAAAACTGAAAAATTTCTTGTTTACTGCTTCGACGAGACTCTTCACCATCCGCCCAAAATAGCAAAGTATATCCTGAAAAGCTAAATTGTT
>Ga0114919_10005509_pt1 | contig 10106 bp, 12 predicted proteins | sample BlataG_FD_88682 | JGI IMG/M metagenome (GOLD analysis project Ga0114919, IMG submission 88682) | Deep subsurface microbial communities from Black Sea to uncover new lineages of life (NeLLi) - Black_00105 metaG | ecosystem: Environmental > Aquatic > Marine > Oceanic > Sediment | place: Atlantic... | reverse complement strand
GCCCAAAACCAAATCCCTTTGAGCGGTCATTAAAACGTTTTTTGCCAAGAAATCTTGGCGAAGTGGAAGACAAGCGATGTCAACTGTTTGAGCCCTAAAGGCGAGTTTTGACATCGCCTGGAGAAAGCCTTAGATTTATCAAAAAACGTTTTAGATTAAGCGAAAAGGGATTTCGGCAACAGCCTGTTAAGGTTTGATCCTATTACTTGTTTAGACGCGGAGGCTCTCGTTTTCGGAGGTGATGTAAGGAGGAGGTCGAGGGTAGTGACGCAGCCGTCCATATAGTCGTAATAGTCTCGCACCCAATCGGCGTAGGTTTCTGTTTGTTGAACAACTGCTCGGTTCGCACTGTGTCCCATTCCACCATGGGCGATGTCGCAGTAGTTCCCACGGTCCGGACGCAGGATGATGACCTCTCCAGCAGGTGCCCCGTAGACATGTTCTCCGCAACTGCTTCCGGTGATTTTGGCCCAGTCCTCTTCCGGATGGCCTTTGTACCATTTCCGTTCCGTGCTTGCCTACCAGCTGTTTCCGAGGGGACTGCTCACCCTCCATCCGGCTCAAGAATCCGCGTGTCCAACCAGAAAGGCCCAGGCGCCCCATGCCGTCGGCGCCTCTCTGCCAAGATTCACTCCTATGAGTAACGCATCCAAGATATTCACCCTGCCATCACCGTTGATATCCGCCCTTGGATTACTGGGAGGGGCACTACCAAAGGCTGCATGCACCCATAATGGGTGCTTCCTCAAAGCCCCGTCCTTTGGGCGGGGATTCTTTACTTACCGGAAGGTATGCAAGGTCAATGTCCACTGAAAGACGGGGGAGGTCCCTGACTAAAAAATTGATCGCGGTACCTCCTTTCAGCGCAAACATATCTTCTTTGTGGATCATGGGCAAAATCCTGAGGAGCAATTCTGCCTGCCTGAAAAATACCGTGTCCTTCATCTGGAGACCTCTTCTGAATGCTCCCTGGGGACGGTGATGCGATATTTACTATCGTATCTTCCGTTCGGAACAATCATCCGTTTTCCTTTACCGAAATCGATTCTTGAAAGATCAAGCTGCGATACCCAAGAATGCCCCTGCTTTTCCGCCATGTACATAAAGAGCCTTTTGACCTTGATGGAGCGGCATGTGACAAGCAACCTTTGGACTATTTCAGATCGCAGGCTGACAAAATTTTCCATAGCAAAAAGAATAACCTTTCATCCTAAACCTGGTAAAGAGGGTTATAGAAAAGAGAAAAGGGTAAGAATGGGCATATCTTTGACATTCAGCAAGGAGTATCGTAGCATTAATCATTAAATACGGTGAACAAGATGGAGTATCTGGGTAAATTGAACAAGAAACTACTATGGGATTACGAGATTAGCGAAGAAGACCTTAAAGAGGAAAGGGTATTCATCTTCTATCTCTCTCGCGTCTTGAATAATGGGAATTCTGCTGATATCAGCGAACTGCCTCTTGAGCTTATAGAAAGACACATAGATAAGCTCTGCCTTTCCAGAAAAGTAAGAAAGTTCTGGGAGTGGTATTTTCGAAACATCAAATAATTATCCTTAAAAGTGCTGCATGGAAATATTAACTCAAATTCAAAGAGATTTTATTAGCCTATTCTCAAAAACCACCTTGAAGGAGCATTTTTTCTTTACCGGTGGAACGGCCCTCTCGGCTTTTTATTTACACCATAGAATATCTGAAGATCTGGATTTTTTCACTGAAGAAGAGGGACAGATTCCAATGGCATTACCAATCCTCCAAGAGATAGCAGGCAGGTTAAAGGCCTCTTTTGATATAAGGCGTAGTTTTAGAACATATATGGAGATCTTTATCGCCAGGAAGGAAGAAATCTTAAGATGTGATTTTGCTATGGATGCTCCTTATAGATTGCAGAAAAAGGTATTGAATGATGAACTTGATATATACATTGACAATGTTTTAGATATTTCTTGCAATAAACTCTCAGCCCTTTTTGATCGAGCTGATCCGAAGGATTTTGTTGATATTTACTACATTGATAATGAGATCATACCCTTTGAGAAGCTGGTGGAAAAGGCCAAAAAGAAGCATATCGGGATGGATAATTACTGGTTGGCTATATCGCTTGCTAAGGTTGAAGATATTGCTGTGTTGCCTAAGATGTTAAAACCAATCACTATTGATGAGCTGAAATACTTTTTTAGTGAGAAGGCAAAATGGCTGATGGAAAGATAAGGAGGATGGCTGATATCTTGAAAGTGCTGGTGCCTGGGGCGGGAATCGAACCCGCACAGAGACTGAGCTCCGAGGGATTTTAAGTCCGAAAAAAGCAATTTCTGACGATCAGGGGAAAGCCTTTACTGATAAGGCTTTCCCTTCTTTATTGCGGATTTCGGGGCTTTTTGAACTTTTGTTTTTGTTAGGTTTCGTTTGAGGTTTTTTGAGTGTGACAGTTACAAAATGGTTTTAATATTTATGAGGTGAAAAGGTGTGATGGCTAGCATTTGAACTTACATCCAGTGAGCCAAAATTAAGTAAGCTCTGGCAGCTTCCGGCTTCTATCTTTAGATCCTGAAAGACAAAGACTGGCAGCCATCGGTTATTTTAGCCACAATTAAACAGAATGGGGCATGGCCCATCTTTTCGAATAGCATCTTGAAATAGTCATCCTTCTTCTTCATCTGTTTACTAGCTTCTCAAACTTACCCTCCATCATGTCTCAAGTCATTTTTTCCCGGGGCTAGGTATCCACATCACATAGCGTAGCTCGAAACAAGTAGATCTGGGTATAGTCTAAATCTCGTGGTGGTTGTGGGCGGCGGTAGCCCTTAGTAATGATAATGGCACGATCACTCCAATAAACTGAGAACACTATCATTAACAAAGCGGTACGCCACTTGAGGATCGTATGCTACCCCAATCTGCAGAAGCCCATCCGTATCATGTAAGAAATCATGATCATTCATTTTTAAAAGGAGATTTTGTTTGAACTTCTCCCGTGTGATAGTCAGGCCGGATGCCACCATGTACTTTTGAAACACCTCGACAACGCGATGAGGTTTTGCTTTACCGCGGGTGAGGGCAAACCACAAATCGAAGAGGTCACGGCCCTTCTGACGTTGATAGAGCGCACGCAGTTTAGTTCCAAGCAATTCATTCAGGTCATATGTCGTCAATTCACACCTTCCAGAAAACCAGCGTGAGTTGACTTCAAAAGGCCGTTTCTCAAAACCAATAACGGTGAAATGCTCCCGGGTATTAACCTCGATTTTGAGGCGAAGATTAGCTATAGGTGGAATTTCTGAGGCCATGCGATAGACTAGCACCAAACTGGCATGTTTTTGCTTCCACGTCGGTTTTCCCAGAAACGGATCAAGTGCCTTGCGAATTGCGTCCAAAACTGAACCGATGGGGCCAGCAGTTATCTGCACAAAGTCGAGGTCCTCCGAATACCGCGATGCTGGAGCTAAATGTGGCTTGTGCAAAGCTGTGCCGCCACGAAATGCAAGATTCTTGGCCAGAAATTCTTGAGAAAACAATTCGACGAGCGCTCGGCTCAATATAAGATCTTGCTCGACTTGGGCATCCGATTTCCATTTAACGTGCGACCGCCAAGCAATAATATCAGCCCGAGGGATCATAACTCGCCCTCTACCTCAGCGTTTTCAATAATGTTCCACCGCCTGTCGCGAGGGAACCCTTTTTGGGGAAGTCCCGGCTTTAATGCGATCGCAGTTGGCTGGCGGGAGGCAACCCAACGGGCCAGAGGCGAGACGATGTCGCCCCTTCCAATCTTCTCGAGAAGATAGCCAACGCGCTGAAGATAGGCTAATTTCCTCTCCAGCTTTGCGGCCTCGAGAAGGTCCTTGCCCTTAATGGATTCGGCAAGCTCCTGAAGAACCGTGACTGTTCTGTTTATGCCTCCTATACGGGCTTCGTAACGAACCAAGTCTATTGCCGTTGCGCCCGGGGTGGAGACACGAATATAACCGGTTTCGGTTTTGACTCGGACAATAGGTGTCTGTTCCATCTTCGATTTCATGAAAAATCGAATCCTCAGGCCAGCTGCATTGATGTCTCGCTTCGGCTGTCCAGTGATCACATGGAACTCCTGCGGTTGCTGATGCGCAGCTCCGTGTATGGCAGCTGCGCTCAGCAGCCCCACATAATAGGGTCGACCAATAAATGTCATGAAGTCTTCAATGAACCAGGTAGCCGGCAGAATACCGCTCGCTTGATATTCCAACGGCACGTTAACATAAAATCTTTTGCCAACCATTGCTATGCGTCTCTTTTTGGAAAGGCGTTCAAGCGCTCTTTTCAAGGCCAAGTCGGACGCACCAAGTGCCTTTTTTGCCTCATCCCTTGTAAAAGTGTATCGCCCCTCAACTTGAAGACTATCCGCAAAATCGGAAAGCGATTTTCGTCTCATTTGTAACTCGTCAGGTAAAACAATCTATTTATTTTAATATGTTATGCAATTTCATCTGAAACTATAACACTTGCAGAAGGTACCATTCTACGGTACCTTTTGCAAGTAAAATAATCCCCTATAATGGATCTGATGGCAGAGAAAAAGGTGACAACTAGAGTATCTGATTCCTAAGTTCCTGGGGTAAGAACGAGGGGGCCACCTAGATAAGGGGCAAATTTGAGGATCCCGAACGGGATGTTTCTAACTCGTCAATTCCGCACATTCCAGATTAATTGCATGTTTCAATCGCAATTTATCATCAAGTCAAAGCATGCAATCGAAGATTACCCGGCAGCATCACATGGCGACCTTGAACCGTTCAGGCAGGAATTATCTGATCAAATGACAGGCGTGGAACTCCAGTTTGTGCAGGCCAAAGTTTGCCCTTTATTGAGGCTCGGGCGAGGGGACTGTCTATCCTCTGCGCCTGCAGTAATCCTTTTCTAGTGTGGGTTTGAGAGAGCGTGTAACTGAAATGTAACTCGATATCACAAGAAAATAGCGACGAGGGTTTGGCATTTCAAAAAGGCCAGTTTCTGCCGAAAGCTAGCGTCTGAGGTAGGTACTACTATGAGACAGTGTGTGCTGCCAATGCAGGTAGGAAGCCTAACCCAAAGTTGGCCTTTTCCAGCTACTATGATCGACTGTGGGTCAGAGATGGAACGATTGTTTTTTGGTGCTTTGAGGTCTTGGATTCTCTGCTTGGATATGATGATGAATTCAAATTGCAATATGCAACCGGTGAGAGCTATCTGAATTGGGAAAAAGCCGGGTTTGATCCCGAAACATGGCAAAAGTAAAGATTTGACCCCCGGCTCACGAGCTCAACGCCAATAGAATCGACTCTGTAAAATTGCCATCCCTGGGCTGCCATCTGATTGACCACGGATTCCAGATAAACTGCCGCCTCAGTGCCCTTGTGCTCTTTCTCCTTCACCGAAATAGTAGGCGGGACTTGAATCATCTTGTACTTGATTGCCACGGGTCTCCTCCTTTTTGGTGGTATTCAATAAAGCGGTCTCCGTTTGTGAAAAACGGGTCAAGTCTGCTCTTGACTCTTGCTTACCTAAAGTCCATTTGGCTCTATCTTTCCGAATCTTCATTTCCCCCTAAAATGGTTTCCAAAACCCGTTTTGAGTCTGTTTGACCCGGGGCCTCCTCGGGAAGATAAGGCATAGCCCCGCCCTGATTTTGAGAAACCCGCTCTTGGCGAGGGAGGTCGCGGCTACACTCTTGACAAAATCTTTTGTTTCCTGTTGATCCATCACTTTACCGTGATAATTCCATGCCTATTGATTTGTGAAATGAGCAGGCCTATCCGCCGTTTTTCTGGAGGGCCTGACCCTACCTCACTCTCCTAACTTGCTCTCTCGACTTGCTGGCTGGACTTCCTCTCCCCTCAAATTAGTATGGGAAATAAGTCCGTTGCGACGAGTGTTTCAAAAGACGAATTTGATCCCGAAAAAGGGCAAAAGTAAATATTTGCACCCTTGCCCGCCGTTTTTCTGGAGGGCCTGCTCACCAAGTTGTCAAGAATGAAGACACGACCCTAATGTTTTTGTAAATCTATTAAAAACAGTTCACTTTTAATTCTTAACTGACAGTCTTAAGTTTTCGCTTGACAAATCCGATAATATGCGTATAGTGAAAGTGTTCTCTGCCAGTGGCAGCAGAATCTTAAAAGGCCCCCGCTGAGCCAGCCTGGCAAATCAGCGGTTTTTTTATGCCCATTTCGGGTTTTGCCTGATCATCTGTACTGTCCTCCCGCTGTCAGCAACAAAGGCTGTTATGAATCTCCCGTTACCTTTGGAACTGATGCCGATCACCACAACATAGTCTCCCATTACCAGCGCCACTCTCCTTCTTCTGTCGTACCTTTTTCTCTTGTTATCCCAACCGAGGTACCTCTCGCTCTTCGGGTCTTCCAGGGCAGCTTTAATCCAATCAATTCTCTGCGCGCGCTTGCGAGAGAAGGCGTCGTTTTTGGATAACGTGGACTCATAAAAGGCATGATCGAAGTCTTTTTTCTTAAACCTGACTGGGATTCCATCAAAAGTCACTATGGCGCCGCTGCAATAGACCCGCTCGAAATGAGCCCGATACTGAGCTTCAGTTTTATAGCGAGCCAGGGAGGGGTATGGCATCTACCATCCTCCCGCCAGATTGATCTTGAAGATGTTAAATTTTTTCTCGCTAAGAGCGGTTGGTGCGATTTTCCGCTCCAACAGGCTCTCAAGGTATTGCACGACTTGTCGCTTGGCACTCCCGGGAGTCCCCCTTTTATTCAAGCTCTCTGAGGCTATCCCCACAAGAACATCCGCCAGTTGAACAAGAACCGACTCCTTAGATCGAATCGCTTGAACATTTAGGATATTCGCTGAGAGGTTTGCATTCTTCATGCATCTTTTTAGTGCGTGCAGTCTGTCCCTTTTTCGGTTGCTCTTATAATCACAGAACACGGAGTATTCATTGAAATCATGAATCCAGTGGTGCAGCAGTTGATAGTAAAATTTATAAAACCCAAGCTCCTGGTCGTTTTCATGGAATTTGACTAGGTCGATCTGTTTGTGGTCGATGGCGATACAACGAAACCTGAGGTTTTCCCCCAGCTCACAAAACCACTCTATAAGCGCTTTGTAAAATTCAATCCTTGAAGGTGAAACCTTTGTCCACTTGAACTCACCACCAATCTTGTATTGATCTCTAAGCTTATGGATAGCGGTCTTGTAGTCTGATCGATCCTCGGCCCTGAGCCAGAGGCTTCCTATGATCATGTACTGAGCCTGCGGACTCTTTGAGGAAAACAAATCAGGGTGGGCCTCGTCACAGTATATTTCAATTTTCATAGTCTCACATCCTAGAAAGCAGTCCCAGCATCAGGGATTCATCAATACGAGCGAACTTCGAATCCAGGTACATGGTTCCAATACCTTTTCAAAATTGGGCTTGCAAAAGATAATGACAGAAGAATTATGCTGCCCAGCCAGTTCCGCGACTTGAAAAATGGCTATTATGCTACTGGGCAAAGAAACTACGCCCGACAATGTAATTCTTCGGGGCAAAAAGCTTGAATAAGAAAGGTTCACTCGGCATCAGTCCCTGAAATAACTGCCTCCCGCTCGGCTGCCAGAAGTTTACCTCATCAATCACTGGCTGCTGGGAGAGGAATGCAAACCAGTCATTGTCTGTGACGCCGGTGGAGCCCCGCGGGCAAGCCCGTGGCACCACTTAGTTTCGCCGATTCGCTCCGCGAATAGCGGGACTTGGTGGCACGACATCCCGACCGTAATCCCGACCACAAAAGGTCGGGTCTAAGGCCGTGGCTTTCTACGGTCGGGGCAAAGCCTTTGTTTCGTATTCCCTGGAACGATTTACCATCTAACAATTGTCAAAAAAAGATTTGATCCCTTTATTGACTCCTTTATTTGTTATTTGTATTTGATGGCATCGAGAAAGCGATCACCATATCTTTCGAGCTTTTGTTCCCCTACACCGGCCACTTGAAGCATCGCCGCCCGACTCGTCGGCTTGAGAATGGCCATCTCCTTTAGAGTCTTATCATGGAATACTACATACGGCGGCAGTTCAAGTTGTCTGGCAATCTCAAGTCGTAGAAGTCGAAGCTTTTCAAAGAGCTGATTCTCCCCCTCATCTTCAAACTCCAAAACCTTCCTGGAAGAGGGCTTGATGGGTCTTTTTAACTTAATAGGGTGAGGATCTTTTCGAAGTTGCACATGCTGTGCACCTTTAAGTAACGGCCAGCTCTTTTCAGTGAGGTGGAAACCGGATATTTTCCCCATGTCCACTGTCAGGAAACCGCCGGCCAAAAGCTGGCGAAACACGGCACGCCATTCTGTTTGGGACAAATCATCTCCGACCCCGAACGTTTTGAGCCGATCGTGTTTCAACTGCTGAACACGTTCAGTGCAATTCCCGACCAAAATATCAGTTAGGTGTGCTGCTCCAAATTGCTGGCCGGTTCGGTAGACGCAGGATAGGGCCTTCTGGGCTGCAACTGTGCCATCCCAAGTCTCTATCTCCTGACGGCATGTATCGCAGTTCCCACATGCATCCGGGTATGCCTCTCCAAAATATCCGAGCAGGGCCTGGCGTCGACATGCCGCTGCTTCGCAGTACCCTAACATCGCCTCGAGTTTCTGTTTCTGGATCCGCTTGAAGGCTGCATCTGCGTCTGAAGTTTCCAAAAGACGCCGCATAGCCACCACATCGGCCAATGAATAGGCCATCCAGGCATCCGCAGGCTCTCCATCCCTACCTGCTCGCCCGGTTTCCTGATAGTAAGCCTCCATGCTGGAAGGTAGATCCAGGTGCGCAACGAAGCGAACATCGGGCTTGTCAATACCCATACCGAAGGCGATAGTTGCGACCACGACAATGCCGTCTTCCCTAAGAAACCGGTGTTGGTGGGACTGCCGGGTCTGTGCATTCATGCCGGCATGGTATGGCAGTGCGTTCACTCCTTTGTCCTGAAGCCACCGGGCCGTTTCATCCGCCCGCTTCCGAGTACGGGTGTAAACGATCCCGGCTTCTGAAAAGTGATCGTTTTGGATAAATTCGAGCAGCTGTTTCTTCCCGTTGACTTTCAGTTTGACCTGGTAGTTAATGTTGGGCCGGTCAAAACTTGAGACAAACTGTAATGCAGCTGACAGATCTAGTTTGTCAACAATGTCCTTGCGTGTCACCGAATCTGCAGTTGCCGTGAGAGCGATTCGTGGCACGGCTGGAAATCTTCCCGTCACCTCCACTAACCTGAGGTATTCCGGCCTGAAATCATGACCCCACTGGGACACACAGTGGGCCTCGTCGATGGCAAACAAGGCGACTCGGATTTTCCCCAGGAAATTTTGGAACCGCTCCGCAAAAAGCCGTTCAGGGGCGACGTAAAGGATATCACACTGCCCGTTCAACACCCGGGCCTCGATCTGTTTGGACTCATCAAGTGATAGACTGGAGTTTAAGAACGCCGCCCTAATGCCGTTTTGCCTCAGCGCTTCAACCTGGTTCTGCATCAAGGCGATAAGGGGTGACACTACCAGGCCGACACCGTTTAGTATAATCGATGGGATCTGGTAGCAGATCGACTTCCCGCTTCCGGTGGGCATCAAGACGAAAGCGTCCCTGCCGTCGAGAACGGTTTGGATGATCTCCTGCTGATTTTCCCTGAAACCCTCGTACCCGAAAACCGTTTTCAATACCTCGAGCGGTGTCTGGCGCATGATCTCCAATCCCCTGTAGTCGTTCGGATCTTAGGGTGAAAACGCGACTCTAAGACCGAAAAGCCGCCTTTTTTCCAACCTTACGCCTCGTTAATTGGGCATATAGCTTGGTCCGACCACCTATTTAGCATTTCGAAAAATCTTTAGCGCTCGCTGAAGAGGTGAATCTGTCAGAAAAAGTGTCGAGCCCAAAAAATACAAAAGTAAAGTGGTCCCGGCCCTTGTCAATTCACAATTCAAGATGTGACCCCAGTCCCCTCTATCTAACAATTGTCAAAAAAAGACTCGACCCCTTTACCATGTTTACATAAGATACTTTTCACAATTTTTTGATGAAAATCCCATTCTAAAAACGGCTTTGGGCAACAGGCCGTCAAAAGCAGACCTCACCCCTTTGTCTTTTTCTTACTTCCATT
>Ga0114919_10005507_pt1 | contig 10108 bp, 10 predicted proteins | sample BlataG_FD_88682 | JGI IMG/M metagenome (GOLD analysis project Ga0114919, IMG submission 88682) | Deep subsurface microbial communities from Black Sea to uncover new lineages of life (NeLLi) - Black_00105 metaG | ecosystem: Environmental > Aquatic > Marine > Oceanic > Sediment | place: Atlantic... | reverse complement strand
TATTCATTTGCGAGATCCGCTGGGCAGCTGCCCTGGGTGGCTTTAGAATTAGCTACTTCTCACGCTGAAGGTTGAAGCGAGGCTCTCTGAAGTGGAACAACTCCTTGCGAGTGAACGGTTAATCCTTCTCAGGTATATCAAAGAAGGAAAGAAGCTCCCGACGGACATAAGGGTCTTCAAACGCGCTTGTTTCACTAACCCCGTCAGTCAAGAAGAGTTGGGTGAATACCGATCACGGGATAGGCGCAAGTGTGTTACAGCCGACCTTGAGGTTATTCAAGCACTCGCTGAGAAAAATGAAAATATGCCTGGGTTTCTCGAAGCCGGTCCGAGGGAGAAGCTTGCCTTCACCTCTCCGAAGAGGAACGAAAGATTAACAGCTGCGGTTGTCACCGCAGGGGGTCTGGCCCCCGGCATGAATGCGGTTGTTCACAGCATCGTTGAGCGTCATTTGAAGACGTACGGAATGCTAATCGGGCAGGGTGGTGGTGTATGGGGCTTCCTCGACAGCTTCAAAGGGATGGTAGGTAAAACCCCACGATGGATGAAACTTGATGCAGAAACCACCGAAAAACGGCTTGACCTAGGAGGATGTGAACTCGGCTCGATTAGATACAACGAACTTGAATTGAGAACCCTAGCAGAAACAATCGCTAAGAACCTGCGTCGTTGGACTGTTGATATTCTTTACATTATTGGGGGCGATGGATCTCTTACAACAGCGCACGAGATAACGAAATTCGCTAAGAGGACCATCGTTGCGGGGATACCCAAGACTATGGACAACGATATTCTCTGGGTCTGGCAATCGTTCGGCTTCAATACTTCAGTTGAGCGCGCTACATCTTTCATAAACACGATTCATTCAGAGGTTGAATCTACAAGGCGTATCAGCGTGCTGGAATTCTTTGGTGCCCAATCAGGATTTGTGGCCGCCAATGCCGCCTTAGCTAGTGGGCACGTGGATCTGGTCATAATCCCGGAGATCTTCGAGGCCATGTGTAAAGTGGACGCGGAGAAAGCACTGGCAAGATATGTTTCGTACCTTGGGGACACAATTAGGCGCAAACCCAAGAAACCACATGCAGTCATAGTAATAGCCGAGGGTGTGGGTAGGGTGCTCGCTGACCTGGGTGTGACTTTCCAGGGCCAAGCGATCCACAAAGATACTTTTCCGGTCCAATTCGCAGACGGGTTGAAGCTCGTTAGCTTCGCAGGGGATGCCGTGGCAGTGTTTACACTCCACCCGCGGTACTACATACGAGCCATCCCGGCCAATCCGCATGACCAAGTCTACTGCCAGCGTCTTGGCGCCTTGGCTGTCGACAACGCTTTGGCTGGCTATACTGACTTCATGATATCACAGTGGCTAACTGAATACGTGCTCATACCACTGGAACTGATCGCCGGGGGTCAGAAGCATGTACCACCTGGCGGGATATTCTGGAAGCAACTTGTACAAAGTACTGGTCAGCCAGTCATTGTTCCCGGGCCGCGTGGTCCCGACGCTATTCATTTGCCAGATGCGCAGGGCACCTGAGCTACAAGGCTAGCAGCCTGGCGGCGGTCCTCCCTTGTATAGATGGCTCACTGAGTAGACCACGTCCCCGACATTGATGATCTCATCGCTGTTGGTGTCGACCCGTATGAACCAGTGAGGTCCGAGAAACTCCTGTAAAGATTGTAGAACCGATTTGGTGCTGTTACTCTGGAACAGGACTACTATACCCATCTGATCCGAATCGCAGAACTCATTACCAATGCGCAAACAACAAGTATCCGGTTGTTCTTGCAGAGGGACTTAAGATTCTTGATGTCGTTGCATCAAATCGAAACCCGCTTCATAGCATTTCTGATTTTGCTGTTTAACCGTTTTTTCCCTTGACACAAAACTCCGATTCAGCTATCTTCGAAAAAATAGACTAAAGTAGGAATCGTGAGGGTTTGGCTAAGAGCCGGCGGTGTCTAACTCGCTACGCGCACGCTTTTTTGTCAAACCGGCAGCTAAAGGGAAGCGGAGGATCCAGAGTTATGCGAGATTTCATAGGGATTTCTGAAAGGAGGTGAATCGGATGAAAAAGACAACGGCTTTGATAGTGATAGTCTTGTTTCTGGGGCTGATTGTGTATGCTTGTGCCCAGAAGGAAGAGGAGAAGGAGATGGCCAAGGCGGCTGATCCCGTTGCGGAGTTGGCCAAGTCCGTGGCGAACGGGATGAAGCTGTTCAACGACAAGGAACTGGGAACAAGCGGGATGACCTGCAACTCCTGCCACATGGAGGGAGGAACCAAGGCGGGCAAGATGGGAGAGATGGCCGTTCCCGCCTGGGATAACCTGGCTCCCCAGTATCCCAAGTATTTCATGATGGCCAAGAGGGTTATGACCTTGGATCAGGTGGTCAACTGGTGCATCAAAGAGCCTCTAAAAGGCAAGCCGCTTGCCTGGGACGACCAGAAGCTTACCGACCTGACCGCCTACTGCGCTTCGGTGAAGAAGGCCATGAAGAAGGAGAAGTAAGTTCCTCGCTCGGAGAAAGAATTCGCGCAGCGGAGGGGGAAAGCGGTATTCTTGCGAAAGGAGCCTCCGCTGCGGTCTATTAAGCGACTTCTTGTGTGGGATGCGCTGGAGCGACGGGGGACCCACCGCTGGGAGGAAATATCTATGCCTCAGCTTGGAAGCTGGGAACTGAGAGAAGGTTTCAAGATCGAAAAAGTAGTATCCGGCCTTTCGCTGCCGGTCAATCTGGCTTTCGTGCCCAAGCCCAAGAAAGAAAAGGGAAGCCCTCTCTTTTACCTGACCGAACTCTACGGAAAAATCAAGGTCGTGACCAATGACTTCAAGGTCTCCGTTTTCGCGGATAATCTGCTGAACTATACGCCTGATTCCAAGATGCCGGGTACGGGGGAATCCGGCGTCACCGGGATAGTTGCGCACGAGAACGGAGACGTCTTCGCTTCCATGCTGTATCAGGATGGTAAGGTATTCAAAAACAAGGTGGTCAGATTCACCACCAAGGATGGACTCAAGGCGGAGAAGTCGGAGGCGATTCTTGACGGCATACTATCCACCAATGCAGCTCACCAGATACAGGCCCTCACCATTCACGACCGGAAGCTTTATGTGAATGTGGGTGACGGGATGGTGAATCCGGATGTGGCGCAGGACGATGAGGATCTGAGGGGCAAGGTCCTTCGCATGAACTTCGATGGTTCCGTACCGGAGGATAATCCAGATCCAAAAAGCTACGTCTACGCTAAGGGCTTGCGAAATCCCTTTGGCGCAGCATGGAGGAAGTCCGACGATCACCTTTATGTCTCAGACAACGGGCCAGCGGTGGATGATCGGATCGCCAAGATTCTTCCCGGCGAAAATTACGGCTGGCCTGCGTCCATGAGAAAAAACTCGATATTCGTCTGGTGGTACACCCAGGCGCCCACCGCCATCGATTTTGCAGCTGACCATTTTGGAGCCCGGCATAAGGATCACCTCTTTGTGGGCCTCTTCGGATATGCTTATGTCGAAGGGAAGGGTGTAAAGGGCAAGAAAATCGTGGAGTTGTTCACCGACGAGCAGGACAATGTCAAGTACCTGACCGAATTTGCCAGATACGTTGGCCAAGGCCCGGCCAGCGTTTGTGGTCTGGCTTTCGGACCCGACGGCCTGTATTTCACCGATCTGCTTGGAGAGGTGGGATTCAAAAAAGGCGAGAAATCCGGTGGTAACGTGTGGAGGATAACCAAAACCGATAAGGAGAGATGAAACATGGCAAAAGTAGCTGATAATCCAGAGAACATGCAAAAGTGCATTTGCGGCGGTTGTCCCAGCCACAACCAGTGCATGAAGGACAACAAGCAGGGGCTCTTTTGTGCTAAGGGAAAGACCGACTGCGAACTGGCCAAGAGCGGATGCCTCTGCGGGGCCTGTCCGGTAGCATCTGAGCACAAGCTGGACAAGATGTACTACTGCGAGATCGGCGCGGCCGAGTAGCACCGATTGAGAAGAAAGGAATCAACCCATGTCACTCTACACGAAGTCTGTGGTAGCAGTGTTTTTCCTGCTTTTGGGGCTGGTGGCGATCATCTGCATGTTGACCCTGATGGGCAGGGCAGAGAGGAAGATCGGCGCCACCTTTCTGCGTAGGCTGCACAAGATCGCCGGGGCCCTCTTCGCGGTGACGTTCCTGGTGATAAGTTATTTCTGCCTGCATTACGTGAAAATGGCCGGTGAAGAGCTTTCTGCCAGAGCCGTGTTTCATGGCGTGCTGGCGTTGGCGCTCTTCTTCATTCTGGCGCTCAAGATTTCGATGGTCCAGTTCTACAAGCAATTCCTCAGATACGTGCCCGGACTGGGGATGACAGTGTTCGGATTGGCCTTTGCTGTGTTCTTTACTTCTGCGGGTTACTTCTTCTTAGTGACAGAAAAGACCACGGTCGCAGGAGAAGCGGTCTCTGAAATCAGCGAATCGTCAGGCGTAGAGAGAGGACGGGTACTTTTCGACAAGCAGTGCTCATTCTGTCACTACGCCGACCGGACCGATTCAAAGATGGGTCCAGGCCTGAAGGGCGTTCTGAAGGGAGAAACACTCCCCGCCAGCGGGAGGCCGCCCACGCCAAAAAACGTCACCCGGCAGCTTCTGAATCCCTATAAGAACATGCCCTCCTTCAAAGCTACTCTTTCTGAGCAAGAGATCGAATACCTGGTGGCTTACCTAAAGACGCTTTGAACCCTGTGCGCACCGAGTCAGCGATTGTTCTTGTTGTGTCAGGTCTTGCTCACGGCTCGCCGTGCCTGCCCGGCCAGGGAGTGTGACCTGACACACATAGAACGTCCGCTGGGAATCTGAATATGGGCTTACGTTTTCCGCAACAGAAGTATGGAACCTGCTTCTTCGTTACCACGATTCTTAAGGAGTGGGCGTAAGCCGAGACATCATCTACCGCAACTCATTCTGATACCTAGCACCAACCACCTATCACCTGAAACCTAACAAGTTGTCTCTCTTACCGCCATAAGCAAATTCACAATATCTTCAATGGTGAAAGGGATAGCTCCAGGGTATATGAGAGACGAATTCTTTTGCAAACCTAGTTATCGAAAGACTGACGATGAAAAAAAACAAAAACAAAGTCCAGTAAGTCCAGTAAGTCCAGCAAGTCCGGTCGCAGGCCTGGTGCCCTGCGCTCCCGACATATGACTGATCCTTGATTCCTTAATCTTTCCTTTTCAGACTCTCTTGTACAATTAGAACTCCGGAGGAGGTGCCAATCCTATTGGCTCCCGCCTGAATTAGCTTCATGGCGGTCGCGTAATCGCGAATTCCTCCAGAAGCTTTTACCCCCATGCTTTCGCCTGCAATCTTTCTTAAGAGCTTCACATCTTCTACTGTGGCGCCGCCGAATCCAAAGCCGGTGGACGTCTTCACAAAGTCGGCTCCGCAGGCTTTGACTATTTCCGTAGCTCCCACCTTCTCCTCGTTGGTCAAGACGCCTGCTTCGATTATTACCTTCAGTACTTTATCCTTACCGATGGCACTTCGGACGTCCTTGATCTCTTTCTCCACCAGCATAAGATTGCCGGTCTTGAAGGCGCCGATATTCATCACCATATCGATCTCGTCCGCCCCATCGCGAACGCCGATCTCCGCCTCTTTAGCTTTGATCTCAGGCTTGCTGGCCCCCAACGGGAAGCCGGAAACGGTGCACACCATGACCCCGGTGCCTTCAAGCTGATCTTTGCAGTACCTCACCCAAACCGGGTTTACCACTATGGTGATGAAGCTATGCTCCCTGCCCTGCACGCAGAGTTGTTCCACCTGCTGCCTGACAACGTCCGGCTTGAGAAGAGATTGATCGATCATCCTGGCTATGTCCATCCAAACCTCTCTGTTTAAGTCCGCAGTCCTTCGACCCTGCTCAGGACAAGTCGACCGTCCTTCGGCTTCGCTCAGGACAAGTCCGCCGTCCGCCGCAAAATCCCTCAGGTTTTATCCGTTGACCGCCTGTCAAAAGCCTCGGGCAAAAGCTCCTTCAGAGTGTACCTCTCCACCTTTCCCTCGAGATTAGCACAGACGATTCTCAAGTCCTTTACAAACTCGGAGAGAACCTGCCTGCAGGCTCCGCACGGGGTCACCGGAGGATTCCTATCCGTCACCACCGCTATCTTGGCGAAATCCTTATCTCCTTTGTTCACCGCCTTAAAGACAGCCACCCTCTCGGCGCAGACGGTCAACCCAAAGGTGGAATTCTCCACGTTTGCGCCGGTGTACACCTTGCCGCTTTTGGTCAAAAGCGCGGCACCGACCTTGAAGTTGGAATAGGGGGCGTAGGCTTTGAGTCGGGCCCTTTTAGCTTTTTCGATTAACTCTTTTTCTGTCATAAGGTGTGATCTGACAACGGGACTCGGTAGCCGCCCCGCCTTTGGCGGGGCGCTCTCTCTCGCACCCTGAAGGGTGCGGCTACCGTCTGATTTCCTCAAGGAAGCTCTTCCCGCTTCCTGTTCCTTTGATACCGAAAATCTCCGCAATGGTTGCGCCCACATCGGCGAAACTCTCCCGCACTCCCAGATTCTTGCCCTTTGCGATCGACTCGCCACACACCAGCAGGGGCACGTATTCTCGGGAATGATCGGTGCTAAGAGTGGTGGGATCACATCCGTGATCAGCCGTGAGGATTAAGATATCCTCCTCTTGCAGAAGCTCCATCACCTCAGGCAGTCTCCTGTCGAATTCCTCCAGGCCGCCAGCGAACGCGCGTGGATCGTTGCGGTGTCCCCACAGCATGTCGAAATCGACTAAGTTTATGAAAATAAGCCCCTCTTTGAATTCCTGCACCGCCTCAACCAGCCTATCCATGCCATCTGAGTTATTCTTCGAATGGATGCTAAAAGTTAAGCCCTTTCCGGCGAAGAGATCTTCGATCTTACCGAGGCCGATGACCGGCAGGTGATTTCTTTTTAGAATGTCCAAGACCGTGTCGGATGGCGGAGGCAAAGAGAAGTCCTTTCTTCTTTCGGTCCTTTTGAAAGAGCCCGGCTTTCCCACGAAGGGGCGCGCAATTACCCTGACTACGGCGTGTTCTCCGACCAGGATGTTTCTTGCGGTTGCGCACATCTGGTATAATTCGTTCACCGGGATGGTCTCCTCGTGAGCAGCGATCTGGAAGACGCTGTCGGCTGAGGTGTAAACGATGGGTTTGCCCGTTTTTACGTGCTCTTCCCCAAGCTCCTTAATGATCTCGGTCCCGGAAGCGGGCTTGTTCCCCAGAATCTTCTTGCCAATTGCCTTTTCGAACTGACCGATTACCTCCGGCGGAAAACCGTGGGGATAGACCGGATGAGGTTTTTCCGTGATCAAGCCCATGATCTCCCAGTGCCCGCTGCTGCTGTCCTTTCCTACGGATAGCTCGGCCATCTTCCCGAAATTAGCCGATGCTGAAGCGTTCGGACTGACCCCCAAAATGGGGTTGATGCTCCCCAGCCCCAGTCCTTCCAGGTTGGGCAGCTTCAGTCCCCCCACTGCTCTGGCGGTATTGGCTATGGTATTTGACCCTTCGTCGTTATAGAGATGCGCATCAGGCAGTTGGCCGATTCCGCAGGCGTCCAAGATGATCAGTACAACTCGTGGTCGCATGGCAAGAGAAATGTAACAGTTCAAGAGTCAAATGTAAAGGGAAATGATGTCAGAGCAACCATTTAGGTCTTCTGGCAGGGAGCCTTCACCAGATTTTTAAGAAAAATCAAGAAAAAGTACTTGACAAATCGCGGGTTCTCTGTACTATGAGAGTGGATTCCTTAAGAAAGCGAGCTGTGATTTTTATGACCCTTTGCTAAAGGTTTTCGAAACCAAAAACCTTTAACCTTCAAACGCGGAGGGTCTTCATGTCTTATCTTAAACCCAAACTGGTCCTGGGGCAGGTGTGGCTGATCATATTTCTGCTCCTATCAATCTCCCCTGTCTCGGCTCAACTTCGCGGAGACATCAATCTGAATACGATAGCTTACGAAGTGGCAGATCTGGTGCTCTTTGCGAATTATCTTCAATATGGGGACAGCGTTTTGCTGATAGACCCGGAGCAGCAATCTGCCAATTCTGACGTCAACTGGGATGATTTTCGCTGGAGCATGGCTGACTTCATTCATCTGGCACGGGTTATTCTGCATGATGCGCCGGAGGTGGTTGAGCCCACGAGCCTGTCTCAGCATGACGTCGAAACCTGGATGACTACCATGCACGCTCTACCGAACGATACGGTGGTTCTTCCGGTTTTGTATCGCGGCTCGGGAACCGAGTCAGTTCACGGGATCAGCTTCAAGATAGATTATGATCCAAATAGCCTCAATCTGATGGGTGTAGACTTCTCGGAAACTCCCTTGGAGGATTGGGAGCTGGTTCAACCGCGACTGCAGGATGGCTCGGTTCGGGTAAATGCCTGTCCGGAACTTCTCACCACCATGCTTTCCGACTCGTTATCTTCCTCCGGCAGTACCCAAACGTTGGCCAGACTCATCTTCGAAGTATCCGACGTGGACACACCCACCTATCTTCGGGTTGTCTTCAGCGATGACACCTCTTCTTTGGTACAGGCAAACGCCTTCGCAACCATAGACGGAGACCTGACCAGGCTTGGCATCTCGGATGTGAGAAACGGTGGGATTCAGGTGGGCGGCTCGCTTGAGTGTAAGCGAGGTGACGTTAATTTCAATTCAATCACCTATGAGGTGGCAGATTGGGTCTTGTTCCAGCAGTTCCTTCTTGGGGGTCCAGGGGTTTTCATATATGATCCGAGGTATCAGATGTGTGCCACCAATGCGAACGCCGATTCGCTGTACGGGACGATTGCGGACCTTCTCTACCTAGCCCGCGTCATTCTCCACGACGCGCCGGAAATCCCGCTCAGAGGCGGGGAAGGCGGCTGGCAGGAGAATTCCTCTGACGAGTTGAGGCTGGTTTCCTCCTCGACTCATCCGGGTGAAGTGGTTTCCGTTCCTATGTGGCTGTCAAACTCCACCAACGCTTGGGGTACCACCTTCAAGCTGGTCTTTGACGAGAGCGCACTCTCTGTTGAGCGGGTGGAAATTGCACAAACCCGAATCGAAGAGTGGGAAGAGGTTCATCCGGTGATCAATCCGGGCGAGCTGTTTTTCTTCGCCTTTGATAATTGGCCCCTGAGTGACGAAGTCAATCGATCCATTGGACCGGGCGAAGGCATCCTGGTAATGGTTGACTTCAGAGTGGATGAAAGCGCGACTCCCGGGACGTATCTACCCATCGCCTTTGAGACCAAGGAAGATTGGGGGCATTACAATGCTTACGCAGATACCACCGGAACCCTCTTCGTTCAACCACCCACCGTCTCGGGCTGGATATTCACTGACGTGATCTCAGGCGACGCCAACAGTGACGGGATAGTGGACATCGCCGACCTGGTTTACTTGATAAACTACCTCTACCGGGGAGGCCTGCCGCCCAGTCCGGTGAGCCTGGGAGACTTCAATCAGGATGGCGAGGTCAATCTGGCTGACTTGGTTGCCCTGATCAACTACCTTTTCCGCGATTAACCTTCGAAGAGCCCAAAAGAAGCCCCTCTCTTGCTTGGTCAAGGGAGGGGCTTTTTGTAGCTTCAGTGCTGTTTTCATATAAAAAGTAACAAAATATCTTGACGTGCCTAGGTTATTTGCCTACATTTAAGGAGCTTACGCAAAGGAGTAGATGGGCTGATAAGCCGACGACGTTAGAATATTTCCTTGCTGTATCAACGTACAAATGCAACAAAGATTCGAATACAGAGTCCGCCTATCATGGTAACGAGAAGATACAAGTGTGATCCGCCCTTCCGGTAGCTTACCAGTTGGTCCCGTGCCTGCTGTGAGCGGCCTTCCCGCGAGTGAGGTCGTTTAAGTCAGGTTCCCTCGATTAGTCTCTAACTTTCCCATTGGAAGGAGTCAAGAAATGAAACTGAGAAGAATCTTCTGTCTGTTGTCGGCCGTGCTAATTCTCTGTCCCTTTGCGGCGGGCAAAGCAGAAACGTTTGAATTTGTCATAGAGGACAGCATTCTGGCCTATGCTGGTCAGCCGGACCTGGAAGTACCGGTTTATTTTGAACAATCAGACG